>Ga0326727_10000595_pt1 | contig 147101 bp, 122 predicted proteins | sample MB2enrmetagenome_FD_207643 | JGI IMG/M metagenome (GOLD analysis project Ga0326727, IMG submission 207643) | Lab enriched peat soil microbial communities from McLean, Ithaca, NY, United States - MB29MY | ecosystem: Environmental > Terrestrial > Soil > Wetlands > Peat | place: USA: New York... | reverse complement strand
AAAGTAAGTATCCTCCGGCAGAGCCGGAGGCTTTACGGTTGCTGGCCCCTCAAAGGGGCCTGATCGCAACCGGTGAAAAGCAAAAGCAGCTACAACAGCAGCAGCGTGCAAAACCATGGACTTCGGCAGAACGAATGCAAAAGCGGGAGGTATACTCCCGGAATTCTCAAAGTCTACTGCCACCCCGGCAGAGCCGGGGGATCTCCTTTTTGAATTAGTCGCAGGAAAGTCCACTGACTTGTACTCTCCCCAAAAATCGCCGGACGGGTAAGAGGTTGCAGATTTCCAATGGGTAAGTCGGCCCTTTAACCAGTCCATCGTGTCTTCGAGTGAAGGCGCATCCTGAGCTGATGCAGAATGTGAGGGCAGTTTGAGGAAAAACAGCAGCGCCACGACGGCGAATGATCTGAGAAGACGCAGCGACTTTACCTCCTAGACTGGGTGTCAAAATTGGTGGATGTCAATTCTTGTGCCGGTGTCGCTGCACGTCGCGGACCGTCACGCTCTGCACACTGACCGTGTGATCGAAGACCACGATGCAGAAGCCCCCTGCTAGCTCGGAATACTGCCACATCTCTGGTTCTGCGATCAAGCATGGTGAATCGTAGTCTCTGCTGTGGCCGTCCTCATCCAGAACCTGCGCCATGACTCGGGCGGTCGTCGGTCCGGGATTGGGTGATGCTGTAATATCGCGTATGGCTATATCAGTCACTTGCAGACGGTCTTTGAGTAGACTGCCTCTGCGACGTGGAAGCTCTCGACTTTTGCGCCATTCTGTGTGGAGTCCTCCATGGCTTTTTTGCGGTCAGCCTCCGCCCGTTCCCGCGCGTTCGAACCGCTGTACATGCTGCCGTATCGCAGGTCCACAGGTGAAAGCGATCCCCCCGGACAGTCGATCCTTGCTTGCTGGTCAGTGATGCTCAAATCATTGCCCGCCTTGGCGATACCGATATGATTGTGGTCGAGACCATCGGCGGTGCAGGCAGCATACACCTGTGACTAAAACTTGATGCGGTTGACCTTTGATTGCGCACGGCAGGTGTAATTGGCGACCACATAGCCGAAGGAGAGCGGAAAGCTCGGCTGAGCAGGAATGGCGGCGCAAGGGACCAAGATCATGGCCGCGAATACTGTCGTTGCTCGCTTCATCTGTGACCTCTTACCTTTCTGGCCCAGAACGTAACATTTACGCCGTTCGGGGTCAAGTACGGCGGGCGGGGTTTGGCTAAACAATCCGGTCCAAACTTTACCCTTTGTGAGACACAGAGGCTTCGGCCTTTGGAAGACGACATTCCGAGTCAGCAATCGGCCGAGACGACAAGCACAATATATGTCTTCTTCGCTCCTCTTCCGTCTTCTTCGGCGTTGAATGCGACAGAAGACGACCGTTCATTTGAGTGGTGAAGTGGTGTCGCCTTCATGGGCAGGAGTCCTGCGACGCCGTCAATGCCGGGACCCAAAAAAGCGTACTAAGCGCCGTGTGCTGCCCGATAATGACGCTGGTTAACGTTGGCGGTCGAATGGTCAGATGGATGGGGAAGCAGGATCGCAGGTAGCCGTATCCAAAACGGCTTTTGGATAAATCTTGGATATGAATAGACTATTGCGGTAGCATCGTTTGCTTAAGTAATTGATTTAATTGGCGTCCCCGACGGGATTTGAACCCGTGTTATCGCCGTGAAAGGGCTATTTATGGCATTTCGGATGGGTTTGCATGGGTTGTGCAAAACTCGCTAATCCCCGCTAATGACGCATGGATACTGACGTTTTCATGCTCGCCTCTGTTTGCACTCATTTGCCACCAAGTATCAGTTCTATCGTTACCACAGCGTTACCGGAAATATCGCCTGTATTTAAGCAGTATTCCGCTCGAATCAAGGTCCATTAGGCGCTGCATTGGACGAATGGGTATCACCCCAAGGCAGGCAACAGGACCGGGCTTTTCAGCGGGGACGCCTCAGACGGGCGGGCCGGAAGTTGCGCGGACCTTCCCGGCGTCTTGGATCACCGCATGGGCAAGCATACTCGGATGCTTGCTTGACCTTCCGAAATGCTTGCATGAATCAAGCATCGAAATCGGCACATACATTTGTACACAGTTCACACGGTCGCAAGCATGGAGGCAACAAGGCCTTTGAAATGGCAAAACGGCTTTCCCCAGCACTACCGAAAGCAAGGCGCAATTTAACCAGCGATGGGCTGTGAGGGCCTTGCAGGACGACTGTGAGGCCGGAATGAGCGTCCCGGCCCACCAAAGCCTCCAAGGGGCGGCAAATACGTTCCAAGGCCAATTCGCGGGCAGGCTCCCGTTCCCAGCGGGTTTTAGATGTCCAGCAGCTCGGCCTTTAGGAAAGGCTAGGACGGATTTGGCCATTCACGACAGAATTTTTTTCCAAATTCTTATCAGGCGCAAGAAAATCAGATTCAGGATTCAGGTCTAACCGCTTAAAAAATTGAATTTGAGAATTCGATGTGCGAGTTTGAAAGGCGCAGGAATTGGTAAAAAGCTCAATTTGTGTCGCCTTTTCGTGCCAGATCGCTGCTGAGGGCGAAATCTTAATCCCAATCCCAGTGCGTGGGCAAAACTATTTTGGGAGCGTTGTGCTTTGCTTCAAGTTCGCTGAATCTGGCCCAGGTCGAGGGATGCGGCATCGCGTGAGCATTTTCGATCTCGGAGATTGATTGACGGCAAATGCCAATGATCTTGCCCAACAGCGATTGCGACACGCGAGCTTTTCGGCGCAGGGCTTTGAAGCGGTCAGCAACTTCGGATTTTTCCCACGGCCTACAATCCATATTCCCGGTCCCTATGGGTGATTGTGCCACAAAACAGAATCACAATAGTAGGATGTTGCTGTACATAACAATAGCGCACTTCTGCACCCGAAAAGCTCTCGCGCCGTAGCATTCGGAGCCCGGACAATGAAGGAAGCAACAGCTCGCATCAAGATCAACAAGCTGCTCGAAGCCGCAGGCTGGCGTTTCTTCCCCGACTCGGGCAGGCCAGCCAACATCAAGCTGGAACACACTACAACGCTCACACCCGACCACCTGGATTGCTTGGGCGAGGATTTTGAAAAGACCTCTAAGGGCTTCATCGACTTCCTTTTATTGAATGAGAAAGGCTTCCCCTTCATAGTTCTCGAAGCGAAGTCGGAGGACAAGAACCCGCTTGTCGGCAAAGAGCAGGCACGCAAGTATGCCCGCTCGCAAAACTGCCGCTTCGTCATTCTCTCGAACGGCAACCTCCACTATTTCTGGGATTTGGAGCGCGGGAACCCCAACATCCTCACAGCGTTCCCCAGCCCGGAATCGGTTGGCAGCTACCAGAAAGTTGAGCCAAACCCAAGCCGACTCGTGGAAGAGCCTGTAGGCCCGGATTACATCGTCCTGACGCAGCGCCCCAACTACAAGAGCGAAGCCGCCTGGATCAATGAGGCCGAGCGCCCTGGTTTCGTAGAGGCCAACCGCCTCCGCTTCCTGCGTGAATACCAACTCAAGGCAGTTCAGGCCGTACAAAAGGCCGTGCGGGAGGGCAAGGACCGCTTCCTGTTTGAAATGGCCACTGGCACCGGCAAGACGCTGACCGCCGCCGCCGTTATCAAGCTGTTCCTGCGCTCCCAAAATGCCAGCCGGGTTCTGTTCCTCGTGGACCGGCTTGAACTGGAGGACCAGGCCAAGAAGGCGTTCGCTGCTCTGCTGGCAAACGACCTGAAAGCCGTCATCTTCAAAGAGAACCGTGACGACTGGCACCATGCCGAAATTGTCGTCAGCACGGTTCAATCCCTGCTCTTCAACAACAAATATCAAAAGCTCTTTTCGCCCACCGATTTTGACCTTGTGATTTCCGATGAGGCTCACCGCTCCATTGGCGGCAATGCGCGTGCAGTCTTTGACTACTTTGTGGGCTACAAGCTGGGCCTGACTGCCACTCCACGCGACTACCTGAAGCGGTTTGACCGCGAAGCCTCCACCGGCAAAGATCCCCGCGAGTACGAGCGTCGTCTGTTGCTTGATACCTACCGCACCTTTGGATGCGAGCAGAGCGAACCCACCTTCCGGTACACCTTGCTGGACGGGGTCAAAGACGGCTTCCTTATCAACCCCACCGTCGTGGATGCCCGTACCGGAATCACAACCCAACTGCTTTCCGAAGAGGGCTTCACGGTTGACCCCGCGCTCAATCCCGCAGCCGAGGAAGAAGCCAGCTACGGCGAAACGGACTTCGAGCGCAAATTCTTCGCCGAAGCCACGAATATGCTTTTCTGCAAGACGTTCCTTGAAAACGCCCTGCGCGATCCCATCAGCGGCGAAATCGGCAAGTCCATCGTCTTTGCCGTCAGCCAGAACCACGCGGCCAAAATTGCGCAAATTCTCAACCAGATGGCCGACATTATGTTTCCGGGCAGGTATCATTCCGACTTCGCCGTACAGGTCACCTCCGGCGTGACCGTCCCAGACCCGCAGCAGATGGCGATCAACTTCGCCAACAACAACCTGCTCGGTAGCGGCAACTTCATACCGGCGTACAAGACGAGCAAGGCCCGCGTCTGCGTCACCGTGGGCATGATGACCACCGGCTATGACTGCCCGGACATTCTTAACCTTGCGCTCATGCGGCCCATCTTTTCGCCCACCGACTTTATCCAGATGAAGGGGCGCGGCACACGTGGGCACAACTTCACCGATGAAGTGCGCGACGACACGCTGCGCAGCCAATACGGCCCGCAACAGAAAACGGCCTACAAGCTCTTCGACTTCTTTGCTACCTGCGAGTACTTCGAGGAGAAATTCGACTACGACCAGGTCATTCCGCTGCCTGTGCCAGGAGGCCCCGGTGAACCCAAGCCCGGTCCGCAGCCAGTCCCCGGCCCAATCTCCGGCCCAGTCCCGCCGCCCCCTGGGGCATACGTCCACACCGGCGCGGACATTCTCGCCACGCTCGAAGTGCAAACCATCGGCCCCGAAGGGATGCGCATTGACCGCGAGTTCTTTGTGCGCTTTGAGGACGTTGTCCGTCAGAACCCCGTAGTCGTTGCCAAAGTCGATGCCGGCGAATGGCAGCAAGCCGTGGACTATGTTGCTCACGAAGTGCTGGACAAGCCGGACGAGTTCTTTACCCTGGAAAAGCTGCGCCGCGCCGCCGCCGCAGACCGCCGCCTGAGCCTGCGCGAAATCCTGGAAAAGACCTTTGGCCTTATCACCCGCTTCAAAACCAAGGATGAACTGCTTGACGAGGAGTTCGCCAAGTTCGTTGCCGACCGCAAGCCGCCGGAGGACGAGGCCATCCCCGCGCTGCGCAATTACTTCAAGGCTTACGTTTCCAACGGGCAGATTCGCCAGATCATTGACTCGCGCCACTACACCGATCTGGCCACCAGCCCCGCATTTTCAACCCTTGACTTCCGCGCCGTGCCGGAGCCGTATCGCGCCCTCATCCCGGAGTACGTCAAGGACTACGTTTCCCTGAACCAATTCGCCCCCTAAGAAAGCAAAAGGAAATTCATGCTGGACAGCGATACCAAACGCCGCATCGACACGGCCCGCGACATTCTGGTGGGCAAGGTGCCCGACCCCAAATCTCAGGTTGAGCAGATCACTATTGCCCTCATCTACAAGTTCATGGATGACATGGACGCGGAGAGCGAGGAGTTGGGCGGCGCGCGCAAATTCTTCACCGGCGACTTCGCCCGCTACGGCTGGGCCAAGCTCATGCGCTCCGGCCTTGGAGGCCATGAAACGCTCAACCTCTATGCCGAGGCCATCGCGCGGATGCCGGAGAACCCCGGCATCCCGCTGCTCTTCCGCGACATCTTCAAAAACGCCTTCCTGCCCTACCGTGACCCGGAAACGCTGCGCAGCTTCCTCAAGGTCATTGACGAGTTCAGCTACGACCACTCCGAGCGGCTGGGCGATGCCTTTGAATATCTGCTCAGTGTGCTTGGTTCGCAGGGCGACGCAGGCCAGTTTCGCACCCCGCGCCACATCATCGACTTCATTGTTGCGGTGGTTGACCCCAAGAAGAACGAAACCATCCTTGACCCGGCCTGCGGAACGGCAGGCTTCCTGATCTCGGCCTATAAGCACATCCTTGAGAGGAACACCGGCGCGGACGGTGTATGCAGCCTCACCCCGGACGAACGCGCCAAACTCGCCCAGGGCATCCGGGGCTACGACATTTCGCCGGACATGGTGCGCCTGTCTTTGGTCAATCTTTACCTGCACAACTTCCAAGACCCGCACATCGTTGAGTACGACACACTCACCAGCCAGGAACGCTGGAACGAAACCGCCGATGTGATTCTGGCCAATCCGCCGTTCATGTCGCCGAAGGGCGGCATCAAGCCGCATACGCGTTTTTCTGTGCAGTCCAAGCGCAGCGAAGTACTGTTTGTCGATTACATGGCCGAGCACCTCAACACCAATGGCCGCGCGGGCATCATCGTACCCGAAGGCGTCATCTTCCAGAGCCAGGGCGCTTACAAAGATTTGCGCAAGATGCTGATCGAAAGTTCGCTTGTCGCCGTCGTATCGCTTCCGGCTGGTGTCTTCAATCCCTACTCAGGTGTCAAAACCTCCATCCTGATTCTGGATAAATCCATTGCACGGCAGAGCACCAGCATTGGCTTCTTCAAGGTAGAAAATGACGGCTACGGCCTCGGTGCCCAGCGCCGCGAAATCGCAAAGAACGACTTGCCGCAGGTCCAGATGGAAGTTCATTCATACCTGGAGGCACTGCGCAGGAATCAAGCCACGGATGAGTTGAGCTTCAACTACGGGCTGATTGTGCCAAAGGAGAAGATCGCCGAGAATGGCGATTACAACCTGAGTGGGGAGCGGTATCGGGAAGGTGCGGCGGCATCAACCGACTTTCCTCTCGTGACACTCGGCGAGGTCTGCGCAATTAATCCTGCGTCAGCAAACCCGGCAGAGATTTATCCAAATTCGGCTTTCAATTACATTGACATCTCTTGCGTCGAAAATGAAACAGGAAGATTTCTCGGCGCAAATAGCACCGCATCCGACAATGCTCCAAGCAGAGCGCGCAGATTAGTGAAGCCTGGCGATGTTTTAGTCTCGACAGTTCGCCCGAATCTAAAGGCGTTTGCTCTCCTCACAGATGTTCCAGATCGCGCAATTGCTTCAACCGGCTTCGCGGTGTTGCGCGCCGAAACAGAGCGGCTTCTCCCAGCGTTTCTGATCCGAATGCTGAGGCATGATAGGTCAGTCCAGCAGATGATTGGGATGATGGAGAAAGGCGCTTACCCAAGCATCAATCAGACAGACGTGGAAGGGGTACAAATCCCACTGCCGCCGCTGGATGTGCAGAAGGAAATCGTGGCGGAGATTGAGGGCTACCAGAAAGTCATCGACGGTGCCCGCGCCGTCCTCGACAACTACCGCCCGCGCATCCCCATCCACCCCGACTGGCCCATTGCGGAACTCGGCGAAGTCTGCGACGTGCGGGATGGCACACATGATAGCCCAAAGTATGTACTCGATGGCTACCCGCTGATTACTTCGAAGAATCTGCGGGACGGCTACATTGATTTCGGCGACTTGAACTTCATCAGCCGCGATGACCTTGATGCGATTAACAAACGATCCAAAGTTGACGCTGGTGATCTTTTAATGCCGATGATTGGCACGATTGGAAATCCAGTAATTGCTGACACGTCCAGAGAATTTGCTGTAAAGAATGTGGCTTTAATCAAGTTCCCTGCTGGATGCCAAGTTGATAATAGATTTCTCAAGGACATACTTGATTCTGCGGAGATGCAGCGTAAATTTGATCTGCAATCCAGCGGCTCAACCCAACGCTTCATTTCACTGGCTCTTCCGGCTTTTTAGTGGGTGAATCGGGGCTGCGGCTTTGGGAAGGCACACACTGCTAGCCGTCGCAGCAGTGGCACTTGCTGTGGAAAAGCGGGAAAGTCCTTTGTTTTCCGCTTTTCCACAGCCTTTCCGGCTTTTCGCCCCGATCCCGCGGAGCGCCGCTTCATCAGCCCGCCGCGGGTTTACCCACTAAAATCCCTGAATTCCCATTTCACTTGGGTATATCAGGGCGATCAGAATTCCACTTCCACCGCTCACAATACAGCAAGCCATCGTCGCCGAAATCGAAACCGAGCAAGCATTGGTCGCCGCCAACCGCGAACTCATCGCACGCTTTGAGAAGAAGATTCAGGCCACGCTTGCCCGCGTGTGGGGCGAGGAAGTCGCCTAATCCCAGAGATAAATCCATGAACGTCTACATCGCCAACTTCGGTTCCAGTAATTGGGCATGGCCTGAGTGTCTTCAATGGAATTTAGTTGCCGTGATGGACGACGAGCGGACGCTAATCGCTTCGCGGCCCTTGACTGATGCCTCCGCTGCGGGTGTTTTCCAGCGATGAGAAGAATGTATTCTTCTCATGTTCCACATGAGGAGCGCGACTGCGGCGGGCTACTCATTGCAATTCATTGCGAATGGTCATTTCGCAGAGCACACAACCGCTGGGTAGCACTTCCCGCGCGTAGGCGTGACGCCGTTTCTGCGGCTTCGCCGCACGCCGCCGTTGCCTCCGCTGTTCTTCGGTCTCGGACTCACGCTGTGCTCGTTCACATTCCTTGATGTACGCTGTGATGTTCACAAATTCCCCTCTCCCATTCTCTCTCAATCCGTCTTCGCACTTTTCAGCAAAGAGGTTTTCAGCGAAGAGGAGTAGCTATTACTCTTGTTGAATGGCATTGAAACCTACTTACACTCTTTGACACCCCTTGACACCCTTTGACCACCCTTGATAACCCTTGATGCCTCCAACGAATCTGATATAGAGTTGTGTGAACTTCAACGCCTACGCTCGTCTGATTTGCAATAATTCGGAATTCTGGCCGCAAGCAATTTTTGAATAATGCTCAATTGCCGCCTGCCCGGATTCCTGAAGGTTTGCGTACCACGCCGCCGTCCGCTTTGTGTGTGGTCGATACCGTAGGCGAGCAACGCCTACCAACTGCACTCCGGGTAAGGTTCGCGCTGCTGGGCAAAACCATTCAAAACCATCGTCTTCAGCTTTCTGAACAGCCCACTCCGGCACCATATTACGGCCCGCAGTGTTAGCGGCTTCGCCGATCTCAGTTTCGATTTGCTCTTCACCATTCCGCCCGATTCCAAAGGGATGAATTGGCTCAGCCTGCGGCGAGTCTGATTCCATCAGATGTGGAATGTACTCAAGCAAACCCATCCGGCTAAGCAAGCCGACAGAAAGCCACACGGGATGACCTTCCCCCTTCTCTTGCGGCCTGGTTCTGTGCGCCGCCATTGGCCCGGCCCATGTTAGCTGCGTTGTTTTCCTGCGGAACGCCCAGATTATGCAATAGCTACGCTCCCCGACTTCTTTGCGCTCAAATAGCTCGCACAGGATGCTGGAATGAATGCCTCCATCCTCACGGAGATTCTGCGCGGCGTAAAGGTCCACGAACAAACGCAATGCCCATTTATCCCCTGCGCCCCGAATGCGAGCGACAGGGGAAGTCTCACCGCTCTCTGTGCTGGTTACAATCGTGTTAGGCAGCCATATGAAATGTTCGTTGATCTCACACTTGTTTCTTTCGTAAGACATCAGTTCATAGCGCGGACGCTCCTTCGTATGCTCCTTGCCGCGCCGGATGACTCCAGCCCGCACAAGGTTTTCGATGGCCGTTTGCGCACGGGACCATGCGACGCCGGAGTAACGGTGTACAGCCTCAGCGGACCAGCGTGTAGTTCGGTTATCACCGCCTGTGCCGCAGGCCAGTACAAGATAGGCGACCGCCTCATTCATGCCGCAGTCCGTCACCTTGGCCCAGATGCGCGAGTCGATAGCGAAGAACTTGCCCGTGTGGGACTCACCGTTGCTCATTGCCGCACCTCCGTCAGCCGGGGCCGCAAGCCTTCCGCCATCACCCGGCGAATTTCGCTCAATGGGATAAGTAGCCTCCGGCCCGCTTTTACACTGGCAACCCGGCCCTCGTAACAATCTCGCCGCCACGTCCATTTACTCCGCCCCGAAAGGGTCTCAGCTTCAATCACGCCAAGGTATTCGCGTTCAACAGGTTTAGCTTCTTTGCTCATGCTTTTTCACCTCGTATTGGTTTGCCGTGTTCCGGCTCTATGGACACTATCTCGTAGGTAATCGGCATAGTCGATAGAAAAGTGTTGCACTTTGCATCCATTAGGCGCATCATGTTTGTAGAGGGCAGAGAGACGCCGTGGAAGTTTGGGCAAGGTGGACAAAGCGAGGGGAGCGGGAATATCCCGAATTCATTGCGGCAATCCTCAACAGTGATGTTGACAAGGGCATTCTTGGGTATTTGGCCGGAATCCCTTTGCCGATACCCCGTTTCCAGAGCGCACCTTTCGAGGTAAGAGACAAGGCTGTGTCGGAATTTATTTGCACGCTGCGAACGCTCACCTGCCAGTGGATTGCTACCGGCAAGCTCCAAGAGACGGAGCGCGGCGAAGAGCCGTGGGAGCGTAGTGTCAACGTATCTACACCCGACTATCCACAGCCAATTCTTAACACGCTCATCGAATATCGGGACCGCAACCCACCAAAGGTCTTCATCACGGATGATGGTCGATTCGGCATTCCTTCTGATCCCATGATTCGGTACTCAGGCTGGCCATCTCCTCCCCCAGAATTAGAGGCCACGTTGCAGCGGGCAAGAGATTTTGCAATTTGCGAGTTTGCAAAGTTGCTGGAATCTCACGGACGAGAGCGGCTTTTCAGGTGCGATGAGTGCGGGAAGTATTTAGTCCGTGCAAGAGCGCCAAGGAAAGAAACGCCAATCTATCACGGAACATTTTGCGAGAAATGCAAGCATAAGGGCAGCGCAAGGCGCACAGTTGAAAGCCGCAAACGACGAACCCAAAAAATGATTGAATGGGCAGCCGATGCTTGGGAGAAGTGGACGCCAGGAAATCGGTTTGGTAAAAGAGCGGATTGGGTTGTGGAGAAAGTAAACGCAAAGCTGCCAGCGGGTCGGATTCCTATCAAGATCAACTGGGTGACAAAGCACCAAACAGAAATTGAAGCGGAAGTTGAGCGGAGGAATTATGGCGCGCGGAAAAACTAAAGATCGGGATGGAATCTATCAGCGGAAGGATAGACCGGGCTGGTGGGCGTCTTGGGTTGACGCAAGCGGCAAGCGTAGGCAGCGGAAGCTAGAGGCTCAAACGCTCCAGCAAGCCCGGACGCTACTCAATGCCGAAAAAGCCCGCGTTGAAAAGACGGTGACACTCGGCTATGCTCCGCCCTCTGCGGAGACGTTTGCCGCCGTCTCTACGCGATTCTTGAAGCACCAGAAGGCCAGACTCACCCCGGCTGCCTACACGCGGGAAACTGGCATTGTGGAAGCCCATCTGCGGCCATTCTTCGGAACGGTCAAGCTCGCAGAGATCCGCCGCGCCGATGTGCAAAAATACGTGACGCATCGCAGCGGGGAAGTCTCGCCCGCGTCCGTTGTGAAAGAGTTGAACGTCCTGAAACACCTCTTTGGGCTTGCCGTTGAATGGGAATTGATTCCGGCCAACCCCGCGCACGGCGTCAAGCCCCCGCGCGTTCCGGCGGGCCGTGTGCGCTATCTACAGCCTACGGAGTTGCGGGCCGTCTTGGAGGCTTGCCCGGAATGGTTGCGCCCGATTGCTGGCCTTGCCGTTGCAACCGGGATGCGGCGCGGCGAAGTCTTGGGGCTGCGCTGGCTGGACATTGACTTCAAAGGCGGGCGGATTATGCTCCCACAGACGAAAAACGGGGATGGGAGGATTGTCTACCTGAATACTCTGGCGCAACAGGCTCTCTCAGCCGTGCCGCAAGGGAAAGCCAAGCCCACAGACTTTGTATTCCACGGGGAGCCAATGACGCCAGAAAACGTCTCTCTGGCATTCTTGCGGGCTTGCCGGTCCGTGAATGTTTCAGACTTCCGCTTCCACGACTTGCGACATACGGCTGCCAGTTGGATGCGAATGAAGGGCGCGGACATTCACACGGTTGCGCTCATCTTGGGCCACAAAGACTTGCGCATGGCGGCACGGTATCAGCACCTCAGCCCAGCATTTCTTTCGGATGCCGTGAAGCTCTTGGACGGGGCTTATGCGGAGTCCCCTGCAACGCCAAAAGAAGAGCCGTCAGAAAACGCCCAAAATGAGGCAAGTTCATGCTCTATCGTTACCACAGCGTTACCAGAGGATTTTTCTGATGGGCTGCAATCAAGTCTAAGTAATTGATTCTATTTGGCGTCCCCGACGGGATTTGAACCCGTGTTATCGCCGTGAAAGGGCGGTGTCCTAGGCCGGGCTAGACGACGGGGACTCTCTAGAGGGCAGGGACCAAGCTGAATTGGCCGAATGCGCCCTTTTGAAGCCTACCAACTCGGGAAGGCCATGTCAAAACAACGCTTTGAGGCCTACAACCGGCCTCGGCAAGGGCACTGCCGGCGGAACCGTTTTTGGTTTCCATGCGTACTTTTTGCGTCGATGGCCCGGTTCGGGGCGTCAGAATAGAGAGAGCACTGCACAAACGAGAATCCGCCGGCTGGGGGCATTTTTCGGCCGGAATCCCTCGCAAGGGTAGAATGGCGGCTGGCAGAGCAGTTCCGCGGTCCGGCATCGTCATATTCCGGTATTTGCCGGGAATTCCAACTGAAGCAGTCTTGACGAAGGAAAGATCGAATGAGGATCAAGGCGTTGAAACGCAATTTGGGGTTAGGTGTTCTTGTACTGATCGGGCTCATGGCCGCGGGTTGCCAGAAAAAGCCGGCGGCGCCGGCCGGGCCCGCGATGCCGGGCATGCCGGTGCGGACGGTCTCGGTGGCGCTGTCGCCGGTGGCTGAAAGCAGCGAATATGTGGCCACCATCAAGTCGCGCCGCTCGGCAACATTGCTGCCACAAGTGAGCGGGCTATTGACGCAGATTCTTGTCCGCTCCGGCGATCTGGTCAAGGCGGGCCAGCCTTTGATGGAGATCGATCCGCGGCAACAAGTGGCTACGGTGGAGTCGCAGCGCGCCACGGAACGGCAGAAAAGGGCTCTCTACGACTACAACGCGGTGGAAGTCGAGCGGCAGCGCAAGCTGTTTGAGGCAGGCGTGACCAGCCGCGACGCCTACGACCAGGAACGCCAGGCGTACGAGAACTCCAAGGCGGACTACGAGTCGGCGGCGCAGTCGCGCAAGACGCAGGAGGAACTGCTGGCCTACTACACCATCCGCGCGCCGTTCGACGGCGTGGTGGGCGATATTCCGGTGCACGTGGGCGATTTCGCTTCGCCGCTCAACTCCCCGTCCACGGTGCTGACCACGGTGGACGAGAACAAGGATCTGGAAGCCTACATCTACATTCCCACCGAGCGTGCCGCCCAGGTGAAGCAGGGGTTGGATGTCGAACTGTTGGACACCAACGGCAAATTGCTGGAAAAGACGAAGATCGCTTTTCTTTCGGCCGAGGTAGACAGCACCCTGCAGGGCATTCTGGCCAAGGCTCCGGTGCACGCCACGGCGGAGTTATTGCGTACCGCGCAGATGGTGAAGGCGCGGGTCGTCTGGAGCACCAGGCCGATGGCAGTGATTCCGGTACTGGCGGTTACGCGCCTGGGCGGGCAGAGCTTCGTCTTTGTGGCCCAGCAAAAGAATGGACACTTTTTTGCCGAGCAGCTGCCGGTTACGCTGGGCGATACGGTGGGCAACTCGTATTCCATCTCGTCAGGACTGAACGTGGGCGACCGCGTGATCGTCTCCAGCACCCAGTCTCTGGTGAACGAGATGCCGGTGATTCCGTTGCCGGGCGCCTAATACACAGCCGGCCGGGCGCCTCCGGCAGCAAGCCGGAAGCTGGCAGAGGGCGTGGCTCGCAGCGCCTCTCGCAAACGAAAAGGAAGGGTTACATTGTTCGTCGACTTCTTTATCCATCGGCCTGTTTTTGCCACCGTGTGCGCGCTCATGATTATTCTGGCCGGGGCGGTGTGCATCCCCAATCTCCCGGTCGCCATGTATCCCACGCTGGCTCCGCCGGAGGTCTCGGTCACCACCAACTATGTTGGCGCCAATGCCGATACGGTTGAGAAGGCTGTGACCATTCCTCTTGAAGAGGCCATCAACGGCGTCGAGGGAATGCGCTACATCAGCTCCTCCAGCACCAACAGCGGCACCAGCTCCATTACCGCGACCTTTACGACTGGATACAACCTCGACATCGCCGCCGTCGATGTGCAGAACCGCGTAGCTAGCGTGCAGGGGCGGCTGCCCTCGGCGGTGAACGCAACCGGCATCAGCATCACCAAGTCCAGCTTCAACTTCGTCTTCGGCGCCGGCTTCTTCACCCGGGATGGGCGCTATTCGCCGGAGTTCATCTCCAACTATCTCGACGTGTATGTGAAGGACGCCATCAAGCGCGTCCCCGGCGTGGGCGACGTGCTCATCTTCGGAGAGCGCAAGTACGCCATGCGGGTTTGGCTAGACCCTGTTCGCTTGGCCGCCCGCGGACTCACCGCCACGGACGTAGTCAACGCCCTCGTCGAGCAGAACGTCGAGATTCCTGCCGGACAGCTTGGCCAGCCCCCGGCCGATTCAACGCAGGCCTTCCAGGTTCCGGTACGCGTAGTGGGCCGGCTCAGCAGCCCCGCCGAGTTCGACAATATCATCGTCAAGAACTCCCCCAACGGCCTCGTCCTGCTCAAGGATGTAGGCCACTCGGTAGTCGGCGCCGAGGACTACAGCACCGCGCTCAAGTACCTGGGCCACGATGCCAACGGCATCGGCGTCTTGCAGCTCTCTAACGCCAACGCCCTGGAAGTGGACAGCCAGGCCAAGGCGGTGTTGGAGGAGCTGTCCAAACACTTCCCGCCGGGTCTGGAGTATTCCATCGCTTTCGATTCCACCACCGTGGTCGGCGACTCCATCCGCGAAGTGCTGCAGACCCTTGGCATCGCCGTCTTTATCGTCATCACGGTCATCTTCCTCTTCCTGCTCGACTGGCGCGCCACCATCATCCCCGCAGTCACCATCCCGGTCTCGCTCATCGGCACCTTCGCCTTCATCAAGATCTTCGGTTTCTCGGTCAACTCGCTTACCCTGTTCGGCATCACCTTGGCCACGGGATTGGTGGTGGACGACGCCATCGTGGTCATCGAGAACGTCCAGCGCCACATCGCCATGGAGCACTCCGATCCCCACGAGGCCACCTCCCGAGCCATGGGCGAGGTCACCAGCGCGGTCATCGCCACTTCGCTCGTGCTCATCGCCGTCTTCGTGCCGGTTTCGTTCTTCCCCGGCACCACCGGCATCCTCTACCGCCAGTTCTCACTCACCATCGCCTTCGCCATCGCCATCTCCGCCTTCAACGCGCTCACCCTCTCACCGGCATTGTCGGCCATGTTCCTGCGCGGCGAAGAAGACCGTCCCAAGCAACTGGACTTCCTCCACATCCGCCCCGTATCGCGCATCTTCGCCGCTTTCATTCACAGCGCCGATCGCTCGGTCAGTTGGACGGCCAGAACATACGGCAGAGCCATCCACATCGCCCTGCAACTGCGCTACCTGTTGCTGCTCGTCTTTTTTGCCGGGCTCGGCTTCGCGGTATGGATGTATCGCCATGTTCCCACAGGGTTCATCCCGCAGGAGGATCAGAGCTTCCTCATGGTCATCGTGCAGGCGCCGCCGGGCTCCTCACTGGCTTACACCGGCAATCTGGCCGACCGCGCCCAAGCCATCATCTCCCAGAATCCCGATATCGCGGGAGCCTTTTCAGTCATTGGCTTCAGCCTGGCAGGCAGCTCCTCCAACGCCGGCATGATGTTCATCAGCACCACCCCCTCGGACAAGCGCCGCGGCAAGGGCCACTCCACCGCAGATATTGTCGCCGACCTCCAGCCCAAGCTCTTCAGCCTCATGTTCGCTCCCAATGGCGGCCTGGTGGCCATGTTTGAGCCACCGGCAGTTCAGGGCGTCGGCAGCTTCGGCGGCTTCCAGTTCATGCTCCAGGACCAGGGAAGCAACACCCTCAGCGACCTCGACCGCGTCGCCCATCAGATCGTTGGCGCAAGCCGCGCGCGTCCGGACGTGACCGGCCTTTTCACCACTTTCTCGGCCAACGACCCGCAGGTGCTGGTCACCATCGATCGTCAGAAAGCCAAGGCGATGAGCGTCCCGCTTTCACAGATCACCACCACCCTCAGCGTCTTCATGGGCTCGGAGTACATCAACGACTTCGACTACAACAACCGCACCTATCGTGTCTTCGTGCAGGCCGATCAGCCCTTCCGCATGACGGCCAGGGACCTGCACAACTTTTACGTGCGCTCGGACGCCGCAGAGATGGTCCCGCTCGACAACCTCACGACAGTCTCGGAAAGCTCCGGCCCGCCGGTCATTTCCCACTACAACCTCTTCCGCGCGGTGGAGATCGATGGCTCCCCGGCGCCGGGCTACAGCTCCGGGCAGGGACTCGCCGCCATGGAAGATCTGGCCACACAGAATATGATGCCCGGCATGACCTACCAGTGGACAGGTTTGACCCTCGACGAAATCGAATCCAGCGGCCGCGCGCTCATCATCTTCGGCCTCGGCATCCTGGTCGTCTATCTCACCCTCTCGGCGCAGTACGAAAGCTTCGCTCTGCCCTTCATCATTCTTTTGGCCGTCCCCATGGCGGTGCTCGGCGCCCTCGGACTGGTGGCCCTGCGCGGGTATTCCAACGATGTCTACTGCCAGATCGGCCTGGTCATGCTCATCGGCCTCTCGGCGAAGAACTCTATCTTGATCGTCGAGTTTGCCGAGCAGTTGCGCCGCAAGGGCCGCTCCATCGTCGAAGCGGCCATCGAAGCCGGCGAACTCCGGCTGCGGCCGATTCTGATGACCTCCTTCGCCTTCATCCTCGGCATCCTCCCCCTGGTATTCGCCACCGGCGCCGGAGCCCTGGGACGCCGCTCCGTCGGCACAACCATCGTCGGCGGCATGTTGCTCTCCACCGTCCTCAACCTGTTCTTTATCCCTGTTCTCTACGTGATCTTGAGCAGGCTGCTCAAGCGCGATCAAGCCTCCGCCGCAGCGCCGGCCGAAGCATAAAAAACAGGATGACGGATGCGTGGCCCATCCTTTCGCCTTCTTCCTGGCGAAAGGGTGGGGACCCGGCAAACGGCCCTCACTGCTTGTCCCGATGCGCAATCACGTAGTCCTTGATGCGGTCGTAGACCTCGCTCGTCACCACGCCCTTATCCAGCAGGTCCTGCTTGGTGCGGTAAGGCCGGAAGCGCAGGATGCGTCCGGCCCAACTCCGCGTCAGTCCGGGAGCCTTTAGCAACTCATTGATCGTCGCGTGGTTGATGTCGATGCGCGCCCCCGGCGGCGGAGCCGTTGCAGAGGTTTTGGGCAGACCACGGGTGTCTCGATCCTGGTACTGCGCAATCCCGGAAAGAGAAATGGTCAGAATCGCAATCGCCCACACCGTCCATCGGATTCCAGTTCGCACTCGATCATTCTCCGCCGCTTCTCCGCCCGCCGCAACAAAAACATTTGACACCGCAAGGGGTTTCCCCTTAGGTTTTAGATAGATGCAATGCCTTCGGCAGCTTGGGCCAAACCACCATCATGGGACTTCCATGCCGGCGGACTGCCATGGCCTGAACTGAACGGCCAGAGAGATCGAAAGACACCAAAGCCCGCCGGCGACTCAAGCCGGCGGGCTTTTTGTTTGAACACACACACATCTCAACCAAGGTAGAAAACCATGGAATGGATCGATTTCGACAAGATGGACGGCCTGGTGCCCGGCATTGTGCAGGATGCCCATACGGGCGAAGTGCTGATGCTGGGTTTTCTCAACGCCGTCAGCTACGCCAAAACTCTGGAGACCGGCTATGTCACCTTTTGGAGCCGCACCCGCCAGAAGCTGTGGATGAAAGGCGAGACCAGCGGCAACCGCCTGCGCGTCGTTTCCGCTGCAACCGACTGCGACAACGACACCCTTCTGTTCAGGGTAAAGGTAGAAGGCGATGGCCTCGTCTGCCACGAGGGCACGGTCAGTTGTTTCACTCGCCCCCTCGCCGTCGGCGGCCAGAACCCAACGGAGGAAGCAAATGGACAATAAGCTTCGTCTCGGCATCCCCAAGGGCAGTTTGCAGGACGCCACCATCGCTCTCTTCAAGCGGGCTGGTTGGAACATCTACGCCGACGGCCGCTCCTACTTTCCATCGATCGACGATCCTGAGATCGAGTGCATGTTGATTCGCGCCCAGGAGATGGCGCGCTACGTCGATCACGGCGTCCTGGACGCCGGACTCACCGGGATCGATTGGGTCGTCGAAAGCGGCCTCGAAGTCACCAGCGTCACCACCCTCACCTATGCCAAGCAGAGCCGTCGCAAGGTGCGCTGGGTGCTCGCCGTTCCCGAGGGCAGCGGCTTTGAAAAGGCCGAGGATCTCGAAGGCAAGATCGTGGCCACTGAGCTGGTCGAAGTCAGCAGACGCTACTTCGCCTCGAAGGGTGTCAACGTCAAGGTCGAGTTCAGTTGGGGCGCCACGGAAGTCAAGCCGCCAACGCTCGCCGACGCCATCGTCGAGATCACCGAGACCGGCAGCTCCCTCAAGGCCAACCGTCTCAAGATCATTGACACGGTGATGGAGAGCGAGACCCATCTCATCGCCGGCAAGGCAACTCTTGCCGACCCGTGGAAGCGCGAAAAGATCGATCAGATAGCGCTCATGCTGCGTGGCGCCATCGACGCGCAGTCGCAGGTCGGCCTCATGCTCAACGTCAAGCGCGCCGACCTTGAAACCGTCCTGGCCGTTCTGCCCGCCTTGAACTCGCCCACCGTCTCTCAACTCAGCGATTCCGAGTGGGTCGCCGTCAACACCATCGTCGAGGAGCGCGTGGCTCGCGATGTGATTCCCAAACTGAAAGCCGCAAGGGCAACCGGCATCGTCGAATACCCCCTCAACAAGGTCGTGCTCTAACCGGAGGCAACGATGAAAACCATCCGGACCACCGGACGAGGCGCCGGACAAGCGGCAAAGGTCCTTGCATTGCTCGAACAGCGCGGCGGTGCGGCCCTCGACCACGTTCTCCCCGCCGTCCGCCGCATCGTCGCCGATGTGCGCAAACAAGGCGACCGCGCTCTGTTTCGCTATGCCGCCAAATTCGACGGCCTCGCAGGCAAATCCGCCCTCCGCGTCCCTGAACACGAAATGGCCTCCGCCTGGGAATCCATCTCGCCCGCTCTCCGCGACGCCCTCTCCACCGCCGCCGATCAAATCCGCGCCTTCGCCGTCGAACAACTCCCCGCGTCCTGGAGCAGCGAACCCGTCCCCGGTCTCACCACCGGTCAGCTCGTCCGCCCCCTGGAATCGGTCGGCTGCTACGTTCCCAGTGGCCGTCATCCGCTGCCTTCCACGCTGCTCATGACCGCCATTCCCGCCCAGGTCGCCGGTGTTCAGCGCATCGTCGCCGTCTCTCCCAAACCTGCGCCCGAGACTCTGGCCGCCGCGCATCTATTGGGCATAACGGAGTTCTATCGCCTCGGCGGCGCGCACGCCATCGCCGCACTGGCCTACGGAACCGCCAGTGTTCCGAGTGTGGCCAAGATCGTCGGCCCCGGCAATCTTTACGTCACGGCCGCAAAGCGCCTCGTCGCCTTCGACTGCGCCATCGACATGCTCGCCGGTCCCACTGAGATTGTCGTCGTCAGCCAGCGCGGCAACCCGGCCGATATTGCCTCTGACCTTGTAGCTCAGGCCGAGCACGATCCCGAGGCCGTTGCCATCTTCGTCACCACACGAGCGGACCTGGCCAAGTCCGTCGTCGCCGAAGCCAGACTCCGCAGCCGCCAGAATCCCGTCGCCCGCGAAGCTCTCAACCGAAACGGCCTGGCGATCGTCGCCTCCTCCGTCGATGAGGCGCGCGCTATCACCAATCGAATCGCTCCCGAGCACCTCACCGTCGACGACGCCGCCGATCTCGACTGGGTGCAAAACGCGGGCTCCGTCTTTATCGGCCGGTGGTCCGCGCAGCCCATGGGAGATTACATCTCCGGCCCCAATCACACTCTGCCCACCGGCGGTATGGCCAGGTTGCGCGGCGGCCTGAGCGTCATCGACTTCGTCAAGCTCATCACTGTCCAGGAGTACTCGTCGCAAGGTATTCGGACACTCGGCCCGAAAGCAGCGCTGCTTGCCGAAGCCGAAGGCCTCAGCGGCCACGCAGAAGCCATTCGCACGCGCTTAAAGAGGAGGGTTTCATGACCGAACCCGTCACGCTCCTGCAACCCGCGCCACGTGCTCGCGTACAAGCCATGAAGGAGTATCACCCGCCCCTCGGCTGCCGCGATGCCCTCCGCCTCGACTTCAACGAGAACACGCTCGCCTGCTCGCCCAAGGTGCGCGAAGTGCTGGGCCGCATCTCCGCAGGCAGTCTCACGCGCTATCCCGAGCGAGAGCCTGTAGAGGCAATCGTTGCCGCGCATCTCGGCCTCAGCGCAGAGCAGGTAGCCCTCACCAATGGCGTGGACGAGGCAATTCACGTGCTCTTTGAGGCTTTCCTCGAAGCGGACGACGAGTTGCTTTTGCCCGTGCCCACCTACACCATGTATGAGGTCTATGCCTCGGCCACCGATGCCCGCGTGGTCGCAGTCCAGGCCGCGGACGATCTGCAATTCCCGTTCGAGCGCTTGCTCGCCGCCATCGCTCCGCGCACAAAGATCGTCGCCATCGCCAATCCCAACAGCCCCTCGGGCAGTGTTGCCACGCGGACGCAACTCATCGAGATCGCGGCCCGCGCTCCCCACGCAGTGGTCCTGGTTGACGAAGCCTACTTTCATTTTCATGGCGAAACTGTGATCGACCTGATCGGCGGGGTGCCTAACCTGGTGGTCGCGCGTACCTTCTCGAAGGCCTACGGTCTGGCCGGCCTGCGTCTCGGAGTGCTGGCTGGCCCTGCGGAGTTGATGCGTTGGGTCCGCCGCGTCCTCTCGCCCTACAGCGTGAATTCATTGGCGCTGGCCTGCCTCACGCCCGCGCTTGAAGACACCGCATATCTCGACTGGTACGTCTGTGAGGTGCTGGCAGCCCGCACGGAATTCGAGGCTGCGCTCGACTTAGTCAATCTCCGCCGCTGGCCCAGCTGCGCCAACTTCATCCTCGTCGATATCGGCCCTCGGCATGCGGAGTTTGTGCGGCTCATGCGCGCCGCCGGCGTCCTGGTCCGCGACCGCTCCAGCGATCCAGGCTGTGACGGCCGGGTCCGCATCACCATCGGAACCCGCGAGCAGATGCGCCAGGCCACTGTGGCGCTCGATGAAGCCGTAACGGCCTTGAACCTCGGAAAGGAAGCGCAATGACCGCTAAGAAAAAGAGCGTAGGCGCTCCAGAACTTGCGGTTGCCCCAGGTCCCGATTCTGGTACCTGGGATACCACTGCCCCGCCCCGTACCTCCCTAGTCGAGCGCAACACAGCGGAAACCCGCATCTCCATCCATCTCACCATCGAAGGCCAGGGCCGATACAAGCTCTCCACCGGCATCCGCTTCTTCGATCACATGCTGGAGCTGTTCGCCCGACACGGCGCATTCGATCTCGACCTCGCCTGCAAAGGCGACCTCGATGTCGATCAGCACCACACCGTCGAGGATGTGGGCATCGCCCTCGGCGAAGCCTTCGACCGCGCCCTCGGCGACAAGCGCGGCATCCTGCGAGCCGGATACTTCCTCATGCCGATGGACGAAACCCTCGCCATCGCCGCCGTCGATCTCAGCGGACGCGCCGCCTTCGCCGTGGACACCAAGGTCCGCACACGCCTGGTCGGCGACCTGCAAACCGAGCTGGTCACCGATTTTTTCGAGGGCTTTGCCCGCGGCGCGCGCGCCAACGTTCATGTCAAGACCATGTACGGCCGCTCCAGCCATCACAAGATCGAGGCCATCTTCAAAGCCTTCGCCCGAGCCCTCCGCGTTGCCTGCTCGCGCGACAAGCAACTCGGCGAAATGCTGCCCAGCACAAAGGGGCTGTTATGACAAAGCGTCGAACGTGGTCAGATAAAGCTGCGCGAGTCGGCGTCGTCTTGTTCGTCACCGATACTTGCCTACTTGTCAGCAAGTCTCTCTTGTTTAGGAAGTTCTATGGGAGGCATGACGACGTTCTTGTTGTGAGTTCTGAGATCGGCCTCCTCTTCAGTGTCGTCGCGTTCTTTCTGGTGCTTTTCGTTAAGCGAATGACCTGGAGGATTGCCCTCGCAGTTGTAACACTGGTTTTGGGCTATCTATGGTTTAGCAGCCTCTTATGGTGGGTGATGGTGAAATGATTACCGTCATCGACTACAAAGCCGGCAACCTCACCTCGGTCCTGAAGGCCCTCCGCCATCTTGGCGCGGAGGTCGAAGTCACCGACGCCGATCTCGCGCCCGTCGAAGCCGCCGAGCGCCTCGTCCTCCCCGGCGTAGGCCACTTCGCGGCTACTCAGTATCTCGACGCCAAAGGCCTGACCCCGGCAATTCGTTCGGCTATCGCCCGCGGCGTCCCTTTCCTCGGCATCTGCGTCGGCATGCAGTGGCTCTACGCGGGCTCAAGCGAAGCCCCCCACCAGCCCGGCCTCGCCCACTTCGCCGAATCCTGCGCGCGCTTCCCGGAAGGCCAGGAAAAGGTCCCCCACGTCGGCTGGAACTCCCTCGAAGTCCGCGCAGGCTCCCGCCTCCTCGCCGGCGTCGAGCCCGGCGAATTCGTCTATTTCACCCACTCCTACAAAGCCCCGGTAACAACGGACACCGCCGCCGTCACCCACTACATCGAGCCCTTCGCCTCGGCAGTCGAGCGCGCCAACGTCATGGGCGTACAATTCCATCCAGAAAAATCCGGCGCAACCGGGCTCAAGATTCTCAAGAACTTTTTGGAGATCTGAAGATGAAGATCGAATACACAATCACGCTCAGAGATTTCAAAGCTGCTCTCAAGCTTCATCGTCGCCAGAAGCTCAGCCGGCGTTTGCTGCCATGGATTTGGCCAATGCTCCTCCTCGTTGGAATTGTGGGCTTCGTGGTTTCAAGCTCTGATCACAACTTAGAAATGGCCGTTCAGTCTGCTGCAATTGCCTCTGGCGCGCTCGTTGCAACGTTGGGCTGGCCGGTCATGCGCTGGGTCACTACTCGAGTTTGCTACAACCGGATGTTTTCGCCGAAGCGCACGAGCCGAGTGACAATTCTCGATATTGATGAAGAAAAGATTATCGAAATCAACCCTGGCGCAGAAGAAATCCGCGTAGCTTGGAGCGGAGTGCTCGATGTTGTCCGAGACAGCAGAAGCATCCTGATCTATATTGGGGTTTCCAGGTTCTTCATAATTCCCGCTGCCATCCTGACCCCCGACCAGCGCGCCGAATTCAACGATCTAGTCGCCCGCCACGTCGTGAAGAGAAGGCCATGATTACCAAGCGCATCATTGCCTGCCTCGATGTCCACGGCGGCCGAGTGGTCAAAGGCGTGCAGTTCGTCGACCTCATCGACGCCGGCGACCCCGCCACGCAAGCCGCGCGCCATGCCCGCGAAGGCGCGGATGAAATCGTGCTGCTTGACATTACCGCAACGCACGAGGGCAGGCAAACGCTGCTCGATACGGTTCGTCGCACCGCCCGCGAGTTATTCGTTCCATTCTGCGTCGGCGGCGGCATTCGCACCGCCGCCGACGCCGCGCAGGTCTTCGAGGCCGGCGCGGACAAGGTCAGCGTGAACTCCGCCGCTTTGGCCGACCCCACGCTGATCGACGCCATCGGGCGCAGCTTCGGCGCGCAGGCCGTGGTCGTAGCCATCGACGCTCGCCGCGATCCCGCCGCCGCCGATCCCGTCCGCGATGCGCAGGTCTACGTGCAAGGAGGCCGCAAGCCCACCGGCCGCCGCGTTGTCGAGTGGGCCCGAGAGGCCGAGCAGCGCGGCGCGGGCGAAATCCTCCTCACCTCGATGGACTCCGACGGAACGCGGTCTGGATTTGATTGCGAGCTCACCGCCGCCGTCAGCGAGTCGGTCAACATCCCCGTCATCGCCTCGGGCGGCGCGGGCACCGTCGCCCATTTCGTCGATGTCTTCGGGCGCGGCAAGGCCGACGCCGCTCTCGCCGCCTCGATCTTCCACTTCGGCATCTCGAGCGCGCGCTCGCTCAAAGAAGAGCTCGCCAAGGCCGGCGTCTCGGTGAGGCTCCCATGCTGATTCCTTCCATCGATCTCTTGGGTGGCCGCATCGTTCAATTAGTGCAGGGAGAAAAGCTGCGCCTGGCTTTCGACGATTTCGAATACTGGATCGAAAAATTCTCCCGCTTCCCGCTCGTGCAGTTGATCGACCTTGACGCGGCCATGCGCCAGGGCGACAACTCCGCCTTAGTAGCCCAGATTGCCAAGCGCCTCCCCTGCCAGGCCGGCGGCGGCATTCGCTCCATCGAGCGCGCCCGTCAAGTCCTCGATGCGGGCGCGAAGCGAGTGATCGTAGGCTCGGCGCTCTTTTCCGAAAAGGAAAATCGCGCAGCGGTCAACACGGAGTTTGCCGCCCAACTGGCCGCCAGCGTGGGCACGGAGTGTATTGTTGCCGGCATCGACACCAAGAACGGCCGCATCGCCGTGAAGGGCTGGAAGGCGCAGGTCGAGCTTACCCCCGACGAAGCGATTCCACAGCTTGAGCCGCACGCCGCGGCGTTCCTCTACACCCACGTGGACGGCGAGGGCCTGATGCGGGGCTTTCCCATCGAGACGGCCGCGCGTTTGCGCAAGCTCACTGAAAGGCAGCTCATTGTAGCCGGCGGCATTCGCAGCCAACAGGAAGTGGATGCGCTGAACGCCCTGGGAGCCGATGCTGTGGTAGGCATGGCGGTCTACACCGAGTTAATCGCCGTCTGACCTGAACGGCGCCATCTTGAATGTGGGTGGCGTTCAAAACAGCATCGGATAGGCTGAAGGGAGAGGCTTCTCCCCCCCTCAAAGAAAGGTGATGGAACCATGGTGACCAGGCAAAGCGGGATAAGACTGGCAAAGCGGCTGGACGAGGTTGGATTCTCCGGCATTGTCGAGATCCGCAACAAGGTGATGGAACTGCGCGCGGAAGGTCTCCAGGTGCATGCGCTGCACGGAGGCGAACCGTTTTTCCAGACTCCCGAGGCGATCAAGTACGCAGCCATCAAGGCGCTCGCTGAGAACCAGACGCACTATGCGCCGTCCTCCGGCGTGTTGCCTCTGCGCAAGGCATTGGCGGAGAAGTTGGCTGCCAAGAACCGCATTCACGCGACGACCGACGAGGTGATCGTCACGGTGGGCGGCATGCAAGGACTGTATTCCGCCTTTCAAGGCGTGCTCGATCCCGGCGACGACGTGCTGGTCTTTTCGCCATTCTGGACGCCCATCGGCGACCTGGTGACCGGAGCCCAGGCCCGGCCCTTGCTGGTGCCCACCATCAGCGCGCGCCGCAACGGCATTCGCAACACTCTGGAGCAGTTCTCGACGCCCCAGACGCGGGCCATCTATTACAACACGCCGCAGAATCCAAGCGGCGTGGTCTTCACCCGGTCCGAAGCCGAAGAAGTTGCGGCCTTCGCCCTCGAGCGCGATCTGGTGGTCATCGCCGACGAGGCTTATGAGGACCTGGTCTACGATGGCGAGCATGTCTCGATCGCTTCCCTGCCCGGAATGGCGGAGCGGACCATCACCGCTTTCACTTTCTCGAAAACCTACGCCATGACCGGCTGGCGCGCCGGATACGCGGTGGCCAAAGAGCCCTTCATGAGTGCCCTGCGGAAGATCGTGCTCTATTCGACCAACGGCGTCGCCACGCCCGTCCAGCACGCCATGATCCAGGCACTTACAACGCCCGAAACAGAGATCGCGCGCCTTCGCGAGGAGTATCGCAAGCGCCGCGATCTGCTGGTCGCCGGCCTCAATGAAGTGGGCCTGGAGTGTGCGCCGCCGGCTGGCGCCTTCTATGCCTTTCCGAACGCGGAAAAGGTGAACAAGAACAGCCGCGCGGCGGCGCAGATTCTGCTCGAAAAGGCGCACATCGCCACCATACCCGGCTCGGTCTTCGGCGCTCAGGGCGAGGGGCATTTGCGTTTCGGCTATGCGGTCGCTTTGAAGGAGATTGAAGACTGCGTCGAGGCGCTGCGCAAGTTCTTCGCATAGGGCCGGCTACTCGTGCGCCTCCCCGATGGCGCGGCTGGTTTCCACGCGCGAGGCCCGGAGCAGCCGCGCTATCTGTTTGAGATGAAGCTGCACGGCATAGGCGCGCAGAATCTCGGCCTGGGAGAAACCGATGCCCGTGTGCCGCACTGACTCCAGGCGCGATTCCAGTTGCGCGATGTCCTCTTCCAGACTCATCTTGGGCGGCACATGGAATCTCCATCGATGAATGCAGTCGGCCACATGATGAAAGCCGGTGCGAATGTCCGCGGTGAGCGTCCCCAGGGCAGGTTCCAGTTGCTGCGCGTATTCGAATTCGTTTGTGTCCTTGACTGAGAATTCCAACGCCACCAGCGCGTCGAAAACCGAGCGTCCAAACTGGGAAAGCATTCCCAGTCCCTCGCGCCAACCGGGGCCGCCGGAAGGCTCGTTGCGCGCGGCTTCCAACAGTTGATTGTTGGTGCGCAGCATGATCAGCGCGTCTTCCCTCAGCGTAGCCAAACTCTCAGCGGGCGCGCCGCGAAAGCCTTCGAGAATCGCCTCGAAGAATGCGTCCAATACCAGGAATTCCTGTGCCAGGCCGTCGCGCAGCCGCAGGCGGGCGCGGTCGGGCAGCACCAGCGTGGTCACAGCCAAGGCCACCACAATGCCCAACAGTACCTCGCTGACGCGGTCCAGCGCGAGATCCCAGCGCGACCCCGACTTCTCCACCAGCATCACGATCGTGATGGTCACTCCCGCCAAGCGCGAGCTGCTGCGCAGCCCCAGCAATCCGCACACGATAATCGCCGCGAGCACGGCGAGAATATAGTTCCACGGAAGCACGCCGATGAAGGAAAACCCGAACCCAAGCAGCGCGCCAATCATTGTGCCCAGCAGCCTGTCGCGCGAAGCGCTGACGGTGGCGCCCATGTTGGATTGCAGAACAATGATGGCGCTGATCGCGCCCCAGTAGCCGTCGTGCAGGCCAAAACGCTTTGCCAGCCACCAGCAGAGAGCCGCCGCCAGCGCGGTCTTTGCCGCATGAACCACGAGCCGCCGGCGTTCCCAGGAGAGGATTCCCGGCATTTCTTTTCGTTCCACGCGCAGCTTGACGGAATGTTGCTGTTGCGAGCAGGTCTTGCCGGCTTTCACGCGCATAGGAACCGTCCGCGGTGGAAAACTCTCATGGAGATAGAATGACCTATCCGCGCCCGTCCTGGCGGTGACCGGTCTCACGGAATTCCTGCAAACCCGTCAACCACGGCTCGCAGACGGCGCCGCGCGGAAATCGACATGCCCAATTATCATAAGGTCGAGGCGCCCGCATTGGCCGGGTTGACGAACCCCATGTTGCGAGTTGGATACCCGGCAGTCCTGGCCGCGGAGTTGTTCAACAATTTTCCCCAGGGAATCGAACTCATTCCGCTGCCGGATCGGTTGGACGATGACATTGACATCGATGTCTGGCTGCCCGACCCGTATCCGAGCAGGGCCATCAAGATCTGGCCGCATCTGCGCGGTGTGCGCCTGGTGCTCTCGCTGATGGCGGGCACGGAGTGGATTCCCGGCACGGTCGGTCCCCATGTCACCATCTGCAACGCCCATGGCGCGCACAATATCTCCACCGCCGAGTGGACCGTGGGCGCGATCCTCACCATGCTGAAATACTTTCCGCTCTATCTCGACATCCAACATTCCGGCATCTGGAAGCGCCGCTTCGAGGCTAGCGCGCACTACGCAAGCATTACCGGGGACAAGCGCCCGCTCTATCCGCCCGTCATGCTTGAGGAACTGACCGGAAAGACCGTGTTGCTCGTCGGCTACGGCTCCATCGGCAAGGAGATCGAGCGCATGCTCGCACCGTTTCATGTCAACACGCTGCGCATCGCCCGCAGCGCCCGCACACAGCCGCAAGTCCATTCCGTCAATGAGCTGGACGGCCTCATACAGCAAGCCGATGTGATTGTCCTGATCCTGCCCTCTAGCGAAGAAACGCGCGGCCTTATCGGCGTACGCCAGCTCGCCTTGATGCGGCAGGGCGCGCTGTTGGTCAACGCCGCCCGCGGCCCCATCGTCGAGACGGACGCCCTGGTCGAGGCGCTCAACGCCGGCCGCATTCGCGCCGCCCTCGATGTCACCGATCCCGAGCCGTTGCCGGAGGGCCACCCGTTGTGGAGCTGCCCCAACCTGCTGATCACGCCGCACATCGGCGGATCGAGCCCGCAATTCGCGCCGCGCTCGGTGCGCACGGCCGGCGACGAGTTGCGCCGCTACATCGACGCCGAGCCGCTGCACAACGTGGTTCAGGCCGCCATCTGAATCCTCGCCGCGCGCCGCCAATCCCCCAACCCCACCACCGCCAGACCCACCAGAATCACCGAAAGCACCGAGGTCAACCACAGCGACTTGTACCCATACTCCCAAACGTACACGCAATCGATCGCGATCCACAGCCACCAGTTGGCCGTATGTTTTCTCGCCTGCCACCAGCTCGCCACCAGGCTGTAACTCGTAAGCGCGGCATCCACGTGCGGAAGCGCCGCTCCAAGCCGCACCATCAGCCAGCCAAGCAGCGCCGCTCCCGCCGCTCCCGCGGCCAGCCCGCGCACCCATCCCCACGCTCCCAGCGGAACCACCCGAACCTCGCCCTCTGCGCGCACGCCCCGCCACCAATGCCACCAGCCATACAGCGTGAAGGCCAGAAAGAACACCTGCAGCAGCGCATCGGAGTAGAGTCGCGCCCGATAGAACACGATCAGGTAGAACACGTCGGCCGCCAGCACTACCGGCCAGCAGATCAACAGCCGCTTCGTGGTCAGCCAAATGCCCAGCGCGGTCGTCAGAAAGCCCGCAAGCTCAACCCAGTTCGCGAGCAGATACTGCGCAATGACCATCCACACCGTCATCGTGCGTCTCTCTTTCCGTGTTTCCGCGCTGCGGCCCATTCGCGAATCGCATTGAGCAACTTTCTGCCGCCCGCGCCGCGAAACCAGCGCGCATGACCCACCAGGTAATCGTCGTAAGCCATCCGCGCCTTCTCGTCCGAATGCAGAACGCCAAGGAAGTAATCCGCCTCCGTAAGCGCAAACTCCGCATGGCAAAGAGCCGCCATTGGCCTGAGCGCCGCGGCTTCCTCTTCCGTGAGCAGGCGCACCGATTCATACCCTTCGAGCATCGCCTCAAGATGATCGATGTGGACCCGCACATCTTCGCCCCGCGCGGAATCGCCGGCCAGATCCAGCCACTCCACAATGTTCCTCTCGATAGCCTGCGCCAGGTCGTGCACCGCATTCGTCCGGTCCGCGAGCCCAAAGTCGATCGTCGCCGTCGCCCGCGCGTTGTCGCTGTCGTTACTCCAAAACAGATTCGATGCGTGCAAATCGTTGTGCGTCCAAAGCGGCTTCAGCTTGGGCAGCAGCGGCAGCAGCTCCGCATGAAACGGCGCAAGAAGCTCCAATGCCAGTTGGCTGCGTCGGCGCACTGTCGCATTCCCGGCCAGCACCGGCCGCGCGGCCAGATAGCGGTCCAACTCCACGCCAGGGTCCCGAGCGGCAAAGATCGTGAAGCTGGCCACCAGGGGACGAGGGCCGCGGCGCGGTGCGGAGAAACCTTCCGCCGCCAGGTGCAGCCGCGCCAGCGCCTGGCCGGCAGAGTGTGCGTGAATGGCGCTCACAAACGGCGTCCAGGAGAGCGCATCCTGGTAAAGGTCCACGCCCTCGGGCGCCTCGTGTACCTCATAAGTCCACTCACCCATTCCGATTGCGGTCTCGCCCGATTTTGCCGCAAGCACACGCGGGACCCCTGCACCGTGCGCTATGAGGTGCACCATGAAGCGATGCTCCTCGCGCAATCCCTCTCGATCGCGCACGCTGCGATGATGACGCTTGACGAACACCCGTCCTCCGCGCGTCGCCACCACGCTGGCCGCTGAAAACGGCCGCGGGCTCACCGTCAGAAGCTCAACCGGCTCGCCGCATCGCTCAAACTGCGGGAGCAGCGAACGCACTTCCGCAACCGTCAGTGGCGGCCAATCCGGTTCCACCAGCGTGCCGTCCATCCCGTGCGCTTTTGCGGTTGTCGTCATCTGCCTCGCATTCCCTATTCCGGTCCCGCCAATTCAAAACGTGTAATGCGCCGAAAGCCGCACCGTTGTCGGCGCGCCCAGATGGATAAATGTATCGCCATAACTCGCCCCGGTGTCCTTCCAGTAGCGCTTATCGGCGATGTTGTCCGCATAGAGCCGCAGAGTCACCCGGCTCTTCTCGCCGCCCGGCGTGTAGCGCGCCCCAAAATTGAAGAGGTTATAACCCGGCACGCTGACTGCATCGTCCCGCGTCGCTTCCTTGCGCCCCGTGTAACTCCATCCCGGCATCAAGTGCAATCCGCGCGCGTGCGGCAGCGCCAAATCCGCAAACACCGTCGCCCGCACATGCGGCACGTTGAGCACCTGCTTCGAATCGAAGGCCGGAGTGCCGGTGCCGCCGGACAGGGCGCGGATGGCCGCCGCAGAAGCCGTCAGCCGCAGCCAGTTCGCTGCCTTGCCCTCGGCATTGACCTCGATGCCCTCGTGCGTCTCGTGCCCCTCGGACTCGAAGCAAAGATCGCCGGGTGCATTGAACTCGCTCGCCGTGCAAAAACTGTCCGGAGCCTGGATGACCTTGGGATAAAAGAATGGCGCGCGCATGTGGAACAGAGCGGTCGTCAACAGAATGCGCTTCCCTGGCTCGTATTTGGCCCCAACCTCCGCCTGTCGCGTCAGGAACGCCGCAAGAAACTGATTCGCGTTATCCACCCACCACGGCCCTTGCGGCCCAAGCGACAGCAACACTCCGTAGTTGCCGTAGAGCGTCAGGCTGTTTGCAGGATTAATCGTCGCCGCGTATTGCGGCAGCCAGATGGGTCTGTCCGTGATCGTGGGCGGCGTGCCGGGGCTGGTGGCGCTCAGCGAGTAGTTGTTGTCGCGCAGCGAATCGTACCGGCCGCCGGCGAGCAGTTGAATCCTTCCGGGAAGATGAATCCGGTCTTGCGCGATCAAGGCCGATTGGTGACTGTCTTCCCACAACGCGCGCGGGCCGGCGGTTTGCTGCGGGTCTTCGATGGGGAACTCCGCGATCGGCTGATAGATGTTCTCCGAGCCCACGTAGGTATACACCGCGCCGTCCTCGACGGTCGCAGCCGCATTCGCCGCCGGCGCGCCAGGCTGCTGCACACTGCGCCGGAAGACCTCGGCGCCCCCGGTCAGATCCTGTTCGATTGTCCCGGTCTTGATGCGCCCAGTAACCAGCGCTTCGCCCTCCGCGTCGATGCGCAGCTCGCCGGGATCGCGGTAGTCGTAGATATCGTACCCGCCGTCGGGAGCAAAGAAATAATTGGGCGCGGTTCCGCCGCTCCCTTGGCACAGCGCCTCATACGAGCAGCCATACGCATAAACAACGTTGTCGTCGATCAGCGAGTGGCTATAACTCACCGCGGCGAAGGCGCGCCACGCTCCAGGCAGATCGTAGTCCAGCCGCGCGCCGGTGTTGAACGCATCGAAAGTATTCGGCTTGGCCCACGACTGCTCGCCGAGCATCGTCGAAGGGTGAACCTGGCTAAGATCGGGCACGGTTGTTCCGCCCAGCAACTGATAGCCGCAGACCGAGCGCTCCACCTTGTGCTGGTACTCGAAGTCCGTCTTCAATATCGCCTGCGAGGTCATCTTCCAGTCGGCCGCGCCCGCGCCCGCCGCGCGCCAGCCATTCGCGTCGTCCACATAGCTCTCGATCTTTTCGCCGGCCAGATTCGCCCGCGCGCCCAACTGCTTTTGCCTACCGAAAAATGACCCAAGATCGACCGCACCGTAGATGCTCCCGCGATGATCCGTAGCCAGATCCACGGCCTCGATCAGAGCCGGACGCTTGGTCACGTAATCGATCAGCCCGCCCGCCGAGGCCGCGCCGCTCTCCGCACCCGCGATTCCCTTCAGAAACTCGACCCTTTCCTTGTTTTCAAGCGGCACATCCTGCTCGCCCGCAACCGTCATGCCGTTGATCTGGAGACCTGTTGCCAAGTCGATGGGAAAGCCGCGAATCTCGTAGTCGCCGTAATAGCCCACCGGCGCGTAATCCTCGCCGATCGAGGCGTCGTTCTTCACCACGTCCGAGAGCAGGCGCGCCCCCTGATCGGTGAGCAGTTCGCGGGTCGCCACAGTGAGCGAAAGCGGCGTCTCTTCAAGCGTTGCGCCGTCCACGGTGCCCAGGGTTGCGGCCTCGGGAAGATAATCGTCCCTCACCTCTCCGTGGACTACCACCGTAGTGGTCACGCGGGGAAGCGGTTGGGCGGTTGCAGGGGGCTTCGATGCTTGTTGAGGCGGAGCAGGCGCGGCGGGCGGGGCCGGCGGACTTTGCGCAATTGCGCGCAGCCCAGCCGCCAGGTAGCAGAACAGCATCGCGGCCGCAAGCAAATCGAAAGGCCGGCGCCTGCCGCATGCCGATTGGGACGTTGCGAAGGGACGAGATAGGATGCGGGCCGTGACGGTCGCAGCGGGCTTGTGCATATACTCCTCTTGTTTCCAACTGCATGAAACAAGAGAACCCACGCCGCGATTCGAAAAGGAAGGTTGCTTCGGTTCCGAAACTTCCCACGCCGGTATTATCCGGATCGGGTTCGAGGGTATTTCTCAGCCCCACTTCGAGGAGCACCCCTGTTTCAATAAGCCAATTGAAACACTCCCGGCGCCGAAATTGCAAATAGGCCCCTACTTCCCCGTCCCCTCCGCCAAGGTCACAATCCGGTCCACTCCCGGCACGGTGAAAGTCTCCACCTTTCCGCTCGGCCAGTGCACCTCGACCGCGTCCACCGTCGTCGCTTGCCCCAGACCGAAATGCGGCCGAGGGTCGTTCGAAGACAGATAGCTTCCCCCGCTCAGCACATCCCCGCGCTGTTTCATCCCGTTGGCAGTGACATACACCGTCGTCCCCACTGCGTCGCGCGGACTCTTCGCCCCGCCCACCAGCTTCAATTCCAGCCAATGATTCCTGTCCGGCGAAACGTTTCTGAGCAACACAGGATGGCCGTCCATCGCGTTGATCACCGCGTCCAGCTTGCCGTCGTTGAACAGATCCCCAACGGCCATGCCGCGTCCCGCAATCACCGCCGCCAGACCGGTGCTCTCGACAGCCGGCACATTCTCAAACCCCTTGCCGCCCATGTTATGGAACAGCATCGGCCGCTGCTTCCAACTGGTGCCCCACGGATATTTGTCCGCCTGCGGATACACGTGCCCGTCGGACATCAGCAGGTCCTTCCAGCCGTCGTTGTCGTAATCGAGAAACGCGTCGCCCCAGCTCAGAAACGGCACCGTGATCTCGCCCAGTCCCACGTGGTAGCTGATGTCGGTCAGATTGGCGTCGCCTTCGTTCTTGTAGAAGGGCTTGTAGTCGTCGGAGAAGGTGGTGTTGAAGATGGCCAGCATCCCGTTGTTCTGGTAGTCGCCCACCGCGATGCCCATCGATGCCGTCTCGCGCCCGGCCTCGTTGAGCGCATAGCCCGAGGCGTAGCTCACGTCCTCGAATGTCCCGTCGCCCTTGTTGAGATAGAGATAATTCGGCGTCGAGTCGTTGCCCACAAGCAGATCCGGCTTGCCGTCGTTGTTGATGTCCACAAACAAGGCGCCCAGCCCGTAGTAGCCCGGCTTGTCGGCCACTCCCGCCTTGACACTTACATCGGTGAACGTCCCATCTCCGTTGTTGTGAAAAAGATGATCCCCCTCGCCCTTCAACCCCCTCGGTCCGCAGGCCACCGCCTCGCCGCGGAAGGTGCAGAAGGCGTTGTTGCTGGCCCCGGCCGCGGCGGGCAAGTCATTCCAGTCCCAATGGATATAGCCGGCCACAAACAGGTCCAGCCGCCCATCCCCGTCGTAGTCGCCCCAGGTTGCGCCGCTCGACCAGTTGCCCAATTGCACGCCGGCCTTCTCCGCCACATCGGTAAACGTGCCGTCATGGTTGTTGTGGTAGAGCCGGTTCTTGCCCACATTCGACACAAAAATATCCGGCCAGCCGTCGTTGTCGTAGTCGGCAATGGCCACCCCCGTGCCCCACCGGTCATTGGTCACGCCCGCCTTGGCCGCCACGTCGGTGAAGGTTCCGTCGTGGTTGTTGTGGAACAGCGCCGCATGGGGCGGCGTCGCCTTCCCCGTCAGCGCGTCCACCGTCGAGCCGTTCACGATATAGATGTCCAGCCAGCCGTCGTTGTCGTAGTCGATCAGCCCCACGCCCGAGCCCTTGGTCTCGACAATGTAGTCCTTGGCCGGCGTGCCCATGGTGTGCGTCCAGTGCGTCAGCCCCGCCTTCTCCGAGTCGTCGATAAAGACCACCGGGCCGCTCTTGACGAACCCGCCCTCGGTAATCGGCCGGTGCTGCGCATCCAGTTGCAACGGGTGCTGCGAATCGGCCACTGAACCGCCGGGTGCGGGTGCCCCAGAGCCTGTCCTGAGCATGTCGAAGGATCCCGAATTCGAGACCTGGGAATCGATAGGTTTCTCGGTTGTTTGCCCTGGGGGAAGAGCACCGGGAGCTGTGGCTTGTCCGAAAACAACAGCGGGAACTCCCGCCGCCAGCAGTCCAAGGAAAGTGGTGGTGCGCAGTGCCTGAAACATGATCGCCAGTATACGGGGCAGGATGGGTCGAAGTATCGACCGAAGGGTGGAGAGCGCGGAACCCGACCACCTCATCCATCCGCGGGCCAGGGTGTATTCTTCTTTCCGAAAGCGAAGGTCGCGTTTTCCGCGGGGCAACCGAATTGCCAGGTTTCCTGGAAGCCTGGGTGCCTTAGATGGAGGAAGGTTTTGAGCATCTTTGATCCGGTTAGAGTGCTTCAGTGCCCAAACTGCAAAGAGACCATTGACGCTTCGTCTCAACAATGCCGCTTCTGTTCCGCTGCAATCGATCCCGCCGCGGCTGAGGCGGCCGCGCAGGTCATGGCCAGAGTGAACCAGGCCTGCAGCGACTCGAGTTTTCTCAAAACCGCCGTCGTTACGATGTTGATCTTTCTCGGCGTGATGTTTGTGCCGTTTCTGGGTTTGCTTGGCGTGGTCGGTTTCTATTTCCTCACCTTCGCCGTTCCCGTGCTGTCGATTCGCTGGTGGGTAAGATTCGGGCATATCCAGTGTGACGACCCCGATTTCATTCGCGCCAAACGAACGATGCTTATCGTAACCAGCCTGACTTCACTCCTGCTGATTTGGGTTCTGTTCCGGTGGATATCCATCATCGCACTACTCTTACGACATCGTTGAGCGCCCCTTCAGCTCCTCCCGGCACGTAATTACATTGTGATCCTCGTCACATCCCTCGATTTCCGGCCCTGGCTAAACTCGGAATCACTCCGAACGGCTTTTCAGGAGCCCCATGCATCCCTTTCCCGCTGTAGACCCCATCCCTCTGCCGGCCCCGATTTGGCTGCTGAAACTGCTGCATATCGTGACCCTGTCGCTGCACTTTGTCGCCGTGGAAATGCTCCTGGGCGGACTGCTCCTCGCGGTTCTGCTCAGCCTCTTCCGCGGCTCGCCGTCTTCTCTGGTCGCGGCGCGGGCCATCGCGCGCCGGCTCACGGTTGTCATGACGTATGTCATCAACCTCGGCGTGCCTCCACTGCTCTTCTCCCAGGTCCTCTACGGCCGCGCGCTCTACACCTCGAGCGTCCTCATCGGCCTCTACTGGATCTCGATCATCGGCCTCCTCACCCTCGCCTACTGGCTGCTGTATCGATTCTCGGCGCGGCTTGAGGCAGGCAAATCGGCCTGGTGGGTAGGCTTGAGCGCATGGGTGCTGGCCGGTTTCATCGCCCGCCTGCTCTCCACCAACATGACGCTCATGCTCCGTCCCGAAGTTTGGCGCCAGATGTACTCCGCCTCCGCCGCAGGCAGGTTTCTCCCCACCGGCGACCCCACCCTCGAACCGCGCTGGCTGCTAATGATGGCCGGCGGCCTCTTCATTGCCGGCCTGTGGATGGTCTACCTCTCCGGGCGCTCCACCTTTGCCGGCCAAGAAAAGAAGTTTCTCGCCGGCCTGGGAGGCAAGGTAGCGGCCGGCTTCGGCATCGTCTATCTCGCTGCCGGTTTCTGGGCCGCCGGAGTTCAGCCTGAAGCCGTCAATGTTGGTCTCGCGACGCATCCGCTCTACAAGTTCGCCGGCTTCGCGGGCTACGGCTGGCTGGCTCTGGTGGTGGTCGCCGTTCTCGTTGGCGCGATCGCCGGCTTCGGCAAGGTGATCGCCGGATGGCTCGCCTGGGCCGCTGTCCTCGCCGCCGTGCTCGTCGAGATCATGTTCACCGTCTATCGCGACGGCGTGCGCGACCTCACCCTGCTCAGCAAAGGCTACGACGTGTGGGATCGGGCGGTGGTTACAAACTGGAGCGTGGTTGGCCTCTTCCTGCTCCTCTTTGTCGCGGGCCTGGGTGTTATTGGATGGCTCGTGTCCGTCGTGGCGCGCGCACAGAAATCGATGGAGGGCGCTGTTCAATCATGAGCGAAGCAATGAATCCCGCAAACATCGTTGAAGAACACGCCGAGCCGAATACGCGCCGAGCCTTCCTCGCCGCCGCCGGAGCCGCGGGCCTGGCCTACACTGCCGCCCTTGCCTATCCCATCTACCGCTACCTGGCCTCGCCCGCGGAGATGGCGCTCAATGCCACTGCCGTCACCGAGGTCACGCTCAAGGACGCGCAAAAACTTCCCGCCGGCTCGGTGCTGATGTTCAAGTTTGGCCCCTCGCCGGCCATGCTCATCCATCACGAGGACGGCCGCTGGGTAGCCTTGAGCGCGGTCTGCTCCCACCTGGGCTGCACGGTGCAGTATGAGCCCTGGCTCGACCGCATCCACTGCGCCTGTCATGGCGGCGTCTATAACGCCTACACCGGCGCCAACGTCAGCGGCCCACCGCCCAAGCCGCTCAAGCTCTTCAAAGTGGCCGTCAACGACACTGGCGTGGAAGTTTCGCGGACATAGGCAAAGCTATCGGTCATCCGAAAGGAAGAAAGTATGGGGATTCTCGATCTCTTCAGCCTCAAGGGCAAAAACGCATTGGTCACAGGATCGGCGCAGGGCCTTGGCTCCGGCATCGCCATCGCCTTTGCCCAGGCCGGCGCCAATGTAACTCTGCACGGCTACGACAAAGTGCTCGAATCCACAGTCGAGGAAGTCAAGAAGACCGGCGTCAAGTACATCTCTCTCACCGGCGATGTATGCGACAAGGCCGTCTGTACGCAGCTCGTCGACGAGACGGTGAGCGCCTTCGGTTCCATCGATATCCTTGTCAACAACGCCGGCACCATCCGCCGCGCTCCCGCCGCCGAGCATTCCGAGGAGTTCTGGAACACGGTGATCGAAACCAATCTCAACAGCGTCTTCCGCATCAGCCAGTACGCCGGCCGCAAGATGCTGGCCCAGGGCGCGGGCAAGATTATCAACATTGCCTCCCTGCTGGCGTTTCAGGGCGGCATTCTCGTTCCCGGCTATGCCGCGGCCAAGGGCGCGGTGGCGCAACTGACCAAGGCGCTGGCCAACGAATGGGCCGACAAGGGCCTCAACGTCAACGCCATCGCTCCCGGATATATGGCCACCGACAATACCGCGCCGCTGCGGGCAGACGCCGCGCGCTCCGCCGCCATTCTGGCCCGGATTCCCGCGGGCAGATGGGGCTTGCCTTCGGACCTTGCCGGCGCGGCCGTGTTTCTTGCCTCCCAGGCAAGCAACTATGTCAACGGCCACATTCTCGTTGTGGATGGTGGATGGCTATGCCGCTGAGTTGGCTCCCTGTAACCATCGGAATGGGATGCGGTAACCCCATAAGGATAGAAGCATGACTGAAAAGACCATCGCGAGTTCAATCTACGGCTGGGTGGATGAGCGCATCGGCCTCAGCGAGTTGGCCGCCTTCGCGCGCCACAAGACCGTCCCCGTCCACGCCCAATCCTTCTGGTACTACTGGGGCGGCATCTCGCTGTTCCTCTTCCTGGTCCAGTGCTTCACCGGCGTGCTGCTGCTGGTCTACTACCGGCCCGGCGTCGAGGCCTACGAATCGGTCCGTCAGATCACCTTCGTAATGCACTTTGGCTGGCTGATCCGCTCGGCGCACGCCTGGTCCGCCAACCTTATGATCTTCTCCATCCTGGTGCACATGTTCTCGGTGTACTTCATGAAGGCCTACCGCAAGCCGCGCGAGTTCGGCTGGTTGAGCGGCATGGCCCTCCTCGGGCTGGCCTCGGTCTTCGGCTTTTCGGGGTATCTCTTGCCCATGGATGAGCTCAGCTACTTTGCCACCAAGGTCGGACTGCAGATTCCCTCGGCCATTCCCTATGCCGGCGAGGCCATCGCCAGCATGTTGCGCGGCGGCCCGGACGTAAGCGAGTTTACCGTGCAGCGGTTCTTTGCCCTGCACGTCGTTGTGCTGCCGGCCATCTTCCTGCCCCTGCTGGCCTTTCATCTTTGGCTTGTCCAGCGCCATGGCAACGCGGTTCCGCCCAGCGAAGAATCCAAGCCCGCTTCCGAGCGCAAGGCCATCCCCTTCATGCCCAACTTCCTGCGCAAGGATCTGGCTATGTGGCTCATCTCGCTCAACATTCTTGCCCTGCTGGCCTCGGTCTTTCCCTGGGCGCTGGGCAAGCAGGCCGATGCGCTCGTGCCCGCCCCGGCCGGCATTCATCCCGAGTGGTATTTCATGAGCCCCTTCGAGATGCTCAAGCTGCTCGGCTTCGTGTTTTCAGGCAAGTATGCCGCCTATGGCGAGATTGCCGGACTGCTCTTGTTCACCCTCGGCATCCTGCTCTGGATTTTGATTCCCTTCTACGACATTCAAAGGGAATCCGGCCAGCGCGCCCGCGCCGCCCACTACTTCGGCCTGCTCGCGGTCTTTGCCCTGCTGGCCACCACCGTCCTCGGTTATTGGACCATTCGGTAATGCAGCTTTTAGCTTTCAGCCCTCAGCTTTCAGCTTTGCCCTGCTCTGCGGACAGCATGGTCAAGGCACAAAGTGCTGATAGCTGAAAGCTGAGAGCTAGGAGCTAAGTCAATGAACTATCCATTCTGGGACATTCCAATTCTCGGCTCCGGCTGGGTCATCGGCATCATCGCCATCTTCCATGTGATGATCTCGCAGTTCGCCGTCGGCGGAGGCTTTTATCTTCCCCTGGCCGAGCGCAAAGCAATGCGCATGAAAGACCCGCAGACTCGCGCCGCGTGGCTCGCGCAACTGGTCAGCCACTCCAAGTTCTTCCTCATTCTCACTGGCGTCTTCGGCACCGTCTCCGGCGTCGGCATCTGGTTCGCCATCGGCCTCACCCATCCTGAAGCCACCAGCACGCTCATCCATAACTTTGTCTTCGGCTGGGCCATCGAGTGGGTCTTCTTCGTCGTCGAGCTCACCACCGCCGCCGTCTACTACTACACCTGGAACAAGATCGACGAAAAGCTTCACCTCGCCGTCGGCTGGGTCTATGCCGGCGCATCCTTCTGCACCCTGGTCATCATCAACGGCATTCTCACCTTCATGCTTACCCCCGGCGACACCTGGATCTCCGTCGCCGGCACCGGCCAGGAAGCCAGCAAGTTCTGGTTTGCCTTCTTCAATCCCACTTACTGGCCCAGCCTTTGCCTGCGCACCTGCGTCTGCGCCTCGCTGGCCGGCATCTGGGCGCTCATCACCTCCAGCCGCATCGACGGCGACAAGCAGCCCGCGTTGAAAACCAGCCTCGTCCAGTGGAGTTGCAAGTGGCTGGTCCCCTCCTTCGTGATCATGCCCTTCCTGATGATCTGGTACCTGCTCATGGTTCCCGATTCGCAGCGCGCCCTGCTCACCCTGGGCATCGACACCATCAACTCCGGCACCTTCTCCACAGTCACCCGCATCGCCCTGGTCATCATCGTCACCTCCGCCACCATCGTCGGCGTCGCCTACTACCTGGCCTATCGCAGCCCCCGCGACTTCAATCCCTCCCACGCCCTCGCCATCCTGCTCCTGGCCCTCATCGCCACCGGCTCCGGCGAATACGCCCGCGAAATGCTGCGCAAGCCCTACGTCATCGGCCGCTGGATGTACTCGAACGGCGTCCGCGTTCCCTACGTCGCTCGCATCAATGCCGAAGGCTATCTGGCCCACTCCAACTGGGTCTGGAACGGGACTGGAAACGATTCAGCCGCGACGCCGTCCAGTTATTCGCGCGGCGAAGCCATCTTCCGCGGCGAGTGCGGCTCCTGCCACACCCTCAACGGCTACCGTCCGCTCGCCCAACTCCTCGCCGGCCGCGACCGCGCCAACATTGCCAGCTTCATCCAGATGCTCCACGAGAACAAGCCCGACTCGCCCTACCGCCGCTTCATGCCCCCCATGACCGGGACCAAGCAGGACGTGGACGACCTGGCGAACTACCTCAACGCGCAAGTGAATCCGGCAACCGCAAAGCCCATCCTGACCGCGCAGAAGTAATCCCGGCCCCACTCCCGAAACGAGATGTGGGGAGCGCTGCCTCGTGCTATGCTTTCCGCCATGCGAACCCTATCTCTTGCCGCCCTTCTGCTGGCTGCCAGTTGTGCCAGCGCACAGGCGCCGCAGCCTGCCACCCCGTCCGCCCCGGCCAGCCAAGCCCCCGCCGCGCCGGCAATGAAAGCGTGGTTCGTCCGGCTGATTCCGCCCCGGACGACGTTCCTCCAGGACATAACGGTGAGCGAGAAGGAGGTCATGGGGCGGCACCTAGTCTACTTGAAGGCGCTTTACGACAAGGGCACACTCGTCTTTGGGGGGCCAGTGCTCGATCCCAAGGGAGTCTATGGCGTGCTGGTCATCAAGGCCGCAAGCGAGGACGAGGCGAGGGCGATTGCCGGCGCCGATCCCAGCGTGCAGGCCGGGGTGAGCCGGATCGAAGTGGCGGAGATGCGCGTGGCATTTCCGCCGAAGAGCGACTGAAGTTCGGGAGGGGCCGGGATGCATCTCGGAAACCTGGATCGCCGCCGCTTTCTCGCCGCCTGTACCCACGCCGGCATTGCTTCGCCTCTCATGCCCGGCATCCTGTACACACTGGCAATTCAGGCGCAAGAACCTGCTCCCAAGGGCAAAGCGGCGGAGCCGCCAAAGATCGGCGCGGAGATGCTCGACCAGGCCGCAGCCCTGGCCGGGGTCGGTCCCTTCACCGCCGAGCAGAAGCAGATGATGCTCGACGGCCTCAAAGACCAGCGCGCCTCCTACGACCCCATCCGCGCCCTCAACCTGCCCAACTCCCTCCCGCCAGCATTTGTCTTTCATCCGCTGCCTGCCGCGAAAGAGGAGGAAACAAAGCCGCATTGCGAGTCTGTGAATGGATTCCTCCATCTCCCGGACGAGTCCCTCGCCTGCATAGGGGAGATCGGCGAGGAGAGGGCCACCGCGCTCGTTGCGCCTCCGAGAATTGAGGATCTCGCATTCGCCACCGTCAAGGAACTGAGCGAACTCCTGGCCGCTCACAAGATCACCTCGCTTGCGCTTACGCAGATGTACCTGGCGCGACTCAAGCGCTACGACTCGAAACTTCACTTCGTCATCACGCTCACAGAAGAACGCGCCCTGGCTCAGGCGAAAGCCGCCGACGTCGAGATTGCTGCCGGAAGGTGCCGCGGCCTTCTCCATGGCATTCCTTGGGGCGCGAAGGACCTGCTGGCCGTGAAGGGCTATCCAACAACCTGGGGCGCGGGCGGCTTTGAGCATCAATCCTTCGACGAAGACGCGACCGTGGTCCAGCGCCTCGACGCAGCCGGAGCAGTCCTCGTAGCCAAGTTCTCGCTCGGCGCTCTGGCCATGGGCGATAAATGGTTCGGCGGACGCACGCGCAATCCGTGGAACCCAACGCAGGGCTCCAGCGGCTCCTCTGCCGGCTCGGCCAGCGCCGTGGCCGCCGGTTGTGTCGCATTCGCCATCGGATCGGAGACCCTCGGCTCCATCTCCTCACCCTCCACCCGTTGCGGAACCACCGGCCTCCGCCCCACCTTCGGCCTCGTTCCCCGCACCGGTGCCATGGCTCTCAGTTGGACCATGGACAAACTCGGACCCATCGCGCGCAGTGCAGAAGATTGCGCAATGATCCTGGAAGCCATCCACGGTCCCGACGGGAAAGACGCCTCTGTCCAGCCAGCCCGCTTCGAATGGCTGCCCGGCTCCGACTGGCGCTCTCTCCACATCGGCTACCTCAAAAGCGAATTCGACCCGGCCGGGCCGCTCAAGCTGCAAGAGGCCGCACCCAACGAGACTCCGGAAGAAAAGATCGAGCGCGAAGAGCGCAACGTCCAGATGAAACAGAGCCGCGCCCGCCGCGACTACGACCGCCGTTACGAACTCGCCGCCCTGGACAAGCTCCGCACCATGGGCGTCAATCTCATTCCGGTCGAGCTGCCCAAGCTGCCCTACAACGCCATGGTTCCTCTGCTGACCGCCGAGGCCGCGGCGGCCTTCGACGACCTGACCATGTCGGGCCGGGATCGTCTGCTCACCGAGCAGGGCGTCGAGGACTGGCCCAACGCCTTCCGCATCGCGCGCCTCTACCCGGCGGTCGAATACATCCAGGCCAACCGGGCGCGGAATCTGGCCATCCGGCAAATTTCGGCGCTCTTCGAGCAGGTGGACATTATCGTCACGCCCAGCACCGACACCCAACTGATGGCGACCAACCTCACCGGCCACCCCGCCTTGATTGTGCCAAACGGCCTGCGCGGCCACGACGCCCCCAAGCCCCCCGCGATCGACGACGGCGACCACGACGACATCGGCGGTCCGGGCACTCCGGTTTCGCTCACCTTTCTGGCCGGCCACTATCGGGACGCCAAGCTGGCTGCCTTCGGCCAGGCGTATCAGCAAGCGACCGGCTTCCACAAGCTCCACCCGAAGCTGGACTAATCGATCTGGGTGCCCCACCCTCGCCGGGCGTTTGTTTTCCGGCTAGGGCGGGAGGCATGCGCGTATACCATCCAAGCATGCCCCTGGTCGAAGTCAACGCGGTCTGGAAGAGTTATCCCCGGCGAGTGGGACTGCGCACCGAATGGCAGCATGTCGTCGAAGACGTTTCCCTCCAGATCGAAACCGGAGAAACCCTGGGACTGGTGGGCGAGTCGGGCTCCGGCAAAACCACGCTGGCGCGGACGATCCTGGGGCTGATCGCCCCAAGCCGGGGTATGGTGCGCGTGGCGGGCATCGACGTGGCCCGTGCCTCGCACACCCAGATGCAGCGCATGCGCCGCCAGATGCAGCCGGTCTTCCAGGACCCTTACGCTGCCCTGAATCCGCGCATGAAGGTGCGAGAGATCGTCGCCGAGCCGCTGCTGATCCATCGCCGTGACTCGGGAATCCAGACAAACCGCCCCGCCCTCCTCGACCACGCTCGCCAGCTCCTCTCCGAAGTCGGCCTCGACGAGTCCGCCCTCAACCGCTACCCCCACGAGTTCTCCGGCGGCCAGCGCCAGCGCATCAACATCGCCCGCGCCCTGGCGCTCCGGCCTAAGCTGCTGATTCTGGACGAGCCGGTTTCGGCCCTCGATGTGAGCGTGGGCGCGCAGATTGTGAACTTGCTGCGCCGCCTGCAGCGCGAATACGGGTTGACCTACCTCTTCATCTCCCACTCCATGCCCCTGGTGCGCTATTTGAGCACCCGCATTGCCGTGATGGAAGACGGACGGCTGGTGGAGATGGGGGAGGCCGTCTCTCTGTGCGCCAACCCTCGGCAGGAGTACACCCGGAAACTCATTGCGGCCACGCCGGAGTTGCCAGCCGCAGTCGCCTGATGGTCCCCAATGCTGAATCTGCTTTGCCCTTCATGGTCTTCTTCCAGTGGCTGGCGTTTGCTTAGTTTCTTCTAAGTACCTTGGTCAGTCGATTCCCTTAACAATCTGGGCGATTCTTCTCTGCGGCGGAGTTTCCGCGCCGATTCATTAGAAGAGGCTAAGACTGCGGGACGCGGAACTTGTCCGTGCACCGGTCGACAACCTTGAAAGGTCATGGGTGCCGAATCCGATGAGAATTCATTCACTTCTTGCAGCGCTTCTGGTTCTGGGCGGGTGCGCCGCGGTGGCGACCGCACAACTGCCGGTCAACCGATTGATCGCGCCGGGCCGAATCGCGGGACCCATCGACGAGATGCGGGTCGTCACGCTCGAGGGCAATGTGCATCCGCTGGCGCGGGCGGAGTTCGACCAGGGAGCAGTGGAAGAGGGGACCGCGTTGGGGCGGATGGTGCTGGTGCTGGCGTCCTCCGCCAAGCAGCAGGCGGAGTTGGACGCGCTGGTTGAGGCGGAGCACGATCCCCAGTCGCCGCTCTATCAGAGGTGGTTGACGCCGGCCGAGTACGGGGCGCGTTTTGGGCTTGGCGCCCAGGATATGGCTGTGCTTGCCGCCTGGCTCCAAGGGCATGGGTTCGCGGTGGAAGAGATCCCGGCGAGCGGCCGGCTGATTGTGTTTTCGGGGACGGCGGGTCAGGTGGCGGAGGCGTTTCACACCGAGATTCACCGCTACCAGGTGAATGGGGTGGCGCACATTGCCAACTCTCAGGACCCGCAGATTCCGGCGGCGCTTGCCGGGGTGGTGAGCGGAGTGGTTTCGCTGCACGATTTCCGCCGCGCGGCCGCGATTACCGCGCGGCGGCCCTTGGCTGTGCAGAATTCCAGCGCGTTGCGGATTGGGATTGGGGCGCAACCGCAGTTCTCCAGCGGGGGGCAGCATTACCTGTTTCCTGCCGATTACGCGGTGATTTACGACTTGAACACGCTCTACCGCGCGGGGACGGAGGGAGCGGGGACATCGATTGCCATCGTGGGGCGGAGCAACATCGAACTGAGCGACGTGGCGGCCTTCCGGACAGCTTCGGGTCTGGGAGCAAACACCCCCACGGTGATTCTTCCGGGGACCAATCCGGGGCTGGTCGCCGGCGACCAGGACGAGGCAACGCTGGACGTGGAGTGGAGCGGCGCGGTTGCGTCTGCGGCCCAAGTCAAGTTCGTGGTGGAGGCCTCGACGGCGACGACGGACGGAGTGGATCTGTCGGCCCAGTACATCGTGAACCACGCGACGGCGACGGTGATGAGCACCAGCTACGGCAGTTGCGAGCGCGAGATGGGGGCGACGGAACTGGCCTTCTACAACAGCCTTTGGGAGCAGGCGGCAGGCCAGGGGATGAGCGCGTTTGTGGCTTCGGGCGACGCCGGCGCGGCTGGGTGCAACTCCGGCGCGGACGCAACTGGGTCGGGGACCGGGGTGAACGGGCTGTGCAGTTCTCCCTATGTCACCTGCGTGGGTGGGACCGAGTTCAAGGAGGGGACCAACCCGGCACAGTATTGGTCGGCCAACGACTCGGCAGCCGATGAATCGGCCTTGAGCTACATCCCGGAGGAGGTATGGAACGAGAGCGGGTCGAATGGCGGCTCGGGGCTGTGGGCATCGGGAGGCGGGGCGAGCCTGGTGTATACCCAGCCGGTCTGGCAAAAGGGAGTGAGCGGGACAGGCGCGGCCAACGGGATGCGGGCGGTGCCGGACGTGGCGATGTCGGCGGCCGAGCATGACGGCTACATCATTTATGAGAACGGTTCGTTCTGGATCATCTCCGGGACATCGGCGGCATCGCCGTCGTTAGCCGGGATGATGGCGTTGGTGGTGGAGACCAAGGGCGGGACCGGGCAGGGGAATGCCAATGCGGGACTTTATCCGCTTGCGGATGCCGCGCAGAATCCGTTTCATTCGACGCCATCCGGGAACAACACCGTTCCCGGCGTGGCTGGGTTCACGGCCAGCGGCGCAGAGTATAACTTGGCCACCGGGCTGGGTTCGGTGGACGGCGCGCTGCTGGTTAAAAGCTGGGGCCTGGGCACGGGCGGAGGCAAGGGCGCGGATTTTGCGCTGACGCTCTCCGCAACCGCCGGAACGCTTCAGGCGGGCAAGGCGGGGACCTTCACGGTAGGGGTGACGGAGAGCGGGTTAGGCAAGAGCGCGGTGGCATTGGCGGCGAATGCGCCGCCGGGGGTGACGGTGGCGGTGCAGCCGGCTTCGATTACTCCGGGGACAGCGGCGACAGTGCTGGTCACGGCGGGTGCAACCGCTGCGGCGGGGACAGGGAACGTCTCGGTTACCGGGTCGGACGCATCGGGATCGCAGACGCTCAACTACGCGCTGACGGTGACGGCGCCTCCGCCGGCCTTGACGTTGACCGCGGCATCGACTCTTCTCCCGGTGGTGCAGGGGTCGGCGGCAACGGATGTCCTGAGCGTTGCCGGCAGCGGCAGCTACAGTGGACCGGTGACTCTGAGCGCGGGCGGACTGCCTCCGGGAGTGACCGCATCTTGGACTAGCGATCCGCTGACGCTGAAGGGGCAGGCCGGCTCGTCCACGCTGACACTGCTGGCGTCTGGGACGGCGACGGTGGGATCGGCGATGTTTACCGTAACGGCGAGCGGCGACGGTGTCACGGTCAGCAGGCTGATCACGGTGATGGTGGAGCAGGGACCGGGCATCCAACTGGCGGTTGCGCCGGCGGCGGTTTCCATATCGGCATCGGGGACCGCGACCATCGCGGTCACGGCGATTCCGGTTGGCGGGTTGACGGTGGCCAGCGGCGCTGCGGGATCGACACTCAGCCTGCCCTCGGGAGTTCCCAAGGGAATTACGGCACAGTGGAGCGTGCCGCGCGTGACTGCCGCGGGAACGGTTGCGTGGACGCTCACGGTGACGGGGAGTTCGAGCGCGGTGGGCGGTACGTCTACTCTGGGCCTGGCTGCAAGAGTGACAGCAAAGAGTGGAGCGGCCTACGCCGCCAGCCAGAGCTTCCTGCTGACGGTGACGCTCCCGCCGCCTGTGCTCACGGTGACGGTGGGCTCCTCGCCGGTCCCGATGGTGCAGGGCTCGACGGCAACCGTGGCGGTTGCGCTGGCCAGCAACGAGCCATTGAACGGGCCAGTGACCTTGAGCGCGGGCGGATTGCCGCCTGGCGTGAGCGCATCGTGGAGCAGCGATCCGGTGACGATGAACGGGGAGGCAGGCGGGTCCATGCTGACGCTGCTGGCGCAAAAGACGGCGTCGCTAGGAACAGCGACCTTCACCGTGACCGCCACTGGCGGTGGGTCCACGGCGAGCCGGCAGGTGACGGTGCAGGTGGGGCAGGCGCCGGGCGTGCAACTGACACTGGGGACGACGGTGCTCGCCATGAAGCACACCGGGACAGCGAGCCTCAGCGCGGCTGTGGCCACGGTGGGAGGGCTGAGCGGTTCGGTAGTATTAGCGGTCGGCGGATTGCCCGGAGGAGTTACGGGGTCCTTCGGCAGGGTCAGTTCGCAGGTTGGGGGCAGCGAGAACGCCACTCTGACTCTGACGGGCAGTTCGGCGGCCAGGACGGGGACCACCGGCGTGACCGTCAGTGCCACGATCGGCGGCGCCAACGGAAAGACCTATACCGCTACGCAGCTTCTGACCCTGCTTTTGCAATGAGGCAGGGAGTTGGCCCCGTTGCGCGGAGTTGGCGGAGTTAGAGCAAGGTAGCGGGTCCTGTGGAGATGTTCGCGGCTTGGGCCGCGGCCGGTTGCCAGGGGTCAATCGAACCGCGAGAAGGACTGCTCGATGCGGGCTGGGATTGTGGCCGTGTCGCTGCCCAGGGTGTAGTCGATTTCAAGAACGATGGCGGGCGGGGTGGGTAGCGCTTTCAGGGCTTCGACTGTGGAGGGCCAGTCGATGGAGCCGTCGCCCGGCCAGAGGTGCTCGTCCTTGAGCCCGTGGTTGTCGTGAGCGTGGACCGAGGCGATGCTGTTGCCAAGAGTGGCGATGGCTTCCGCCACGCCAACGGTGACGTGGGCATGACCGAGATCGAGGCAGACGTCGGCCGTATCCAGGTGGCCCATCTCCAGAATTTCTACCAGATGCTCAGGGGTGGTGGGATCGCTGAGGAGGTTCTCGATCAGCAGGCGGACACCCAGCGGGAGCGCAAACGCGCTGAGATGCTCGATGGCGGTGAGGGCGTGCTCGATGGTGCGCGGGGACCAGTTGTCCGTGCGCTCGCCGAGGTGCAGGACGAGGTTGCGGAAGGGGATTTGCTCGGCGGTTTCGAGGGCGCGCTTGATCTCGTCCATGGCGTCGCTGCGGCGGGACTTCTCAGGGTGCAGGAGGTTCACTGCCGGCGCGCCGGAGCGGCCCATCTCACGGTCGGGGAAGAGCGGAGCGTGCATGGACCAAGGTTGAAGAGAATTGGAGCGAAACCAGGCTGCCAGTTCGGCGACATGCTCCCGGCTGGTGTAGTCGAAATGCTGGCGGGCAGCGAAGATCTCAACCGCCTGTACCCCGGACCGGTTGGCCAGTTCGAGCTGCGAAGGGTCGAGGCGATGATTCAAGAACAGGTGCGTGGACAGAACTCGAAGCATGGAGAAGGGGCCCCCGCGCCGGATGAATATCGGTCTTGAAACGGACGCTGCATCCATTGTCGCATTTTTTGCAACAACTTACGGTGAGCTGGCCGTTGCCCAGGATGGTGCGCGGAGACCGCGTGCCTGAGCAGCGGGTCCGGCTCCTCACGTGGAGTTTGGCCCCACTTTTCCCGATACGAAAACCGGTTTCCATCCATCGAAAACAGATGCCGGGCAAAAGTGTGCAAAATTGAACAGATTCTTCTATTTATTCAAGAGAGATTGATAATGAAATCGGGCCTGTTCGCACTCTCGCAGGAGTGCTGGAGGGGGGTGCGATTCGAGTAACTTATTCATCGGTCCGAGACGGGACTGAGTCGAGGGACGGGCCGCGCTGATGGCTGAGTTGAGAGAAAGCAGGTTTGACCCCGCGGACTTTCTGGCGAAGGCGGGGCTGGGCAGGAAGATCGTTCACGTCAGGCCGCGGCGGGCTTTCTTTGCCCAGGGCGATCCGGCAGACTGCGTGTTTTACCTCCAAGCCGGACGGGCCAAGCTCACGGTCATCTCCAAGGCGGGAAAAGAGGCGACCATCGCACTGCTCGCTCCCGGCGACTTTGTCGGCGAGGAGTCGCTGGCAGGCACGCCGGGGTTGCGAATAGCCTCGGCCACGGCCATTTCGGCCTGCACGGCGCTTAAGATCGACCGGATGGAGATGGTCCGGGTGATGCACGAACAGCACGCTTTCAGCGACATGTTCCTCAAGTTCCTGCTCGCCCGCAGCATGAGAACCCAGGCGGATCTTGTCGATCAACTCTTCAATTCCAGCGAGAAGCGGTTGGCGCGGATCTTGCTGCTGATGGCGGACTTCGGCCAGCCCGGCGAAATCGAGCCTCTCATCCCCAAGATTTCCCAGGAAACGCTGGCGGAGATGATCGGAACCACCCGATCGCGCGTGAGCTTCTTCATGAATCGTTTTCGCAAGCTCGGATTCATCCACTATAACGGCGGCATTCAAGTACACAAATCTCTACTCAATATCATCCTTCACGACTGACGGTTTGGTGCCGGATTGGGAGGGCGCTTCGCACTACGGCTATGAGCCCTTCCGGGGAATCCAGAGAGCTGCGACCAAGCACACTGGCGAAGCAAAGGTACACCGGCCCCAAGCGCGGAACTGAGTGCCGTCACGGATTCTCGCCCCCAACGCCCAAATCCAGGCGCCAATAAGCCGCGTGGCTAAGCTGACAGGCTCGGGCGGAACGGGCTGAGTGGTCAATACTGCACTGACTCGAACATCAGCCCTTCCGCTATCAGCGGTAGTAACTCTTCCTGGCATGGATCGTGAGCGTCTTGGCCGCAACCTCCGGGTGCGCGGCGAAGAAATGCGGAGTCAGCTCGACTGTGATGCGGCAGAGTTTTCCTTCCGGCTGGACGGCGGTCGGACGATAGCCGAGGGTGTAACGGCTGCGCATTGCATCGATCAGTTCGGCCATCGCGCCGGCGACCTCCTGCTTGGCCGAGTGAAGCACGATGCCCCCGCTCTGTTCGGCATATTTGCGAACGTCCCCCGGACTGGGGCCCATACGCAGAAGAGGGCCTAGGGGCGGCACAAAGCGGGTCGTGATGTCGATATCCGACAAAGCGGAGCGCTCGATGAGCGCGGAGGCAGCGGCGCCGCTGCGCAACAACGCGTCGATCGCCTCGGACTCGGTGTGCAGCCGCTCCGGCGCGCTCTTGCCGTACATCTTCTTCATCGGGGCGCTGGGGACATTCGATGTGCCGTCGGTGAGAAAGAGCAGCACGCGGCGGCTATCCGGCATGGTAGCCTGGCGCACAACTTCGGTGGCCTGAAAGACATCTTCGTTGAGGAAGGTGGCTTCGCGCGAGGACATGGCGCTGGCCTTCTCGATGGCTTGGGCGAGCAGATCGCGATCGCGGGTGAAGGGCTGCAGGAGCTGGGTTGTCGAGTAGAAGACCATCACTGCGGCTTCGTCCTGGGGACGGAGCCGGTCCAGCACCGTGCGCGCGCTGGCGGCCAGCGGCTTCAACACCGGACGGACAGTATCGGTGAGGTCGAAGAGAAAAACGATGGATAAAGGAAGCGTGTCGCTGCTGAGGTACTGAATCTGCTGCGGGACGCCGTCCTCGCGGACGAAGAGATCTTCCGCGGTCAGCGGACCTGCCGCCTGGTGGGTGTTGCGGTCTTCGACCAGGATGTCGGTCAGTACCAGGCTAGCGGTCACCTTCAGTGTGGGCGTGGGTTCCGGAGCTTCCGCCGGCTGTGCGCAAACCGTTGCGCAACTGGCAAGCAAAATGAGTGATGCAATGGAGTCGGCGCGCATCGATCGTCCTCCCATCGTTTCTAAATCAATATCCGGCCGCCTTGCCGTAGTGGCTCCGGTGGTCCTGGCCGCCCAGGAGTTCGCCGGTCTTGGGGTCGATGGCGATGCACTCGCCGTTGGACCAGTGTCCGTCCTCGATGCTGAGGTTATAACCCATCGCCCGGAGGGCGGCCAGGGTTTCCGGCGTGAAGCCGGGCTCAAGATCGAGCTTGTCGGGTTCGTACTGATGATGGAAGCGGGGAGCATCGACGGCCTGCTGGATATTGAGGCCGCCCCCGCCCGCGGAGAGCAGGATGTTGCCCACGGTGGTGATGATGCGTGCCCCGCCCGGCGAGCCGAGGACATAGCGCAGCTTGCCGTCTTCCAGGACCATGGTGGGGGTCATCGAGCTTAAGGGCCGCTTGCCGGGAGCAATCGCGTTAGCGGGGCCCTGGATGAGGTCGTAGATGTTGGGGACGCCGGGCTTGATAGCGAAGTCGTCCATCTCGTCGTTGAGGAGAAAGCCGAGCGAGCCGGCGGTGACGCGGGAGCCGAAGGCGTCGTTGAGGGTGGTGGTGACGGCAACGGCGTTGCCTTCGCTGTCGACGACGGAGAAGTGTGTGGTGTCGGGCGATTCCCTGCGCAGCCTGCCCGCGGTTTGCGGTGCGGGAGGCAAGAAGCCTTCCGGGCGGACCAGGGCGGCGCTGCGAGTGGCTGCGCCAGGGTCGATCCCGGCGCGCCAGGCCTGGGCGTAGGCTTTGCTGGTCAGCCCGGCCACCGGGATAGAGTTGTAGTCTGGGTCGCCGAGATAGTCGGCGCGATCCATGTAGGCGCGGCGGAAGGCTTCCGTGATGAGGTGGATGGACTGAGCCGAGCGGTCCCCGAGTTTGGCCAGATTGTAGCTTTCCAGGATGTTGAGGGCGCTCACCAGGACGATGCCGCCGGAGGAGGGCGGTGGGGCGCTGAGGACGGTGAACTTGCTGAACGAGCCGGCGATGGGCGTGCGTTCGACGACGGTGTATTGAGCCAAGTCGTCGAGGGTCAGGAGCGCGCCGCCTTGACCAAGCTCGTCGATCAGTTCACGGGCCATTTTTCCACGGTAGAAATCTCCGGGATCGGCCCCGATGCGCTCCAGGGTGCGGGCCAGTTCGGGCTGGCGGAAGGTTTCCCCTTCCTCATAAAAGTGGCCGTCGCGCTGGAAGATGCGACTTGACTCCGGAAAGCGTGCGAGCTCGGGATCGGTAAGTTCTTTGGCCTCTTCGGCGGTGAGCGCGAAGCCATCGGCAGCGAGCCGGATGGCCGGGGCGACGACGCGGGCAAAACCGAGTTTGCCGTATTTGCGCTCGGCGTAGGCTAGGCCGGCAACCGAGCCTGGGGTGGCGATGGACCGGTAACCCAGAACGCTGGAGAGCGCGCTGGACTCGGGGATAACGTTGCCTCTTTCGTCCTGGTACATGGCTTCAGTGGCGGCCAGCGGGGCTTTCTCGCGGAAGTCGATGAAGGTGGCCTGGCCGTCTCGAGTGCGGAGCAGAAGGAAGCCGCCGCCGCCAAGGTTGCCTGCGACGGGATGGACGACGGCCAAAGCTAAGCCGGTGGCGACTGCGGCATCGACGGCGTTGCCGCCGGCGCGCAGGACCTCAAGGCCAACGTCGGAGGCGAGGTGGTGGACGCTGACCACCATGCCGTGGCGGGCGCGAATCGGTTGCTCGTCGAGATAGGGAATCAACTTCGGTGTGCCCTCCTGGGCGGCGGCGTGAGCTGATTTGAAGAGCGCGCCGCCGGCGAGGGCGCCAGAGCGACAGAAAAGCGCCATCGTTTCATGGTGTTTTGACAGAATATCGTGCAGACCGGCCGGGCGAGAGCATCGCGGCGCCGATGCGGCGTCCGGGTCGCTGCCGGAGGCAGGCGACGCAACGGCGCGGTGGGAGAAAATGAGGTCCGCCGTCCGCCGGCGAGCAGCGGCACTTTCGGAATTGACCGTCGGATCGTTCATCCCGACCTGAGCCAACGGCAGATTGTGTGTGATCGCGCCTCTTCTGGAGATGAACTAACTTTGCCAATAACGAAACTATTTCCGAAGGGTAATTGCCGGGCTCGATTGCGGACAGGTAACTCGCTTATTGATTAATTAGTTACTCATATCTCATGCGCCGGACAGGCAACTTTCACACGCACCGGGGAGCGCCGGGTTTCCGGCGGTCGGGGAATGAGGTTTGTTAAAAATAACTTCCGCATATAAATAACTCTTGCGCTGCGCTGCGAATCTCTGTTAATAATGCATTGCTGTACAGTTGGGAGTGCGCCCTGCGCTCCCCACTCCCCCAGGTGCATCGAGAAACTCCAATCCAATGTCGGGCGGCTTCCGCGCCGTCTCTTCCCATGGCAGGGCCAATGCACGCAAGGTCGCGTGCCGGAGGATCAATTGAAAAGTAAGTGGATTGCCTTGATCGCAATGGCTGCGGCCCTTGCCATCTCCCCAGTTGCAAGAGCCGATTCGTTCACCTTCACCTACACCGCCGGCGGCGGCGTATCCGGCTCGGGTACGCTCGACGGCACTTTCCTCGGCCCCGGCGAATGGAGCCTCACCAGCGGCAGTGGCTCGTTTAACGATGGCACAAACAGCGGCTCCATCGCCCTGACAGCGAATCCCAACGCACCCGGTTCCTCGTTATCCCCTTCAACGTACTTCACCTACGACGATCTGCTCTTTCTCTGGGCAGGCCCCGGCCAGGTTCTCGACGTTGACGGACTGCTGTTTAGCTTCGCTGGCCTCGAGCTCAATCTGTGGGACACGGGAGGCGGCCCCGGCACCGACGGATGGGGTGAAAACAACGGAAATTCCGGGTCAGGGACTTTCACCATCACGGGTGCGAGTATCCCCCCGTCTGAAGTTCCAGAGCCCCCAACACTGCCGTTGCTGGGCGCCGGACTTGTCGGACTTTCCATTTTTCTAGTTCGGAGGGAAAAGCCGTCCGTCCTGGCCCTCAATGCATAGACCTTTCCGCTTTTTGGCAACGAAGTTTGCCTTCGAAATGCCGGCGAACCGCCTTTTGATGCGTGCGGTTTGTCCCCTATGCTGCGTTGGAACGGTGCTTGCCCCTTCCAGCGGACGGATTCCGCAGCCCCGCTCCTTCCCCTCTTGAAGCTCACCAACTTTCTCCGGAGGATTCAATGTCTTCTCTCAAGTGTCTAGGCGTCCTCGCCTCCTCGCTATTGCTGGGAACGGCAGCCATAGCCGCGCCCACATCGACAACCGTCGCCGCGTGCGTCAATACTTCGACCGGCGCCGTGCGCATCGTCACTTCGACTTCACTCTGCACTGCCGGGACTGAAATGGGCCTGACCTGGGCGCTGGTCGGTCCTACCGGGCCCGCCGGGGCCACAGGTCCTGCTGGCCCTGCCGGAACGCCTGGAGCAGCCGGACCTGCCGGTCCCGCTGGCCCCGCGGGAACGCCCGGAACAACGGGTCCCGCCGGTCCTGTTGGCCCTGCAGGAACACCTGGAACACCTGGAGCAACGGGTCCCGCCGGTCCTGCTGGGCCTGCTGGAACACCTGGAGCGATTGGCCCTGCCGGCCCGACTGGCGCTGCCGGTGCGATGGGTCCTGCTGGCCCTGCCGGCGCTACTGGTTCAATAGGCCCCGCCGGGCCCGCCGGGCCTGCTGGAACACCTGGAGCGATTGGCCCTGCCGGCCCGGCCGGCCCTGCAGGAACACCCGGAGCTGCTGGACCCGCTGGCCCAACTGGGCCTGCCGGACCCGCCGGTCCCACCGGGCTTACTGGACCTGCCGGACCTACGGGGCCTGCCGGACCCACCGGACTTACTGGACCTGCCGGTCCAACAGGGCTTACCGGGCCTGCTGGACCCACTGGCCCCACCGGGCTTACCGGACCCGCAGGACCCACCGGCCCCGCCGGCCCAATGGGACTCATGGGCAACCCCGGCACCAACGGCGCCAACGGTGCCACCGGCCCGCAAGGCCCGGCCGGTCCGGAAGGCTTCCTCTACAGTTTCAATTTCATCAGTCCGAATAGCATGGCGACCTACTACGCGGCGCCGAATCAGACCAGCTCCCTCCTCGCGGACAACCAGACGCTCAACGGGAGCGGCATCATCAACGCCGTGGTGCTGCCTGCCGCCTGCACGGTGCAGTTCTTGAAGGTTGGCGCGTACAACTTCGACGGCTCCGCGTCGGATACTTCGACCTTCACGGTGTTGCATAACGGAAGCGCAAACTCGCCCTCGATGAGTTGCAGCGTGACAACCGCCGCGAACGCCAAAGCCACTTGCGCAGATACCAGCCACACTTTCTCGGCCGCGGCAGGCGATACCCTGACCATCCAGATGACTCAGACGAACGATGCTCCTGAAGTTCTGTGGTCAGGCTTCCTGGCCTGCTACTAAAGCGCGGCGGCGTCTCGATTCTCAGGACTGGGCGGAAGGCGCAAGCAGATGCAAGACCGGCAACGGACGGAAGACTCTTGACCGTTCGTTGCCGGAGAAGAAACAGCACGAGAGATTCGGATTCTCTCTCATTTGGCAAAGGGCCCCTCTCTTGAGGTGCACGGGATGCACATCGGGTGCACCGAATGCTGTATGGCGCGAACGATACGATGTCGCGGCAAGAAACCAACCCAACAACACAACAAGGAGATGAGACATGTCGGAACCATTTCTAGGCGAGATCCGGATGGTGGGATTCAACTTTGCACCCATTGGCTGGGCGCTTTGCAACGGGCAAACCCTGTCGATTTCACAATACGCGGCGCTGTTCTCGCTGCTGGGCACAACCTTCGGCGGCAACGGCACGACCACCTTCAACCTGCCCAACCTGCAGTCGCGGGTGCCCATTAACCAGGGCACGGGACCCGGGTTGAGCACCTATGTCATGGGCGAGCAAGGCGGCGCGGAGAACATCACGCTGCTCTATAACAACATGCCGCTGCACAACCATCTGGTCAACGTCAGCAATCAACCCGGCACTAACTCCGATCCGACCAACGGGATTCTGGCGGCGGGCAATTCGGGGGGCAGGCCCCCGGTCCTCACTTCCGACTACGCGGCGGGGACGGGCCAAACAGGCACGCTTGCGGCAACCGCCGTTGCCACGGCCGGCGGCAACGTGCCCCACTCGAATCTCCAGCCCTTCCTGACGGTGAACTTCATCATCGCGTTAGTGGGCATCTTCCCCTCGCGCAGCTAGAGCCTGGAAATTTGAGTGGACCCAGAACTGCGGCGCCGGAGGCATTGCCTGCCGGCGCCTTTGTTCTTTTTCAAGAAGAGGGTATGGCGGTGAGTCTCGGGCTCAAACAGGCTGTCTACCGGTTGCGGCCGGCTACGCCGGACGATGAAGATCTCTTGTTTCGCCTCTTCGCGGAGTCGCAACAAGAACTCCGCGTGTCTCTGGGGAATGACGCTCTGTGGCAATCGCTGCTGACCTTGCAGTACCGCGGACGCAAGATGACCTACGCGGCGGCGTATGCCGAAGCCGAGGATTCGATCCTCTGCGAGGCGGACGGAACTCCGGTGGGCCGTCTGCTGGTGGAGCGCAAGCCGGATTGCTGGCAGATCGTGGACGTGGCCGTGCTTGCCTCGCACCGGGGCCGAGGCCTGGCCACCTGGGCTCTAGAGAGCTGCCGGCAGCAATGCGGCGAGGCAGGAGCCAAGCTGGCATTGCAGGTGAAACCGGAGAATCCCGCCCGGCGGCTCTATGAGCGGCTTGGATTCCGCGTCACCGGGGAAGATGCCCTCGGAGTAGAAATGGTTTGGCGCCCGGGACAATCGCGGGAAGCGCCTTGAACGAGTCAACAGGCCCTGGACGGTCTGACACTGGGAAGCCTCCCGTTCGATTGGGCGCGCCGCCAAGGTGCGCGCCAGAGCCCCCGCCGGCCCGCCCAGTCCTTCTCCTTCTCGTCTAAACAGAAGAGGCAAATCGAACCGCCGGCACATCCATCGCAACCCAACCGAACTTAAGCCAGGTCAGGAGACAATCATGCGAACGAGAACGATGCATATTGCTTTTCTACTGATTGCAATGGCCGCGCTGGGCGGCGTTGCGGCGCGCGCGCAGGCGGGTGCGGCCAGAAGCATTGCCCAGACGGATCTGGCGCTGAGCGTTTACGGAGCTTTCAGCGGTACCACTACCGGGAATAACGTGGAGCAGAGTCCATCTAACTCTGCCGGCGGGTTGCTGGAGGTGCGGCGCCTCGCCAATCCCATCCTCGGTTTTGAAGCCACCTACGCTTTCAATCGCGCCAACCAGGTGTATAACCCTACGGTCGTTCCCGCTTCCTGTCCAGCCCCAGGTCCATGCGGCGGGCTCCCGGCAATCGTTTCCGCCAATGCGCACGAGTTGACCGCCGATTGGGTTCCGTCGTTGAAGATTGCCAACCTCAGGCCCTTTGCGGTGCTGGGCGGGGGCTTGCTGCTGAATGTCCCCAGCAGCGGGCAGACCAACACCGGCGCGGCCTATAAGCCCGTGTATGTCTATGGCGGCGGATTGGATTGGGAAATGCTGCCGCATCTTGGCCTGCGGCTGCAGTACCGCGGCAACCTCTACACGGCGCCCGATCTGACCAAGCTCTACACCTCCAGCGGCGCGTTCACGCACAAGGCCGAGCCCATCGTCGGCGTGTACTTCCGGCGTTGATAGCCTGCCTGCAACTTGACGGGATAAGATGCCTTATGTCCATCCATCGAGGCGGGAGTCTGCTTGCGGCTTGCCTGTGCGTTTTACTGGCTGGAGCGATCTGGCCGGAGGACGAGGTTACGCGTTCTTCCTCGCCGGTCGAATTGAGTTCCGCGCAGATTGTTGACCAGATGCAGCGCCATAACCAGGCCCGCATGGAAGATCTGAGACAGTACCAGGCCATACGCCACTACCAGGTGGAGTACCGGGGGTTCGCAACGACGATTGCAGCCAAGATGGATGTCGAAGTCAATTACGACGCTTCTTCGGGAAAAACCTTTCGGATCGTGTCGCAGAGCGGTTCCAAGTTCCTTGGCGATAAGGTGCTGAAGCGGGCCGTGGAAAGTGAAAAAGAAGCCTCGCGGGACAAGGGAGCGTCGGCGCTCACTCCGGCGAATTACAAATTCAAGCTTGCCGGGAGCGAAAGCCTGGACGGGCGTCCGGCTTACATTCTCGAAGTGGAGCCGGTAACGCCCAGCAAGTTTCTTTATCGGGGCAGAATCTGGGTGGATGCGGCTGACTTTGCGGTGGCAAAGATGGAGACGGAGCCGGCCAAGAGTCCTTCTTTCTGGATTTCGCGCACGCTGATCCGGTATACGAGCGCAAAGGTAGACAATTTCTGGCTGCCTCGGGAGGTCCGGAGCGAGACCAAGGTGCGCATCGGTGGGACGGCGGTGCTAACCATCGACTACGGGAAATACCAGGTCGTGCCGCGGGCCTGAGCGACCTTCGCCTCTGCTGTGGCCGGGAAGGCTGGCTGCGCTTGCTGTGATACCGTTCAAATACGGCTACCCTGTGCCGGGCCGTTCATAGGCGGACCCGTGGCAAATGCCGGCGATGCAGGGTTGTCGAACGTGTGCGCTCAATGTCCCAGCAGCCGGAATTGACATCGCCTCCACTTGCCGCGAACCCGGCTCCCACGCCCGCGCAGGGGCTTGCGCTGGTGCCCGCATCTGCGCCGGGGCCTTCCTCCGGGCCGGGGCCCGAAGTTGAAGTGCCGCCCCCAGGACACCTGCCGCAGAGGATTCCGCGATGGCTCGAGCGGGCGGAGCTGTTTTTGCGGGTGGTGCTGCGCATGTACATCGGGCTGGCGGTTTGCTATGCGCCGTGGTCCAGGATGTTCTGGGATCGGAACCCGCTCTTTGTCCAGTTTCCCACGCTTTCAATCTATGCCGCGAACGGCGCGGTGAGGGGCATTGTCTCGGGGTTGGGACTTTTGAATCTGTGGATCGCGTTCTACGAAGCGATCCGGCATCGGGACGGATGAGAGATGGGAGACGTGGGCGAGGGACTAGGGACGAGGGATCGGGAATCGGCCACTCCAACAGGCAACGACCGCTCGCCGGGGACACCGGCGGGAACTGGCGGGCCGCCGGCGCCCCTTCATCGGGCTAATCTGGCCTACGAGAACCCGGAGTTCCTGAACGGCGCGGACGGGCGCCTGATCCGCATTGTGGCTGAATTCCTGGAGCCGCTGGCACGCTTCCGCCGGGAGCGGATTCAGGACACGGTTGTGTTTTTCGGCTCGGCCCGCTTTCGCGGACGGGAAGAGACCGATCATGCGCTGGAGCTGCTGGAGAACACCGGATCGAGCCGTCCCGCCCCGAGCCTCGAGCAGCCGGCCAGCCCGGTTCAGATTGCGGCGGGCAAGGCAACCGAGCTGCAGCGGAAGCGGGCGGTGGCGGCGGTGGAGATGGCCCGCTACTACGAGGACGCGCGCCGCCTTTCCGGACTGCTGACCAAATGGGCCAAGCAGATTCCGTCGCCAAGGCACAGGTTCGTGGTCACCTCCGGCGGAGGACCGGGAATTATGGAAGCCGCCAATCGCGGGGCCTATGAGGCGGGCGGAAAAACCATCGGACTCAATATCCGCCTCCCCTTCGAGCAGGCCCCCAACCCTTACATCACCCCGTCCTTGAACTTCGAGTTTCACTACTTCTTCATGCGCAAGCTGTGGTTTGCTTACCTGGCCAAAGCGCTGGTGATCTTTCCCGGCGGTTTCGGCACCCTGGACGAGATGTTCGAGATCCTCACCCTGGCCCAGACCCAGAAGCTCGCCAAGAAGATCACCGTGGTCATCTATGGTTCGGAGTATTGGAAGAAAGTGTTCAACCTGGACACGCTGGTGGATACCGGGGCCATTTCGCCCAAGGACATCGAGTTGTTCCAGTTTGCGGATACGCCGGAGGACGCCTTTGCGATTCTCAAGCAAGGGCTCACGGAGAACTACCTGACCAAGGAAGCGGCAGCGGACAAGCCGAGCGGGAAAGAAGAAAAACCCGCGAACCAAGACCGGTTGCCGAATTCGACCATGGAGGATTTTCTCGATCCGTATCTGACAAAGATCAACGAATAAGGCAAGACCGGCAATCAAGGATGGTTGCCGGCCGTCTCGAGTCGGCGGGCTGAAGACGGCTTCGGCAGTCTCCGGCCGGTCTTCAGAATTCTGGTTGCAACCGAGTTGATTCTGCTAGGCTTATTTCAAGCCCCTCCTCGCGGCTGACCATCCGAAGAAGTCTTGGAGCTGCCTGGAACGGGTCATGTTGCACGTTTTTCTTGGCATTTTCTCGGGAAATTCGAGGTTGTTTTCCCAGGTATTGTTGGGGTTAATGGTAACTGTGTTGATTCTTTTGCGAATTGAAGCGGCATTCGCACCATCTTAATCCTCCTTTTATGGAAGCGACGGGATACTGGGCACAGAAATCCGGGGTAGATCGCGGAGAAGGAGCAGGAATGGCCAACTTGACCATCTCGTATCTGTGGCGCGACCAAAACGCGCCGCAAGGCTTTCGTACGGGCGTTTCCTTGCACGGTCACACCAACCAGTCCAGGGAAACGCTTGACTTCCTGGCCAACTTCGGCAATCAGTACCCGGTAATGCGTCCGCTGCTTTCGCGTATGGAGCGGCGGTCGGAGAGCAACCACGGACTGCGGGTCAACTACGCGGCGGCCTATTGGACGCCGCCCATGACGCCCAAGCTGGCATTCGACCTGGAAAGCGGACAGATCGAGAAGCTGGACTTGTCGTCTATGGTTTCGATCACCGACCACGACAACATCAAGGCTCCGATGCTGCTGCGCACGGTGCCCAGCGCCCGGCAGATTCCGGTTTCAGTCGAGTGGAGCGCGCCTTACGGCGTGCAATCGTTCCACCTGGGAATTCACAACCTGCCCAGCGCGCGGGCCACGGAATGGATGAGCACGCTGGCCGGATTCACCGCCAATCCCAGCGACGGACGGCTGACCGAGATTCTCATGGCTCTCAACGCCGAGCCCAACGTTTTGGTGATCTTCAACCACCCGCTGTGGGACCTCTACCTGGTGGGCACGGAGAAGCACGAGTTCCTGGTAAATGAGTTTCTGCAGAAGAACGGGGCCTATCTGCACGCGCTGGAGTTGAACGGACTGCGCCACTGGAAAGAGAACCGGGCAGTGCGGCGGCTGGCAGAGAAGTGGAACATGCTCTTAATTTCCGGGGGCGACCGCCACGGCGTGGAACCGAACGCCAACATCAACCTGACCAACGCCACAAGCTTCACTGAGTTTGTACACGAGGTGCGGCGCGAGAAGAAGAGCAATATCCTCTTCATGCCGCAGTATGCCGACCCCTGGAAGCACCGCATTCTGCAGTCGGCCATCGATGCGGTGCGGCACTATCCGGAGTTCCCGCAGGGCTCGCGGACCTGGGACGAGCGGGTCTATCATCCCGATGCCAACGGTGTGGCGCGCCCGCTGTGCGAGCTTTGGCCGGAGGGCAATGCGCCCTGGGTGATGCGCTGGGGCGTGGGAATCGTCCAATTGATGGGCAGGGGCCTGGTATCCGGCGGCCTGCGCATGGCGTGGAGCGAGTCGCACCAGTTGCACCTGGCTCTGGGTGAGACCGACAGCTAAGAGCTACCCGGTAGCCGGCTGGGACTTCGGCATATCTTATGAATCGACAGATGGCCCGTGTGGCGTATTTCCCCGACTCCTTCCACGAGGTCAACGGGGTTGCCCACACCAGCCGCCATTTTGAGGCCTTTGCGCGGCGGCGCAACCTGCCCTTCCTGTGCGTTCGAGCCGGGGATCGCACACAAGCCATCCTGGAAGAGGGCAACGTGTGGACCCTGGAGCTGCCCCGCGGCTTTCTCTCCTTTGCCCTGGAGAAGGACCTGCGCTTCGACCCGGCGTTTCTGCGCCACATCCCCCTGATCGGCGAAGTTGTGGAGCGGTTCAAGCCCGATTTGATTCACATTACCGGCCCCAGCGAGGTGGGGATGCTGGGGGCTTGGCTGGCGCACCATTTGAAGCTGCCCCTGGCGGCCAGTTGGCACACCAACGTGCACGAGTACGCGGCGCGCCGCTCGCAGTGGTTTCTGCGCCTGCTGCCGAAGCGGCAATCGGCAGCCACCGGACAAAAGATCGAAGACCTGGCCATGGCCGTGGCGGCCAGGTTCTACTCGGTGGCCCAGGTGCTGTTTGCGCCCAATCCGCAACTGTGCGCGCTGCTTGAGCGGACCACCGGCCGCAAGTGCTACCTGATGCCGCGGGGCGTGGACGCCGAGCTCTTTCATCCGGACAAACGCCACCGCGACCCGGAAGACCGCGACCAGGTCCTGGGATTCGTGGGGCGCTTGTCGATCGAGAAGAACGTGGCTCTGCTGGCCAAGGTGCAACAAGAGCTGGAGAGGCTCGGACACAAGAGCTTTCGCTTCCTGATCGTGGGCCACGGGGCGGAAGAGGGATGGCTGCGCGAACGGCTGCCGCGGGCCGAGATTCCCGGCGTCTTGAAGGGCGAGCCGCTTTCCACGGCCTACGCGAACATGGACCTGTTCGTCTTTCCCTCGCACACCGATACCTTTGGGAATGTGGTTCTGGAGGCGTTGGCCAGCGGAGTACCGGCCATCGTTACGCCGGATGGCGGTCCCTGCACCATAGTTCGCGACGGCCAGACCGGGCGGATCGTGCCCGACCAGGAATTTGCCTCGGCCGTGGCCGCAGTGCTGGGCGACCCCGAAAAACACGCCGCCATGCGCCTGGCGGCGCGGTCCCATGCGCTGACCATGAGCTGGGACGCGGTCTTTGAAGGCGTTTACGCGGCCTATGAGGGGCTGCTTGTGGAGCGGGAGCAGGCCGCGGGGTAACTATACTCCGGTGTGCATGTCCTTGCTTTTACAGCCGGAGTTTCCCGACTTTGCCTGCCTGCTCCGGTCGCGGAACATGACGAATTCGAGCGCTGTCGCAATTGCTGTGCCCTGGGATCTTCTTGCCCCGGCGCTCTTGCGTGGAATTACTTTCCCTCGGCGCATAATGGCTCTATGTTTACCTCCGCCTGCCCCGTCCGCTGCCACCCTCCCTCGCGGGAAGAAACAGCGAAAACCGGCCTTCGCCGGACCATTGTAACTCCCAGATTCTCCCAGATTCTCCCAGAATCTCCGTTTTCTTTGCCGAATCTTCGCTTTGCATATAATTATAACATGCTTATAATCATAAGGTTGCAGCAAGAACTTAAAGTAATGCCCATTATCTCAATGGTAAACAGAGACCCCCAAAAAACAGGGGCTTTTGGTCAAAAAACACGGCTTTTCACCCGATTTTGAGCCAAAAAACGCGGTTTTTGAACGGCGCTGTGGCTTGCGTCCCCGAAAGCTCTTGTGAACCAGTCTCGTCTGTTGTCGAAGTCGGTCTACTCCATTTATCGATTCGGCATGGGCACAAGGAAGCCTGTGCGCAGGTCGAGGGAAAATGGGATTTCCTTGTCGGTAAGGAGGTCCCAGCCGATCCCGTGCAGAATGCCGGGTTCGATGCCGGTGACGGTCAGGCCTTCGGAACTAAGGCGCTTGGATTGCCATGCCAGGCCGTTGCCGCCCCAGGCGAGCAGGACGTGGTGTCCGGCGAAGAGCAGGAGACCGTCGGCGGGGAGCGGACGGACTTCCAAAACCGGACGGAGGGGGATGAACGTGAATCGCTCGGGATCGGTTGTGTCAATGAGGTAGGCGTAGCCGCCCGCGACCGCGCAGAGTTCTCCTGGGTTGGGAGCGGACCATAGGCCGGTGGGCACTGCCGGGTCGTTGAACCCGAGGGCGCAGGTGGCAAGAAAGGGATCGGCTCCCGCCACCTCGGGCCGGATCAGCACTTCCAATGCGCCGCGCTCGATCTCCTCGGCCTGGCGCGGATAGATGACGTGTCGCGAGGGCAGAATGAGCGGCCTTGCCGCAAGAATCTCGGCTTGCCAGCGGCAGGGAAAGCTGAGGTCCACATGAGGAGCCGGGTTGAATGGCGAGGCGTCGGCGCTCACGGCGCCGCCTTATACCGCATGATCCAGTTTTCCTGCTTCTGCGTATCGGGGACGGGGCATCCGCGGGCTTCCTCGATGGCCGAGAGAGCCACTTTGGCGGGCCATCCCAGATGCATCAGCGTGCAGGCGGCGATGACGGTAGCCCTGCCGATGCTTCCCCTGCAGTGGATGCCCACGCGCTCGCCGGCGCCGATGCGTTCCGACAGGCCGGCAACGAAGGCTCGCAAGGAGTCACTGTCCGGCGGTACCTGGTGGTCGGGCAGCGGGAAAGAGAGAAACTCAAGCCCGATCTGGTGTGCCATGGAGCCCTCTTCCGCCAAGCCAAGCAAGCGGGCCTCCCCTGGTTCGAGCAGCGATACCAGGGTTTCGACGCGCTGCTCCTGGACGCGCAGCAGTTCGCCGAAGAGGTCCTCGTATCCGAGCGGACACAGCACGATCGCCAGGGATACAGATGGGTTGCCTTTGATCCAGAAGACGTCGCTCACGGGGTCAGACTCCTACAAATCGCTCGACCCGTTCGCGAACCCCGGGGATAGGGAGCCCGAAGGCGGCGGCGTCTTCGATGAGGGGGATGAGCTGGTCGAACTCGGGGCCGGAGCGAGCCCCGGTGAGGGCGATGCGGATGGGATAGCAAAGCTCCTTGCCCTTGACGCCGGTTGCGCTTTTGATGTCGTCGATCCAGTCCTGGAAGTCCTCCGCGGTTACATAGTCGTGGTGGGTGCGGGCGCGGCTGGCGAGCTCGCCCAGTACGCCGCGCGCGGAGTCGGCGTTGAGGATGGCGGCGTTCTCCGGGTTGCGGCGCGCCGCCTCGGGGTCGAAGAGGAGAATGGGGGCGGCTTGCCCCGGAAGCTGGTCCAGATGATCGACGGCGGGCAGAAAGAGCGCGAGCAGTCGAGCAAACCAGTCCTTTCGCAGGTTGATCAACTGCGGCGAGGGGAGATCGACATGAATGGGAGGATCCAGGCTCTTCAGCAACGCCACCGTCTCTGCGGTATAGAGCTCGGACGAAGACCAGAGCGGAAAGATGTCGGGCCTTTGCAGGCAAAACTGCCGTTCGGCCAACTTGGCAATCCGCTCAGGATCGGCCTGCTTGAGGTAATGACGGTTGAGCCAGTTGAGCTTGTCCAAGTCGAAGATGACTGGGGAGGGGGTAACACGCTCGAGGGAGAAGGCGCGGGTGAGCTCGGCCAGGGTAAAGGTCTCGGTCTTGCCGTCTTCGGCGCTCCAGCCAAGCAGGGCCAGATAGTTGGCCAGAGCCTCGGGCAGATAGCCCATCTGGCGAAAGGTGGAAATGGATGTGGCTCCGTGGCGCTTGGAGAGCCGTTCGCGATCCGCGCCGAGGATGGTCGAAAGATGGGCGAACTCCGGAACCGGCCAGCCGAAGGCCTGGTAGATGGCCACCTGCCTTGCGGTGTTGGAGATGTGGTCGTCGCTGCGGATGACGTGCGTGACCTCCATCAGGTGATCGTCGATGACCACCACGTAGTTGTGGACAGGAACGCCGCAAGACGCGCCGCTGGCTGATCGAACCAGCACCGGGTCGTCAACGGTTTCAGCTGCAAATTCGACCGGGCCGCGCACCAGATCGTGAAAACGCAGTAGCCGGTCTTCAATCTTGAGTCGGACCGCGTGTGGCTTGCCGGCGGCCAAGTTTTCGGCGACGGCACCGGGGCTGAGCGAGCGGCAGCGGCCAGAGTAGGTCTGCGGGCGGTGCTCCTCAACGGCGAGGGCGCGCTCGGCTTCCAACTCCTCCGCGGTGCAGAAGCAGCGGTAGGCCTTCCCTTCGGCAAGCAGCCGCTCGGCGTGCTCGACGTAAATTCCAAGGCGCTCGGACTGGCGATAGGGGCCGTAGTCGCCTTTGCCCGGCCCGGTGATTGCATCCGGGGGACCCTCGTCCCAATCGATTCCCAGCCAGCGCAGGTCCGCAATCAACTGGTTTTCGTGCCGGGCCTCGGAGCGCTCCAGGTCGGCGTCCTCGATGCGCAGGATGAATTGTCCGCCGTGCCGCCGGGCGAAGAGCCAGTTGTAGAGCGCGGTGCGCGCATTGCCTACGTGCAGCAGGTCAGTAGGGGAAGGGGAGAAGCGAACGCGGGGAAGCGTAGTGGTCGTCATGACAGTAACGATGATAGACGGTCGGCGATGGAGAGGGCTTGGAACCATGATTTCAGATGAGATAGATTGAATCAAAATCGAAACCGGCAGGGCTAGCGGAGGTTCAAGAGAGATGTTCCCAGCCCTGGGCTTTGAGAGGTCGGGGGCCTTTAGCTGTGAGCAGCGTGACCGCGGGCCGGTTTGGGCGAGGTTTCAGAATGCGGCCGATTCTGGTGATGGGAACGCCGGCGATGGAGCGGGGGATGCGGGCGGCTGGTGGGGCTGCGAAGAGGAGTTCGTAGTCTTCTCCGCCGTTAAGAGCCTGGTCGAGGGTGGCGGCGGGGTGGAGCGGGAGTAGAGCGGCATCGACCTCGGCAGCCACGCGGGACTCCTCGCAGATGTGGGCCAAGTCGGTGGAAAGGCCGTCGCTCAGGTCGATGGCGGCGGTGGCCAGACCGCTGCGTTGAACCCGTAGGCCCTGGGCGATGCGCGGTTGCGGATAGAGGTGGGGAGCCAGCAGAGCCTCAAGCTTCTTTGGAATCTGGAGCGGGCGGCGCCGGTCTGAGTCGCTCGCTGCCTTTCCCGCCAACTCGGCCAGCCGTGAGAGGCCGGCGGCGGCCCCACCGAGGGAGCCCGTCACATAAAGCAGGTCGCCGGGGCGGGCCGTCGAACGGAGAAGGGCACGGCCGCGAGGCACGGCACCGACGAGGACGATGTCGGCGAAGGAGATGGGCGACTCGGAGAGGTCGCCGCCGGCGAGCCGGGTCTTGTAGGCTGAGGCCAAAGCGAGCAGGCCGTCCAGGAAACGGGAAATCCAGGATGCGTTGCGGCCTTTGACCACGGCGAGTTCGCGCTGCAAACCAAGGGAAAGAAAGGCTGCCAGTGGCCGGGCGCCCATCGCGGCCAGATCGCTCAATCCGCGAGCCAGAGCCCGGTGACCGACGGATTCCGGCGAGTGCCAGTCGAGGCGAAAGTGGCGGCCGGCGATGGAGAGGTCGGTGGTGACGGCCAGTTCCTCTCCGGGCCGCGCGCGGAGCAAAGCGCAGTCGTCGCCGATGCCGAGGCGGAGCGCTCTCATAGGTGATCGCCCGGCGCGGCTGCGGATCTGGCGGAGCAGGGCCAGTTCACCGCGGTTGTCGGCATAGACGGAATCGGGCCGCCTGCTTTGCATTCATTGAGGATAGGACACTAAGGCAGGATTTTGGATAAGGCGTGGGAAACGGGGAAGATAGATCGGGGTTCCTGAACAGGAAAGGGTGTGGGAAGGATGTGTGTCAGGGATGAAGGGACCTTGGGAAACGGAGGAATTAAGGGCCAATTTGGGCAGCTGTGTCTGTCATTTGCGAGATGTTCCTCTGATTCCATGGGGTTTAGACGATGAAGTAAGCAAGTGTCGACCGCCTCTGCGGGCTGCTCCCTTTCTGGGCCAAGAGTGGATCGTCATGCGGGACCAAGACTGCAAATGATTTTTCCTTCGGATTTCGTTGACCCGGCAACGGATGGTTTGTTAGGCTTTTGGAACATTCCCGGATCGCGCCTGAAAAGGCCTGCGTTGACTTCAACGGGCTGAGAAGCCCTCCTACCTTGCGCCTTCATATGTGCTACGGCGAATTGCGACCCTGCGGGATGCAGGGATGAGAGGCAAAGATGCTGCGCAAACGCTACTACATTCTTTTTGTTGCCAGGGATGAGGATGGGCGGATACGGAAGATCCCGCTTCCTCTTCATTATGCCTACGGATTTGTGGCTGCGGCTCTGGTGGGAGCGTTCACCATTGTCGGGCTGGCCGGTTCCTACACCCGGATGCTGCTGAAGACGGAAAGTTTCAACCAGATTCGGCAGGATCGCGAGAATCTGCGCAAGGACTACAACAAGATGGCCCAGATTGCGCACGACCGCGATGTGCAGGTGGCCTCTCTTGGCGCATTGGCCAGCGAAATCAGCGCGCTGTACGGGCTGAAGCAGAACAAGCTGGCCGGATCGGTTTCAGCAAACGCCGCCACCGCCGCGGCGGCGCCCACACCGGCCACTCTGGCCCTTACCAACGAAGTGAGTCAGCAACAGGTCAAGCTCTCGATCGATGAATTCTACGCCTTGCGCATGCAGGCGCTGAGCGGGCGCGTTTCGCGTGCCCTCGAGAGTGGCCTGACGCCCAACTTCGCCGGGGATTGGACGGAACTTGCCGACGCGCCTTCGATTTGGCCGCTGGAGGGTCGCGTAGGGTCCAGCTTTGGCGAGCGGCTCGATCCGTTCAACGGGGAAGGCGCCTTCCACTCCGGCATCGACATCGACGCGCCCTACGGTTCTCCGGTTCGCGCCACGGCCGACGGCGAGGTGATGTCGGCGGCGATATCCGGCGGATATGGCCGGGAGATTGTGCTCGACCATGGCCACGACGTGCTGACGGTCTACGGGCATCTCTCCGCGATTGCGGTTTTGACCGGCCAGCACGTGATCCGCGGCCAGGTCATCGGCTATGTGGGACAGTCGGGGCGCGCCACCGGTCCGCACCTGCATTACGAGGTGCGCGTGCACAATGTTCCGGTGAATCCGCACAAATATTTGCGCTCGACCTACGAACAGATAGCAAGCAAAGAAAGCATCGAGGCTGCTTCGCAGGGCAATTAAGCGTGTTTTTCGCGATCGGCAAGCGGCTCCCGGCAAGATGGGAGCCGCTTTTGTTTGCGGCAATTCATGCCCATTTCCGGCTGCTGGGCTGCCGGTAGTATGGTAAGAGCTTCGCAATCCCCGCATCGGAGACCGAATCATGTCTTTTCTTTCACGTTGTGTTGTTTTTGCTCTCATGGCCGCTCTGCCCGCCGTTGCTCAGGATTGCGCAGCGGGCTTGCAAACCGCCTTTGCCCGCGCCCAGCACCTGAAGCGCGGAATCAATGCTTCGCAGTGGTTCGCCCAGTCGGCGAGGGACTATTCTGCGGTGCGGACAAACCGATATACAGACGCCGCGGACATTGCGCTAATGGCGCAGCTGGGCTTCGACAACGTGCGGTTGAGCATCGACGCGACCCCGCTGGAGCAGGGTCCGCGCGGCAGGGATGGGCTCAACGACGAGTTTTTGGCGCGGCTCGACAGGGCCGTCGATACGATGCTGGCCAGTGGGCTGGCGGTCCAGATCGACCTGCACCCGGAAGAGAGCTACAAGCAGCCGCTGCGGACGAGCAACGATGCGGTCGACCGGCTGACCATGCTGTGGCGGCGGCTCGCCAGCCACTATGCAACGCGCGACCCGGAGCGGGTTTTCTTCGAGATATTGAATGAGCCGGAGGTGAACGACCCTTACCGTTGGGCCGGGATTCAGGCGCGTGTCGCCGTGGCCATTCGAGAGTCCGCGCCCAGGAACACGATTATTGCCACCGGGCCGAATTACTCCGACATCGTCGACCTGCTGGCGATGCATCCGCTGAGCGATGGAAACGTAATCTATAACTTCCACTTCTACGATCCTCACGAGTTTACGCACCAGGGAGCGGGATGGGGCGAGGCGTGGTGGAGTTATACGCATAACATCCCATATCCTGCGACGGAGAACTCGATGCAGGAGTTATTGAAGGAGGTTCCGGATGCGCCCAGCCGCTATAAGTTGGAAGGATATTGGCTGGATCGCTGGGACGCGCATCGCATGCGACTATTGATCGATGAGGCTGCGGCGTGGGGACAGGCCAATGGCGTGCCGCTGATCTGTAATGAATTCGGGGCGTACCGGGAGCACACCGACGAGCAGTCGCGCATGAACTGGATTCGGGACGTGCGGACGGCGCTCGAGGCGGACGGAATCGGCTGGGCGATGTGGGATTATCGCGGCGGCTTTGGGGTGGTGTGGAAAGAAGATGGGCAGCCGGCGCGGGTAGATGAGAAGGTGACGGAGGCGTTGGGGTTGGGGAAGTGATGGGACGATCTGTGTTCTTGCCTTGCCTGGTCCCAAGAGACGCGATATGAAGGGTGTCGAGGACAAGCTAGGGCGCATCCGCCCTCGCTGGAGTATTCTTTCCTGAGAGGGATTCGATTTGCCACGTGTTCGCTTGCTTGCCGGCCTGTTTTTCGCGTTGTCCACGACCCTGGGCTGCAAGGCCCAGACCCCGCCGCTGGTACAGACGGACCTGGTTCTCAACCGCCACATCGAGGTGATGGTGCGCTCGCAGTTCAACGTGCCCCAGGACATCGTCGTGACTTTCGGCGCGCGCAAACCCAGCCAGGTGCCCGGCTACGATACGCTGCCCGTCACGCTCTCCCATGGAACAAAGCAGCAGGTCATCGACTTCCTGATCTCCACCGACAACAAGACCTTGGCCCGTCTGGAAACCTTCGACCTGGCCAAGGACCCCATCTTCAACATCGATGTCGCAGGCCGCCCCATTCGTGGCAACCCCGCGGCCAAGGTCACGGTCATCAATTTCGACGACCTCGAATGCCCCTACTGCGGCCGCATGCATCAGTCGCTCTTTCCCGCCACTTTGGACCGTTACAAGGATACGGTCCGCTTCATCTATAAGGACGACCCTCTCACCGACCTGCACCCCTGGGCAATGCATGCAGCCGTAGACGCCAACTGCCTCGCCGCTCAGAGTCACGATGTCTACTGGGCCTACGTCGATTACCTTCACTCCCACGGCCAGGAGATTAGCGGCCCCGATCGCAATCCGGCGAAAAGCTTTGACGCCCTCAATCGCATTGCCCGCCAAGAAGCCACGCTGGCCAAACTGAACGAAACCAAGCTGGACGCCTGCCTTGCCGCGCAGGACGAGTCCAAGGTGCTGGCCTCGGCCAAGGAAGCCGATGGGCTCAAGATCGAGGGAACCCCCGCGCTGTTTGTCGACGGCGAGCGCATCGACGGCGCAATCCCGCAGGCACAGGTCTGGATGGTGATCGACCGCGCCCTGCGCGCTGCCGGTATAGAACCTCCTGCGCCACCAGTGCCGCCAGCGCCGCAGGCCGCCCCACCCGCCAAGACGCCACAGCCGGCAGATGCGGGAAAATAGCCGCGCGGCGCTATCGCCGCGGCGCCTTGTGGATTTATCCTTGAATGCCGGGGCCGCGCGGCCCCTCTAGGAGATGTTAGGTTGCAAGCAGACTCTTTTTTCCCGCACCCGTCCCGTAGCGCCGTCCCGATGCTCTTGATCTGTGTACTGTTGGCCGGGGTAGGCGGTTGCCATCGCTTGCCCGGACCGGACGTGGTCGCCACCGTAAACGGCAAGGAGATCCTGCGCTCGGATCTGGAAAAGTATTACAAAGCCAGCCTCGGAGACAGCCCCCAGCAGCCCTCCTCCGAACAGGCCGACATCGGGCGGCTGACGATACTGCATGGGATGATCGAAGACGAGATCTTGCAACAGCGCGCCGCCAGACTCAATCTGGCAGCCTCCGACGAGGACGTCAACGCCAAACTCACGGAGATCAAGGCGCCCTACACCCAGGAAAAGTTCGACGATCAGCTCAAGCAGCGGAACATGACCGTGGACGACCTCAAGCGCCAGCTTCGCCGTTCCCTGACCACCACCAAGCTCATCAACAAGGAGATCGAGTCGAAGATTAACATCACCGACGCGGAGATCGGCGTCTACTACGCGGCGCACAAGGCGGAGTTCAACCTCATCGAACCCCAGTACCACCTGGCCTGGATCGTGGCCACCGGCGCTCCCGGCCAGCAAACCGGGAACCTGCAGAATAACAAGGCCTCCGGAGACGCCGACGCGAAAAAGAAGATCCAGACCCTGCACAACCGGCTCGACAGCGGCGAGGACTTCGGCGCCGTGGCCATGAATTTTTCAGAAGACCCCAATACCGCCTCCAATGGCGGCGATAGGGGCTTTGTGGCGGAGTCGGCGCTTCATACCGATCCGGAAGCCTACAACGCCATCAGTAAGCTCAGGCCGGGCCAGATCACCGAAGTGCTTCCCGTCTACGCCGAGGGCCCCGGACGCCACGCCGTCGGCTACGCCATCTACAAGCTGATCGCCCGCGAACCCGCCGGTCAGCGGGAACTGAACGATCCCCGCGTTCAGCAGACCATCCACCAGCTACTCCACGAAGGCCGCAAACAACTGCTGCAGAACGCCTACTTCGAGAAACTTCACGACGAAGCCAAGGTGCACAACTACTTGGCCGACCAGATCCTCAAGTAAGGCGAACCGCTTGGCTGGCGCTCAGAACTTTGCCTCGATCTTCGCTCCGGCATACTGAATGGTCTGGTCCGGCCGATCGGTGACTTTCCCTCCAATACCGTGCCCCCTTGAAACAATCACCACATTGAAGGTGTGCCCTGCGGCCATTCCGGCATAGCTTCCCACGCGAGCGCCGACGATCAGCGTTCGCGCGGCGTCGTCCCAGTGTAGAGGGATAATCGAGCGGGCGCCCTGCTCGTAGCGATAACTGTCGCCTTCGTCTTCATAGAGATTGAAGTCGCCATTCGCCCCTGGATAGATCCGCAACTCAATCGGGTCCGCAGCCTGACCGGCATACTCGATCGCGGGACCCAGCGGCAGAATCGAACCCGCCTTCACCTCCAGGGGAATCCTCTCAATCGGGGCCGCGCGCATCACCTCTGCCCCGCCCCCGGTCCGCACTCCCGTCCAGAAGTCGTACCAATCCGTTCCCGCGGGCAGATAGACACCGCGCTCCACAACGTATTCCCTGGTCACCGGACTTACCAGAATCGCCGGCCCGAAGAGAAACTCATCGCCCATCTCCCAGGTGGCGCGATCCTCCCGGAAATCCATCACCAGCGGACGCTGAATGGTGTAATCCTCGCTTGTCACCTTCCAAGCCAGCGAATAAACGTAAGGCAAGAGCCTGTACCGCAGCCTATCCACGTCGAGCAGCGCCGGGTACACCTTGTCGTAAGTCCACATCTCGTTGTGGTCCCTGTGACCATGCGTGCGAAACACCGGGCAGAAAGCCCCATACTCGAACCACCGCGCATACAGTTCCTGGTACCCTGGCTCGTTAGCCGCACCTGGGTAAGGCTGATGGTACCCGCCGATGTCGGTCGTCCAATAGGGATACCCGGACAAGGCAAAGTTCAGTCCCGCGGCCACTTGGTGCTGGAGCGCCCACCACGTACTGTACACGTCGCCCGACCACACCGTCGCGCCATTGCGTTGCTGACCCAGAAACGCCGAGCGCGTCAACAGAAAGACCCGCTTTTCTCCAGCCGCCTGCTTCCAGTGCTCCTGAACCCCTCCGGTGTGCTCCAGCGGAAAGATGTTCGTGTACTCCAGCCCGCTGCCGATGTGCAACTGTTTGTAGCGCAGAATCGCGTCGCCCAAATGCGGGTAATACTCCTCCGGCTCCGCGCTGTCCAGCCAGAAGGCGTCCCAACCCTGCGCAAACAACTTGCCTGCAAGCTCATTCCAAAAGAAATCCCGCGCCGCCGGATTGGTCGGATCGTAAACGTGCGTACCCGGAATCTCGAAGCCCTTCCGCTTGATCTCCTGGAGGTTCTTTGAACTCGCGTCCATTTGGCCCCACACCGAAACCATGGCGTGAACGTGCTCGTCGTGCAGCGCCTTCAGCTCGGCGGGCACGTCGGTGTAACCTGAGTTGAACTCCGGATCGCCTTCGCCGCCTTCCTTCCACCAGTACCAGTCCTGCACGATCGCATCCAGAGGTATGTGCCGGCTCCGGTACTGGCCGGCTACGTCGAGAATCTCGGCCTGGGTTTTGTAACGATCCTTCGACTGCCAAAGCCCATACGCCCATTGCGGAAACAGCGGCGTGCGCCCCGTCATCGACCGGTATTCATGGATGATCTGGTCCATTGCCGGGCCAAACAGCAGGTAGTAATCGACCTGGTCCGCGGCCGCCGACTCAAAACTCAAATCGAGCGGAAACCGGTTGTCCATGTAAGTGAACGAAGCCGTGTTCCACAGGATTCCGTAACCCTTGCTGGAGACCAGCAGCGGAATGGCGACATCCGTGTTGTTCTGTCCCAGCTCCAGAGTGCTGCCCCGATAGTTGAACAGCCCGCTCTGATGCTGGCCCAACCCGTAGATGGCCTCGGTCGCGTCCGGCGAGAAGCGCTCCTTGACCTGATAAAGCGATGACGATTGCAAGGGAACATCCGCCGATTGAACCGGCAGGTAGGTTCGCGGCAGATTGCGGTTCTCCCGTAGCAGCGTTTCTCCCTCCAGCGTCTTGAATTCCACCTTGCCCGTCTGCGCGGAGAGCGAGAAGGTCAACCGGGCGGTGGTCAGCGTCGTCAAATCGCCGGACTGGCTGAACTGGAATGCCGCACCCGGGCAGGACTGCGCTTGTTCGAGCATCCACGGCCTGGCCGCATCGGAGGCTGGTGCTTCCACCGGCCTGGCCACGACATGAATTACCGGCTCCCCGCAAACCGTGACTGCCAGCACTTCACGGTCATTACGCGCCGACAGCCCGGTTGGCGTCTGCGTCACCTGCATCGCCGTGGGACGTGGTACTTCTCCCGTGACCGTTTGCCCCGTCTGTCCCAGCGCGCCGCACACGGCGAGCGTAAGCAAAGAGAATCCCGCAAGAGCGGGTTTGAAAGCGAGTTCCATATTCCAGAGCGTAACCAAGGCGCACCTCGTCCGGTTAGTTAAGATAAGTCAAGAAAAACGGCCCCCGCATTGGCGGAGGCCGTTTGCATTCTTGAGCAAACCCGCGGCTTACTTCAGGGTGCCGCTCGAATCCATGGTGATGCCGCCCGGCCCGGCATTCTTCTTCTCTTCGTTGGCCTTGCGCGTTCCCATGGCCTTGGTCCGCCAATCGTCCGCCGCGGCAACATCCGCCTTGCGGGCGGCTTCATTGCCCCAATCCACATCCGCCTTGCGCCGATAGATCAGGTTCAAGTAGGCCATGGCATCGGCATAGTTGGCCCGGTTCGCCACTGCCTGGTTCAGATACTGCAAGCCCTCTTCAACCAGCGGAGCGTTCAACTCCGCCAGCGGCTCCATCACCTTCTTCGGAGCCTTGGCATTGCCCGCGCCGTCATCGTTGACGTTGGCGGTCGCCAATGCCTTCAATGTGTTCTCGTGCGCCAGTGTCCAGTCGATCACGCCCACCGTATAGGCGGCCTCGGGGTCCTTCGGGTCCTCGGCCAGAACCTTCTTTTGCCAGGTCTTGGCATCGTCCAGTTTCTTGATGCTGAAATAGATGCCCGCGATCTGCTTTAAGCTGTTCACATCGTGCGGGTTCTTGGCCAGAACCTGCTGAAAGATGTCGATCGCCTGCTGCGCGGTCTTCAGGTTATCCGGCGTATCCAGTCCGGGTACTACGTTCTGGGCCAGCGCCGTGGCCAGATAGCTTTTCGCCATCGGCAGTCCGGGGTCCAGTTGCGTGGCCCTCTGGAAGTGTCCGATCGCCTCTTCGTAACGGGTGCTCTTGTAGGCTTCCACTCCCTTGTTCAACTGGTCGCGGGCGGCAAGCTTGTCGCACCCACTCATGGAAACAACCATGCCGGCCAAGGCTACCGCAAGCGCCGTAATTCGTGCGGGTCCATTCATGTTCGTGTCCTTCTCCTTCAGGTCGCCCCTGTCGATTGCGCGCCTGGGTCTTTTCTGTGCTGGCCACGGGCGGGAGGTTCCGAAACCAGGATGCAAAAATTGTACTCTGTTTCCCCGCCGAAAGAGCATCCTGACCGCCCGTCCGGAAGGGGCCGCCAACCCCGGTATTGCCCGGACCAATCTAAAAACTGTCCCACCCGATGCCGCGCGGCTTGAAAGCGGTGCCCTACTGCCCGGCCATGATCTTCGGCGTCATCAGCCCGATGTGATCCACGTTGGCCGCGCGTCCAATATCGATGACCTCCGCCACATAGGCGAAGTTCACATTGTCGTCGCCTTTGACGAACATCACGCGCTCCGCGCGGTTGGCATAGATGTCGGTCAGCTTGGGCAGAAGATCCCTCTTGTCCACGTCGGTCTCGTTGATCTTGTACGAGGGCGCTTGGCCGGGGCGGTAAATAACCTGAACCACAATGGTCCGGTCGGTTGGATTCTGCTGCTTGGTCGGATCCTTCGGCGGCTGCGGAACCAGCGCATCCAGGCCCTTCGGCGTAACCGGCACGATGACCATGAAGATAATCAGCAGCACCAGAAGAATATCGATCATCGGCGTAACATTGATGTCGGACGAGTAACCGCCCTCGCCGCTCCCAGTTGTCATTGACATGGCTTGAAACTCCTCATTTTCGGAAATCGTAAAGTGGACAGGGCCAGTAAATAAGTTACTGGCCGGTCATAATCTTCGGAGTCATCAACCCGATATGGTCCACGTTGGCGGCGCGCCCGATATCGATGACCTCGGCCACATACGCAAAGTTCACATCGTCGTCTCCCTTGACGAACATCACGCGCTCGGCACGGTTGGCATAGATATCGGTCAGCTTCGGCAGCAGATCGGCCTTGGCAACGTCTGTGTCGTTGATCTTGTATGCGGGGGCCGCGCTGCTGAGCTGGTGCAAAACCTGCACCACGATGGTGCGTTCAATGATTTGCGGCTGAGTTTTGATCTTCGGCGGCTGCGGAACCAGCGCATCCAGGCCCTTCGGCGTAACCGGCACGATGACCATGAAGATAATCAGCAGCACCAGAAGAATATCGATCATCGGCGTAACATTGATGTCGGACGAGTAACCGCCCCCGCCGCTCCCAGTCGTCATTGACATGGCTTGAAACTCCTCATTCCCTGCAATTCGTTAACGAGACAGTCCAGGTGCAAGATCACTCGCCGCCCAAGTTGCCGCCTTCGCGCTTTTGCGTCAGCAAGCCCACGTCGTCCACGCCGGCCGTGCGCACAGCGTCGATGGCGTCTTCAACCGCCCGGAACTGGGCGCGCGCATCCGCGCGGACATAAATTGTCTTGCCCGGCTTGTCGGCCAGCTTCTCGCGAACCAGCCCGCCAAGCTGGCTGGGGGCCACCTTGTTTTGGCCCAGGAACACCCCTCCATCCCGGGTAATCGCCACCACAATGGCGTCTTCCTTGTCGGCATCCGGCATGGCGACCGGATTATCCACCCTGGCCATATCGATCTGCACCTTGTTCTGCAGCATGGGAGTGATGACCATGAAGATGATCAGCAGAACCAGCATCACGTCAACCATGGGGGTGACGTTGATGTTGGAGTTGACCTGCTTGCTTACGTCACGTACCGCGATTCCCATTGTTGGGTCTCCGTCCGTCTGGATTTTTTGCGGACCCCGTCCGGCATTGTATGAAACTGCATAGCCCGCGCGAAGGCGAAACCGGCGGGCGGAAGAGAACTGGATCTCCCGCCCCCCTGAAGCCTCTCGCTCGAGCCGTGAGCCGCTTCGCTTAGCGCTTTTGGCTCTGCTTGATGAAGTAGTCGATCAGTTCGCTCGAGGAGTTGTCCATCTCCACGTCGAAAGCTTCGACTCGTCCCGTAAAGTAGTTGAACGCCATCACCGCGGGAATGGCCACCAGCAGGCCGAACGCCGTGGTCACCAGAGCTTCGGAGATACCGCCCGCCACTGCGCCGATCCCCGAGGTCTTCTGCGTGGCGATCTGTTGGAAGGCGTTCAGAATGCCGATGACGGTGCCGAGCAGTCCAACGAACGGAGCCGTCGCGCCGATGGTGGCCAGAACCGCCAGGCCCCTCTTCAGCTTGGCGTGAACGATGGCCTCGGCCCGTTCCAAAGCGCGCCCCGAGCTTTCGATGGTCTGCTCGGTGGGAGCCCCGCCGGATGCGCGGAACTCCTGCAAGCCGGCCGTCACAACCTCGGCCAGATGCGACTTCTTATTCCGGTCGGCGATCTTGATCGCTTCTTCGAGCTTGCTGTCCTTCAGCGCGCCGGCAACTTTGGGCGCAAACTCGCGCGATTGGTTGCGAGCGGCGCGGAAATACAGGTAGCGGTCGATCATCACGGCCAGAGACCAGATCGACTCGATGAAAAGAATAATGGCAATGGTCCGTGCCGGCCATCCCATGTGGTCCCACAACCCCATCGGGCTGAAGCTGACCGTCTGCTCCCCTTCCTGGAAGAGGGCAAGACTGCCGACCGTGTGCGAAGCGAAATGTGCGAGCTGAGCGAGAATCACTGAATCGTTCCTCCTAAGGAGTTTCTTGTGGAATGCGACTAGGTTGCGGTTGCTGGGAATGCGGCTCTTTCACGATTCGCATTCGGGTCAAAAGGTTAGCCCCTTCCACAATGCGGGAAGGGGCCAAAGAATTCTTCATCCGCCTAAGGTGAAGATCACATTGACCGTGGTATCCACCTCCACCGGCTCGTTGTTGAGCAGGTAGGGCCGGTAGCGCCAGGACTTTACCGCGTCCAGAGCGGCCTGCCGTAGCATGGCCGGTCCGTCGATGACGCGCAGATTCTCGATCTGTCCGGTCTTGGAAATGGTGGCTTGCAGCACCACCGTCCCGGAAACGCGCGCGGCCTTGGCAATCGGCGGATAAATGGGCTGTGTCCTTGAAAGGAGCATGCCCTGGGAGACGCCCGCCGAGATATTCACCTTCTTGGGAATCGCGGCCTGCACCCTGGGCTTGCCTTGTCCGAACAGGCTGTCGGTCACGCCGGTCGAACTGCCTCCCAGACCTTCCATGCCGGCCACGCCAAAACCTGAAGTCGGCGGCGCTTCCTTCTCCGCCACCATCTTGATATCGTGCGGAATCCGGGTAGGAGCCGTCAATTGATTGTTCATCATCTCCGACTGCACGTGAACCACGTGCACTGTCTCTGGCGGCGGCGGCGGGGGTGGGGGCGGCGGCGGCGGCGGCGGAACCGTAAGTTCCGTCAGCATGGCGGTCTTGGGCAGCGCCTCGGGATAGATCAGCGGAATGAGGATCAGCAGGAGCAGAATGGATCCATTGGTGATGAAAGTCACCATCATCCAGTACTTGCTCTTGTTCGATTTGTTGATCCTGCCTGCGGATTCAAACGTGGAATCTTCAAACATGGCCAGCCTCGAATCGGGTGTTGGTTACCTCTATCTTAGACACCGCGGGGACTTCGAATGTTCCCGTGCATCAAACGCTACCACACAAGCGCCATCTCCTTGTATCAGAACAAAGCCTCACTTGCAACGCCTACCGCAAAAAAGGTGCGGCCGGCGCCCCAAAAACCTCTCCGGCTACACCCTGGCGCGTTTCGCGGCGGGCAGCGGCGTGGCCTTGCCCTGCTTGGCGCGCCATTGCTGCCAAGCCACCAGCATGGGCGCAGCCACGGCAATCGAAGAATACGTGCCGATAAGAATACCCACCACCAGCGCAAATGAAAAGCCCCGCAGCACCTGCCCGCCAAAAACGTATAAGGACAGCACGGTAAGGAACGTCAGCCCCGAGGTCAGAACCGTCCGGCTCAGCGTCTGATTGATGCTGCGGTTGACCACGTCCGGCAGCGACTCCCGCCGGCTCAAGCGCAGGTTCTCGCGGATGCGGTCGAAGACCACGATAGTATCGTTCATCGAGTAGCCCACCAAAGTCAGAATCGCCGCGATCACCGTCAGGCTGATCTCTTGTTCAGTCAGCGCAAAAAAACCAACCGTAATCAGCGTGTCATGAAAACAGGCGACCACCGCGGCCACGCCGTAGATCAACTGAAACCGGAACCAGAGATAGACCAGCATGCCGGCCATCGAGTAGAGCGTGGCCAGCCCGGCCTGCTTCTCCAACTGCCGGCCCACCGTGGGGCCCACAACCGAGGTGTTGCGCACGGTGAAGGAATCGCCGAACTGGGCGTGCAGCGCATCCTGAATCTGCTTAACCCCGGTGTCGAGCGCAGTCTCGTTAGTCTGTTCCGGCAGGCTGATCAGCACCTCGTTGCCGCTAGGCCCGTTGATGTCGCGGATGCTCTGGATGCTCGCGTCCTTGATGCCGGCCGCGGCGGTGGCCTGACGAATCCTGTTGATGTCCGGAGTCTGCTTGAACTGCACCTGCACCTGCGTGCCGCCCTTGAAGTCCACGCCCAACGGAACCGGGCTGCCGATGTGCGCCCAGTGCCACCCCATGGAGCAGATGCCGGCCACGCTGAAGATCATTGAAAAGGCGAGGAAATACCACTTCTTCCCCAGCCAGTCCACATTTACGCCGCGAAACAATTCCACTTTCTTCTCTCCCCTTCCTGGGGGCCGGAACCCTTCAGGCTCCAGCGTTCAATCGCTTCGGTCCGCCCCTCGGGCAACCTCTAAATCGAGACCAGTTCCCCGGGCTTCAACTTGTTCAAATGCGCATCGAAGATCACCCGCGAGACAAACACCGCTGTAAACAGGTTGGCCAGCAGGCCGAAGGTCAGGGTCGTGGCAAAGCCCTTCACCGGCCCGCTGCCGAAAATGAACAGAATGGCAGCCGAAACGATGGTGGTCACGTGAGTATCGATGATCGTGATCCACGCATGGCCAAACCCCTGGTCCACCGCCGCCGCCGGCGCCTTGCCGGCCCGCACCTCTTCGCGGATGCGCTCGAAGATCAGCACGTTCGAGTCCACGCCCATGCCAATGGTCAGAATCACTCCGGCAATGCCCGGCAGCGTCAACGTAGCCTGGGAAAAGCCCATGAAGCCTAGCAGAATCAGCAGGTTCAGGAACAGCGCCAAGTCGGCGTTGATGCCCGAGCCCCGATAATAAAAGAGCATGAACAACATCACCACCAGGACGCCCACGATCGCCGCCGTCACGCCCTGCTTGATCGAGTCCGCCCCCAGCGACGCCCCCACCGTGCGGTCCTCAAGATAGTTCAACGAGGCCGGCAAGGCACCGGTGCGCAGCAGCTTGGACAGGATTGTGACCTCTTCCGGGGTAAAACTTCCCCGGATGAGTCCCTGATCCCGGATAGCGTTCTCGATGTTGGCCACTTCTTTCACACGGCCGCCCATCACCACCGCCATGCTGGTGTTCACGTTCTTGCTGGTGTAGTCGTAGAATCGGTCGCCGGCCTCATTGGTCAGCGTAAAGTTGACCGTCCGCTGCCCGGTATTCTGATCCGTCCCCGGAGTGGCAGTCCGGAAGTCGCTGCCGGAAACCACTGAAAGCCGGCGCAGAACCCAAACGCTTTCCGACTCGGAACTGGCCGCCACCGCCCCCGAGCCATGCAACAGTTCCTCGTCTGGAGGAATCGCGCCGCCCTGGCTGGCCAATGCCGCTGCCTCGTCCTGGTAAGGGCCGCCCACCACCGCGTGGATCTCCAGCCGCGCCGTCGACTGGATGATGCTCTTCACCCGGTCCAGGTCGTCGATCCCCGGCAACTCCACCAGAATCTGGTAGTCGCCCAGGCCGTACTCCTGAATCAGCGGCTCGCTCACGCCCAGTGTGTCCACGCGGTCGCGAATGGTCTCGATCGCCTGCTGCACCGTCTTCGCTTCCAATGCCGTTTCGATCGTCGGCTTCATGGTCAGCGTCCAGATGTTGTCTGCCCCGCCGCCGCTCAGGTCGTATTCATTGGAGTACTTCGCGTCCAGCGTCGAGCGCACCGTGCTTGCCTGGGCCTGGGTCGTGCCCTCCAACCGGATCACCTCCGGCTTGGCCGCCGGATCGTCCGGTCTGGTTAGCGGATAGGGCTTGTACACCTGCGTAAAGGTCAGGTTCGCTGCCTTCAGATCCTGCTGGATTCGCCCCACCGTGTTGTCCGTCTCGGTGTTGACCGCCTCTTTCACCACGACCTGCAAAATCAGGTGTGCGCCACCCTGCAAATCCAGCCCAAGATGAATCCGCCTGGTCAGCGCTTCCTTCAGGGCCTTGCCGTCCACCCCCGACGGCACCCCGAAGATGCCGTACATGCAAGTCACCAACACTGCGACAATCAAGGCGATCTTGCCGTTGAGATTCTTCTTCATGGCTTCAATTCTCTTGTTTCCACTTCTCTATTCCAAAGGGTGAGACCCCGGAGGGGCCGGAGGGCTGGGCGCCAATCCTTCGCGGTTTTTGCGAAGAGTGGGAAACGAGCAGAAACGGTCAGCCCGAAGACCCGTCCGGGGTCGTCACCGAAGCAATTGCGTTCTTGGCCACTTCCATCCTGATATTGTCTGGCGCCACCCGAATCACGATCACGTCGTCCTTGATCGACTGAATGATCCCGCGAATCCCGCCCGCCGTCGTCACCCGGTCGCCCGCCTTGATGCTTCCCAGCATCTCCTGCCATTGCTTCTGCCGCTTCTGTTGTGGCCGGATCATCACAAAATACAGCACCGGAATCAGCAACAACGGCAGAAGCATCGGAAGACTGCTTCCGGCCCCTGTCGCGGGAGAACCCGCCAACCATGCCAAACTCGCCGCTACACTCATCCCCACGCTCTTCCCCAACACCCGCAGTTCGTCCCTCTGCGGCCGCGCAACTTAGCCGCTCCTCGGCAATGAGACACACCCGGCTGTCTCTCGGGCGCCCGCCGCAACTTGTCTCCGGGAACGGTCCTGGCCGCCGATTGAAATCGGCTCAGGCTCTGGCCAGACTCCCAATTGGCCGGTCCGGGTCCCACTCGCCGCCTGCCGGATTCCGGGCTCGCGGCCGCTTCCAGACCTGAAACCCAACTGCGGTCTGCTTCCTGATCGACACAGCACTCCCAAGGTTCCGGAACTCGGGAAGTCGCAGGTCTTCTCCTGCCCGTCCCGGCCGGGTTCCAAAAGAATGCTCTCTACGATAAGAAACGCGCAGCCGCTTGCGTGTCAAGGCATGCCGGTTCGCGGCCAGCCTGTCTCCACGCGCAATCCTTGCCGCGTCGGCTACGCCGCTCAGCCTTCCGGCCTCTTTATAAAACCCTTATAGGTTGACTGCCCCATCCTTACGCCTTGCGGTTTCTCATAGAGAGGGTTTCGCTCCTTCCGCGCACAGCGGCCTGTTGTCCCACGCCGGAGGATGCCGCTCCGGAGGTAACCGAGATGAACAATTCCGACCTGAAACTGCTGCTGCTTATTCCCGTGGTACCGGCCCTGGCCTTCCTCTTCTGGGTGATGTGGAGTCTGCATTGGGAAATCAGGAAGGAAGCGGCGAAGGCAAAGGCTACTCGGGTTCCCAATAGCGAAGCTCCGGCTGAGCGCAGCTCAGGCATAGCCTTTGATTCCCCACTGCGGCAAAGCGTCCAAAGTTCACGCCCTCTCCGCACTGAGGACAGATCGAGCGCTCCCATTTGGTTCCCGGCAGTTCCGCGGCATCCACGTTGACCCGCACCCACTGCTCGCGGAAAAGCTGAGTATCCGTCAACTCGCGATAGGCCAGCATCTGCTGCCTGCTTTTGGGTTCTACGTAAGGGTAAAGCTGTCGCGCCAGCTCCCGCGAATCTTCCAGCGCCACAATCCTTACCCCCCGCCCCGACGCGAGATCGACAAACGTCGCCGCCATCTTGCCCCAATCCCGGAACTTGAGCGCCCGTTTGCCCAGCCGGCAACCCGTCACCAGCCCAATCGCATCCGTGGCGCAGCGGTCGATCTCCACGTAGGTAACCAGCCGCTTGCGATCCCCTCCGCGCGGGTCCCCGATCCCCAGTCGTTCCAGCCCCAGCAGCGCCATGCGCACGCCCAGAATCTGTCCCGCGCACAGATGCCCGTGCGCCGCCTCCGCCCTCGTCAAAAGCTCGTCGAAAGATTCCATAGGTTCGTCCTTGCGCCCACCAACTGGCTGACCAGCCGGCCCGCTATTTAGCCGCCGCAGCCGCCGGAGCTTCCGTCTCGTCCCCCGAATCTTCGACCAGCACCGCCGACCCCGGAACGATGTCGAAGCCGATCGCGTCCTTCCCAGTCGGATGAAACGTAATCTTGAGCGGCTCCCGCTGCCACTCGGGCTGGCCGCAAACCGGCTCCGGATGGAACTTCGGATCGGGGTCGAACGCGGCCAGCTTCTTGGCCAGCGTCGGCTTACGCGCCCCCACCTGCGCCACCACGGCATACAGGCTTTTGCCGGTGGCCGTCACGCCGCAATAGGCGGCGTAGTCGCGGAACCAGCTCACCTGGCTCACCCCCGGATCGTAGTCCGGCAGCTTCAGTGCGGCAACATGCCCCGTCACGCGGTCAACCAGCAGCCACGGACCCCGCTGCCAAACCCAGTGCACCAGCTTGTCGCCCGGCCCCTTGGAGTCTCCAGGTAAGGTGTCGTTCAACCGGATCGCGCGCCGAACCACAAAGCTCCGGTCGGTCACATCGTGGGCAACGTCCGTGGTCCACTCCTTGACCGCGCCGTCGACCAGTAGAGCGCGGATCTTGAGCACATCCTCGCCCGCTGCCGCGCCTGCCGGGTCGCCGACCTTGGAATAAGCCACCCGCTTGGCCGCGCCCAGGACCACCGTATGCGCCTTACGCTCCGCTGCCCATGCTACCGATTGCGCGGCAAGACCCACCACGCTCGCCGCCACCGCCAAGACCAGAATCCGTGCGCCGACACTCATGCCGTATGCTCCAAACACCTTGACACAAATCTGTCGGGAAATGAAAGGTGCGGTCCATAGCCCGCACAAAGTTAGTCCAGAATCAATGGGGCGCCAACCCCTGAGGCCAGGCCTTAGCCACCGCCTGTGCCTCTTATTGGAGTTCCGCTGCCTCCACGGCCCGCGCAACGCGAAACGCTGTTCCCTCTTGCAAATGGCCGGCAAGCACCTGCATCCCCACCGGAAGCCCCTCCTTGGTCGCGCCGCAGGGCACTGTAACTCCGCAGATCCCAGCCAAACTCGCCGTCACCGTGTAGATGTCGGCAAGATACATGGCCAGCGGGTCGCCTGTCTTCTCGCCCAGCTTGAAGGCCGGCGTCGGCGCGGTCGGCGTCACAATCGCGTCGACCTCGGAAAATGCCCGCAAGAACTCCTCCGCCAGGAGCCGCCGCACCTGCTGCGCCTTCAGATAGTAGGCATCGTAGTAGCCCGCGCTCAGCGCATACGTTCCCAGCAGAATGCGCCGCTTGACCTCGGCTCCAAACCCCTCGTCCCGCGAGTGCCTGTACATCGCGGAGAGATTTTCCGAGGCCTTCGAGCGATAGCCGTAGCGCACACCGTCAAACCGGGCCAGGTTGGCGCTCGCCTCCGCCGTGGCGATCAAATAGTAAGCGGGGACGGCGTAGCGAGTAGCGGGGAGCGAAATCGGCTTCACCCTGCATCCAGCCGCCTTCAGCGCATCAATTCCTTGCTCGATCGCCGCGCGCACTTCCGCGTCCAGCCCCTCGGCAAAGTACTCGCCCGGAACCCCGATGCGCAACCCCTCGACTCCCTTGTCGCTCTGGGCGGCGTAGTCCTCCACAGGCGTCACCGAACTGGTCGCATCCTTCGGATCGTGCCCGGCAATCACCCCCAACATCGTCGCCGCGTCGCGCACATTCGCCGCAAACGGCCCCACCCGGTCCAAAGACGAGGCAAACGCGATCAGCCCATAGCGCGAGACGCGACCCCATGTAGGCAGCACACCCACGACGCCGCAAAAGCTGGCCGGCTGGCGAATCGATCCCCCGGTATCCGACCCCAGCGTAGCCACTGCCAGGTTCGCCGCCACTGCCGCAGCCGAGCCTCCGCTCGACCCTCCCGGAACCCGCTCCGTATCCACTGGATTGCGCACCGGCCCGTAAGCCGAGTTCTCGGTCGACGAGCCCATGGCAAACTCGTCGCAGTTCAGCTTGCCCAACAGCACCGCGCCGGCCCCCTCCAGCCTCCCCACCGCCGTCGCGTCGTATGGAGGACGGTAACCCTCAAGGATCTTCGACCCCGCCGTGGCCGGAGCGCCCTGCATCACCAGGACATCCTTGATCCCCACCGGAATCCCCGCCAACGGCGGCAATGGATCGCCCTTCGCGGCCATTCCATCCACCCGCTCCGCCTGGGCAAGCGCGCGCTCTTTGGTCAGGCTCAGATAAACATTCAGCCGCGAATTTACCCGCTCGATCCGCCCATAGTAGCCCGCAGCCAAATCCACAGCCTTGGTGCGGCCCGAGGCGATCTCCGCGCGCAATTCGCCAAAGGTTCTCGGCTTTTCTACGTAGGATTCCTTTGTTTTGGTCTCGCTCGGCAATCCAACCTTCCTTGGTCTACGCGACTAAAGCCGGTGTCAACAACACGGCCACCCGTAGTCGTCGCCGCAAATCGGCGGGCTGCCACACCGCAGGCGCCTACCGCTCAATCACCTTGGGCACCTTGAAGAACACCAGGTCCGTCTCCGGCGCCTGCTTGAGCACAACAGCCCGATCCAGGGACGGCAGCACCACATCGGCGCGCAGCGCGCTGCCGCCCGCCGCGTCCGCCAATTCGGTCACCTGCGCCAGCGGCGCCACGCCCGCCATATCCAGTTCGTTCAACTCGGCCACATAGTCAAGAATCGCGTTCAGGTCATGCAGCATGGCCTCGCGCTCGCCGGGTCCAAGCTCCAGATGCGCCAGTTCGGCCACGCGCTCGACTTCTTCCACGGTAACTTTCGCGGTCATTCGCTGCTCTACCCCATCTCCGGAACATGCCAGCCACTCCCCATGCGGCTCTCCTCAGCCCGCACAAGGATTCAGTCCCCACGGCTTCACCCGAAGTTAGAGTATAGCCCGTCCCGGCTTACAGCAATTCCCTCGGAAGGCCCTCAATCCACAATGAGCGTCACAGTCGCGGAGTGTTGCACCCCGGACGAGGTCACCGTCACAGAAATCGGGTACGTTCCCGCCGGCGTTGAACCGGAGCCCGAACCACCGCCCGAGCCTCCTCCCGATCCACCGCTCGACCCGCCTCCGCCTGAGCTGGTACAACTGGCTATACCACCCAGCAGAATCGCAGCCAGCGCTGCAAGGGTCAGAATCCTGCGCCGTCTTATCCAGCCCAGCGGCAATAGCACCAGCCCGCAGACCAGCGGGACCGTGCCCCACGGCCCTGCGCCTATTGGCCGGGCCAACGCGCTCGATTGCCCGGTGGAGATTGCCACCGTCGTGTCGCCTGTTGCGCCGGCACTCACCGTGACGTTGCTCGGGTTCGCCACGCACAACGAGTTGGCTGGAATCGAACCGCACGCGAGGGTGAACGTGCCCGCCAACCCATTCATCGGAGTAAGCACCAGCGCATAATCGGCGGTCTGGCCGCTGGCCACCGTCACGCTAACCGGACCGGAGACCGCCACTGTGAAGTCGAAGCCTGTCCCCTGAAGGGCCACCGATGCGCCCGTCGTCAATGTGCTGCTGGCCACCGTCAGCTTTCCGCTCTGTGCACCCGCGCTCGCCGGCGCAAACACCACTCCTGTGGTGCAACTCAACCCCGGCCCCAGCGTGGAAGTGCAGGTGTTGTTCACCAGGTCAAAGCCCGCCGGAGCGGTCAGCACCAGATTGCTCAGCGCGGTTGCTATTCCGTTGTTGGTCACGGTCACCGTCATCGGGCTGCTGGTCTGGCCCACCCCGGTGGTGGCAAAGCTGATCGTTGCCGGCGTCACCTCGAACGCCGCCGTCAACCCGCCCGTCCCGCTCAACAGCACCGTGGCCGGCGTCCCGACTGAAGACGAACTGACCGTCAATGTGCCCGCCGCCGGTCCGCTCGTCGATGGGTCGAAGACCACCCCCACCGTGCAGCTAGCTCCAACGGCCAGGTTGCTTGTACATGTGTCTTGGGTCAGGCTGAACGGAGCCTGGACGCCGAGCGTAAGCCCGCTCGCCGCAAAGCCACTGTCGGTAATCGTCACCGTTTGCGCCGCGCTCGGCAGGCTGAGAAGCTGCACCGGAAAGGCCAATTGCGCCGGGCTCACATTCAACCCGGCCGTCGCCGTCCCGCCGCCGGTCAGCAGGATGGTGATGGCCGTGACGCCCAAGGTCGAGGAGGAGATGGTCAGCGTGGCCGCGTTTCCGCCAGCGACTGCCGGCGTAAAGATTACCCCCACCGTGCAACTGCTTCCGGCGCTCAGCGTCGCTCCGCAGGTGGTCGCGCCGGTTGAAAAGCTGCCCGGCGTCTGGCCTGATATCTGGAAGCCCACGTTGGCCAGCGGCGCCCCGCCAGTGTTGGTCACTGTCAGCGTCAACGGCGAGCTGGCCACGCCTTCTTGTTGCGGCGCAAAACTCAGGCTCGTCGGGCTCACGCTCAGCGCCGGCGGCTCCAGTCCCGTCCCCGAAAGTGCCACCGTTTGATTGCGCAGCGCATCGGAAACGGTCAGGATCCCCGTCTGCACGCCAGACTGGGTAGGAGCATAGGCCACACCGATCGAGCAGCTCCCATGCGCGCCCACCTGCGTGCTGCAGTTGTTCGACGCGATGTCGAAGGCCCCGCTGACCAAGACGGCAATCGAAGTCAGCGCCAGATCTCCGCTGTTGGTCACCGAAACCGTTTGCGTGCTCGAGTTCTGTCCGATCACCGTCCCTGGGAATGCCATCGAGTAGCTTCCTGGGCTGCCGCTGAGCGTGCTCCCGCTCAGCGTATCGGTCGGCGGCGCGGCCCCCGTCCCCGTCAGCGTCACGGTTTGCGTTCCGGCCGCATCGGTAAACGTCAGTATCCCCGAAACCAGGCCCGTCTGCACGGGCGTGAACACCACTTCCAACTGGCAGTCAGTCTCCGCCGCCAGCGTGCTCGTGCCGCACGCGTTGCTGGCAATCGAGAATGGGGGTGTGATGTTGATGCCGGTAATCGAGACAGCCGTCCCGCTCGCGTTGCCGGCCTCCACCTGCTCGGTGGCCGAAGTGGTTCCCACCGCCACCTGTCCAAAATCCACAGTCGTGGGCGTCAGGGTCACCACCCCCGACGGCGCCCCAGTACCGCTCAGCGCAACCGTCACCTGGCCGCCATAGAAGTTGGCATCGATCGTCAACTCCCCCATCCGGCTGCCGGCCTGCGAAGGCGTAAAGGCAACCTGGATGGTGCAATTGGCTCCCGCGGCCACTGCCGCGCTCTGGCAGTCGTCCACCTCGCTGAAGTCCCCGCTCGTCGCAATCGAGGTCACCGTCAGCGCCATGCTCCCAGTGTTCGTCAGGGTCACCGTCAAGGCGTTGCTCGGCGTCCCGACCGGCTGGCTGGAGAAGCTGAGGCTCACAGGGCTCGCCGATGCCGCTGTCAGCCCTGTGGTCCCGGTCCACAACGGGGCCTGCCAAATCCCTCGCCCGTAGGTCGCCGCAGTCAGCACTTGGTCTGCTCCCGCGACGGAAGACGCGATCAGTTCCACCACCGGCGAGGCCGGCAGCCCGCTTCCAAACGGCGACCAGCACGTCGATCCACGATTCATGCAGGTCGCAATCTGGGTCGTGAAATAGACCCCAACGTCCGTCGCAATATAGACCGTGCTCGCGCTCTGCGGGTCCACCGCCAGGCTGTTGGCCGGAGCCAACGGAAGGTTGGCCATCAAGGACGCCCAATGCGCTCCTCCGTCGGTCGATCCGTAAACCGTCTGCACCGCCTCCACCTGGTTCGAGAACCCCTCCACCGTCACGTAAACCGTCTGCCCGGTCGTGTCGTGAGCATCGATGGCAATGCTGGAGATGTCCAACCCGAACGCATTCAATGTGTTGGTATCGTTGCTCACCGGGTTCAGCGTCAGATCCTGCGGAGCGGACCAAGTGCCGCTGGCCGCGTCGAAGGTCATGCTCAGAACATGCCCGCCCAGCCTCGTGCTTCCGCTCGCCTCCCCGTACATGCCCACATAAACCACTTCGCCGCCGCTCGGATGGGACACCGAGACGGCCACCGGCATCGCTGCGATCGAGCGAATGAGGCTATCGCCGCCGCTGCACGCGACTTTCGTCGCCCCGCTGTCCAGGATCGGGCTCACTGCGTTTGTTGAATTCCATCCCGCGCCGTCGGCCGGTCCGCGCCACACCCGGCAGGTCCCGATCACGAGTTGCGAATCGTCCACCGGGTCCACCAGAAAAGGCGCCGGCGAAGGCATCGTCTGCCCATCCCCGCCCACGTCCGCATCCGTGACCACTGGAGTGGCGCCAAACGCCGCCGGAGTACAGGGCGCCGATTGCGAACACAGATAAATGGAAACCCCGTCTCCGCCGTTCACATACCAATTCGCGTTCTTGATCGGATCCACCGCCACCGGCCCGCCCCAGCCGCCAAGGATTTGCGGCCAGTCCGCAGTCGCCGCGCTCCCCTTGACCCCCGCCGTTCCGTTCACCCCCAATCCGGCCATCATAGCGTAGGGGTTCGAGCCGTCCCAGGACACGCTCTCCACCTCTCCAAGCGACCCCAGGCTCCCGTTCAGGTTCTGAAAGTGGGTCGAGTCCGCCGCCGCGCACACCGGCCCTGTCTCGCCGATCGCGTCTAGCGAGCGCCAAAGCCCGCTGTCGTTGCCTAGCAGGATCTCCAGCGGATTGGCCGTGTCCCAGGCCAGCGCGTGCTGGAACTCGCCCACCGCCGCGCTCATGCAGGTGGTCGCATTGGTGGTGTTGCGCCACACGCAGCCCACCGCCAGGCTGCACTTCCAAAGATCGTTGTCCCCGGCCAGCAACACCGTGTCCTGTTGCGACGGAACCGCCGCCAACGCCAGAGTGTAGTCCCCGTTGGCGATGGTGGCCGCGCCTTCCAGCGTGTCCGTCTCCAGCTCGACCGTGTTCCATTGCTGTTGAAACGCGATCGCCGTATTGGCGCATGCTCCCCCGCTTATCGCGCACTGGTCCTGCCACAGACCCTGATCCTGGTTGTTCTCATCCACTGTCCAGGCAAAGGTGTCGCCGCTCACTGGATTCACCGCCAGCGTTCCGCGAAAGATCGGACAGCCCTCCGAGCCGGGAATGCCGAAGTTTGTGGGGCATTTCGCCGCCGTCAACCCCGATCCGGGCTGCACCGTCATCCTCGTAAACGTCACACCGTCCGCCGACTCGTAGTAGCCGTGGTACCGCACCGCCGCCACAAACAACTGCCGCACCGGGTTCCACACCACCGAGGTGGCAGCATTGCCGTCCGGTTCCCCTGCCTCGTAGGGATAGGCCGGCCCCTGAATATCCGCTCCGCTTCCGTCCGTGATCTTCGCCAGATGCCAGGTCGCGCCGCCGTCGGTCGAGTAGTACAGCCCCTCGAAGCTCAGCTCGGGTAGTTCCGCATTGACAAGTTGCCCTTCCCAAGCTTGCGAGACCGCAGCCACTACCACTTGCGGATTCACGGTGCTCCACGCAAACCCGGCAAATCCCTCCCCGGCAAAGCCGAAATCCTGGACGCTCAGGCCATCTTCCAGGTCCATCGTCTTCTGGATCAGACTCCAGGTGTTGCCGCCGTCGGTCGAGCGCAGAATTCCCGCCCCATAATAGGAATCCAGCACATCGTTCGGGTCGCCGGTCCCGGCCAGAATCACGCCCGCGTCGCCCGGCTGCACCGTTAAGGCCCCAATGCTGATCGATGCGTCCTCGGCGCCGCTCAGCGCCGCCAGGTTGTCCGTGAGCGGAGTAAACACCACCAGCGACGGCGTGGACACAGCCGCATTCTGCGCCACCCACACCCCGCCGCCCGTTGTCCCCACGTAGAGCCGGTTGCCGGTCGAGTCCGCTGGGTCCAGCGCCACGGCCGTTACTCGCCCCGTCACCTGCCCATAATTGGCCGTCTGGACCGCCGTCGGCCCCAGCGCCGTCCAGGTCGCGGTGCTTGCCGACGACTGTACCTGTGTCCGCGCTGCGGCCCTCAAGGCGGAACGCCTCGCCTGGGCCAGCGCACCTGTCCGCCCCAACGCTCCACTTGCCATCAGCCCTCGGCGGGCTAGAAACCTCTGTGCCTGAACGACCCGTGGCGGGAGCACCCGCGCAGGCGGTGTCTGCCCTTGCGGGGCCGCTTGCGCCCAGCCCAGCCCGGACAGCAAGGCCGCCAGACCCAGCGCCGCAGCCGTCAGCCCGGCCCAACCTCTCCAACGAGGCTCACCGCACACCCGCTCGAAAGCGCCCATAGTCGCACACGTCCGGAATCCGGCTCCGGCCTCTCCTCTCTAATGGTCGGAGGAGACTTGGTCGAAAACCTAACGATCACAACGTGCGAAACACACAGTTTCCGGGAACGGAATTGAATGCGATTATAGTCCGAAAACGGGACACCCCGATGTACCCGCCGCCACAGCCGCTTCGCCATGCCAACTGCCCAAGAATGCGCCGTGCCCCGTGATTCTGAGCGAAGGTCGCCGCGACGACCGGAGTCGAAGAACCTGCATCTCAGCTTTCTGGCGAAAGGGTGGGATGGCATGGCCGGCCGCCGTTACCTCGGCCCGACCGGCCCCGATTCTGCATTATGTACCTTTCGGCATCGAACTTCTTCCGGATCGAGGCCTCTGTCATCGGCCGCACCAGCCCGAAGACCGGCCGGTTGAACCAAGGCCGGTCGTGGCGGCCCACTATGGCCCACGCAATCCCCGCATACCCGTTCGGGTCGCGCCCGTCCAGCTCATATCTATCGTTCAACGTCACCGCCCACTCGAAGGCTCGGGCCGGGTCCGGCGCCCACTCCAGCATCCTCTTGGCCCAGTACATCCGCAAATAGCCGTGCATCCAGCCCGTCTCGACCATCTCTCGCTGGGCCGCGTTCCAAAGCTCGTCCGCCGTCTCGCCCCGCTCCAGTTGTTCAAAGCTGTACCGGTGCGCCCGCGCATCCTCAGCATGTTCCAACAGCGTTTTACGCGCCCAGGGCGCCGTGCACTCCCAGTTGTCGTAGTTCGGCTCGTGGCGCACAAACAGCACCGACAGCTCCCGCCACCCGATCAACTCATCGAGAAACTTGTCGCCGGCGCTGGCCGCGGCCTTCCCCGCCGCTACCGCCTCGTTCACCGCGAGGGCAATCGTAAGCGGCCCGATGTTGCCGAAGTGCAGCCAGGGCGACAGCCGGCTCGTTCCCTTCACCTCAGGACGATTCCTGTTCTTCTCATACCCGGCCAATTCCAGATCGACAAACTCCCGCAGCCGCTTGAGCGCCGCGTGTGTCCCTCCGGTGAAGGTGTCTACTGGCCGCACCGAACGGTCCAGTTTCGTGAATCCCTGTGTGATGTCTTGGTCCAGCGAATAGCTCTCCAGCGTTTTGCCCGACCTCCACGGATACGAAGGCGCAATCTTCGGAGTCTCCACAAGGTACTTTGGCAACTCCGACTTCAGGCGCGGCCTGAAGTGGTGCAGCAGCGCAAAGCTCCGCCCAAACACCCGAGAAGGCGCCACCACATCCGCGTCTACCGTCCAGAAGGGGATCTTGAGCCGCTCGGCCAGCACCCTTCGCCACCGTTCCGGCTCCCGGCATGGATTCTCATCCCCCACCAGCAGCGCCGCCTCAACCTCTTCCAGAAACCCTTCCAGCGTTGCAGGCGGTCGCCGCGCCACAAACCCCACTTCGCGCTCCCGCGCATCCTTCTCCACATCCCGCAATCCCTGTTGCAGAAAGTGATAGTGCCGCAAATTGGCGTTGGGATAATTCGGAATCACCTGGAAGCAAACCACCACCGGCAGCCGAAGAAGACTCCCCGCCTCGATCGCCACATCCAGCGCCGGATTGTCCAGGATGCGCACCGCCCGCTGCATCCAGTAAACGACGCACCGCGCATCCTTCCGCGGCGCACCGCCCCGACGCACCAGAACGCGCGGGTGGTCCGCCAGCCGTGCTAGTTCCCCGGGCATCGTCGAGTTAACGAGCATTGGATTCACCTGCGGTCTATGTTAGACTTCGCGCCAATGCTTAGCCTGGATGACAAGCGCTGGTCAACGATGCTCGGAGGGTACAGAGTCCCGTTCGATCCGCGCCCGCTCCTGGCAAGACTTGAAACAGAGCAAGACACAACCTCAGTTTGGCAAGAGCTCTGGAACGAACTGCACCACCAGGGAGACGTGGGCGAGGCTTCGTTCGCAACGGTTCCGCATCTTGTGAGGATTCATCGAAAGCGCAGCATCGTGGACTGGAACACCTATGCGTTAGTCGCAATGGTCGAACTGGCTCGGAAGGAAGGCAAGAACCCCGATGTGCCGGAATGGATGAAGGAGGACTACTTTCGAGCAATTCGAGACCTGGCGGAGATCGGCGCCTCCGAGGTGTTGCGGACCGATAACGCGGAAGATGTCCGGGCCATTCTCAGCATCCTGGCTATTGAAAAGGGCCTTCGCACCCACGGAAAGTTCCTCGTCAACTACTCCGAGGATGAGATGTTGGATATCGAATCTCGGTTGTGAAAAGGGCCGCCCATCAGGCAGCCCTTCCTGCGACTTCTTCACTCGTTCACTTTTTCACTCGCTCACTGTCTCCCTACCACTGCCCCCAAGCCCGGCTGATATAGTCGGCCAGCGTCATGCCCACCAGCACCAGAAACATGAAGATTCCCGAGGCCACCGTGAGCTTGGTCAGCTTGGTCGAGTACTTCACATGCATGAAGTAGAGCACCACCAACACCGCCTTGGTGCAGGCGATGGCCAACGCAACGATCGGATTCCAGCGGATCACCAGCCCCGGAGTCAGCGTCCAGACGCCGAGATCCAAAAACGACGCTCCTACCGTAAGCGCGGTGCCCAGCAGCAACGCGAAAAGAATGACCACGTAGACCTTGGGGCTCACGATGTGATGCGCGTGCTCGCCTTGTCCTGTTTGCTCGATCAATCCGTTTCTCCTCCCAACCCTTCCGGCCTTCCGCGCGTCAATGCCTGCTGATCAAATACAGCAGCGCGAAGAGATATATCCAGACAATGTCCACGAAGTGCCAGTACAGCCCGAAGTTCTCCACAAACGTTACATGCCCCGAGGTGTAAGCCCCGGCCTGCGCCCTGAAGATCATGTACCCCAGAATCGCGATCCCGATAATCATGTGCAGTGCGTGCATGCCGGTCATGGCAAAGTAGAGCGAGAAGTAAACCTCGGTGTGCCGCGCCATGTCCAGCGGCAGGGGCTTGTCGCCCGCAGCTTTCGCGGCGGCATCGTGTTCCGGATCGAGGAACGAACTCAGGCTGTAGTGGAAACCCGGAACGTGGTGCTTTTCGATCTTCTCCGAATACTCAACGGTCTTGATGCCCAAAAACCCAAGGCCCAGGAGCATCGTCAAACTCAGGCACAGCACCAAACCGCTCTTGCGCTTCGTCTCCGAGCACCACACGCCCATGGCCATGGTGAAGCTGGAAACGATCAGCACCAGCGTGTTCAGGGTTCCCCAGCGCACATCCAATTGGTGCGATGCGGAGACAAACGCCGGGTAGTACCAGTTGCGGTAGATCAGGTAAGCGGTAAACAGCCCGCCGAAGAACATGACTTCCTGAACCAGGAAGACCCACATTGCAAAGTTGGTCGCATCCGCCTGCTGCTCGGTGTTCTCGAAGTGGTGGCGCAGATAGGCCGGATGCTCGTGACCGGCCTGGTGAAGGGCCTCGTTGGCGCCATCGGCAATCGCTGTGCTATCCGACACTGGCCACCTCTTTCTCTTTCTGGCTTGCGAGCCACTCGTAGTCGTAGGCCTCGTGGTCCATCACCGGAGTTACGGCAAAGTTCTCGGTCAAGGGCGGCGACTGCGACTGCCACTCCAGCCCGGTCGCCTGCCAGGGATTGTTCCCGGCGAGATCGCCGTACCTCAGAGACCAGGTCAGGTACAGAATGGGCAGCAGGTAGCCGACTCCCAGGATGGTTGCGCCGGCGGTTGAAAAAACGTTGAGCACCTGAAACTCGGCGGGGTACGATGCATACCGCCGCGGCATTCCCAGCGTGCCCAGAATGAACTGCGGGAAGAAGGTGAAGTTGAAGCCGATGAACGTGACCACCGCAGCCAGTTGCGAGATCTTCTCCGGATACATCCGCCCCGTCATCTTCGGCCACCAGAAGTGGATTCCGGCGAGAAACGCCATCAGCATCCCACCCACCATGACGAAGTGGAAGTGCGCCACGATGAAGTAGGTTTCGGTAAGGTGAATGTCGGTGCCCGCAGTGCCCAAGAACACGCCTGTCAGGCCGCCGATGGTGAACAGCCCCATGAAGCCGAAGGTGTACAACATCGGCGTCTCGAAAGTGATCGAGCCCTTGTAGAGGGTGAACGTCCAGTTGAAGATCTTGATCGCCGAGGGCACGGCGACCAGCATGGTCATCAGCGAGAACACCAACATCGAGTAGTTGGAGATACCCATGATGAACATGTGGTGGGCCCAGACAAAGAAGCTGAAGGCCGCGATCGCCACCGATGAGAAGGCCACCGCCGTGTACCCGAAGACGCGCTTGCGGCTGAAGGTCGAAATCGTCTCCGAGATGACTCCCATGCCGGGCAGAATCATGATGTACACGGCCGGGTGCGAGTAGAACCAGAACAGGTGCTGGAACAGGATCGGGTCGCCGCCCTTGGCGGGGTCGAACACGCCGATCCCGATGGTCCTCTCCAGCAGGACCAGCACGATGGTGATCGCCAGCACCGGAGTGCCCAGCACCATCAGGATGCTGGCCGCGTAGTGTGCCCACACAAACAAGGGCAGCTTGAACCAGGTCATTCCGGGGGCGCGCATCTTGTGAATGGTCACAATGAAGTTCAGCCCTGTAAGGATCGAGCTGAAGCCGGCGACGAAGACCGCCAGTCCGGTCGTGACCACATTGGTGTTCACGTAGTGCGTTGAGAGCGGCGTTGTAAAAGTCCAGCCGGTATCCACCCCTCCCGACATCATGGTATAGAGCACCATGATGCCTCCGGCCATGTACAGATACCAGCTCAGCAGGTTGACCTTGGGCAGCGCCAGGTCCTTGGCCCCAATCATCATCGGGATCAGAAAATTGCCCAGCGTGGCCGGAACGCTCGGCACCAGAAACAAGAAGATCATCACGATGCCGTGCATGGAGAACACCTTGTTGTAGGTGTCTGTGGCCATCAGATCGGCCTGCGGCGTCAGCAGCTCCAGCCGGATCAGGCCCGCCAGCGCCCCGCCGATGAAGAAGAAGAAGGTGATCGAAACGAGGTAAAGAATCGCGATCCGCTTGTGGTCGCCGGTTAGCAGCCAGCTCAGGATTCCGTTCTCCTTGGTCAGATAGTTCATCTTCGGAATTCTGGCCGTCGATTGATCGGGAAGACTGACGATTGTCGCGCTCATGGCTTCACCATCCCCTTCGGAGCGGTTTTTGGGATCGCAGGCTTCTGTCCCGCCGCGCCCGCCCCGCCTTCGCTCTCCGGCAGCAGCTCGGTTGTGTTCAGCGTCTGCTGAATCCGGTAGTCGGAGTCCAGATTCTTGAGGTACTCAACCAGCGCAATCACGCCCTCCTCGCTGACCTGTCCCTGGTAGGTCGGCATGATCGGCGCATAGCCCTGGGTCACGTGCTGCGATGGGTTCAGAATCGACTCGCGCAGGTAAGCATCGTCGGCGGTGATGGCTTGTCCGGTCGCCAGCGTCAGCTTCGCGCCGTACACGCCTGCCAAGCTGGGGCCTCGCGCATCCGGCCGCGTGTTGTGACAGGCCGCGCAACTGAGGCTGGCAAACAGCCGCTCCCCATTCTGTGCCAGGCTCATGCCGCTGGTCGATTCGGCCAGCCACTTCTTGTAGCCCTCCGGCGTTAGCACCACCACGTCCCCGATCATGTGCGAGTGCTCGGTGCCGCAATACTGCGTGCAGAACAGGTGGTACGTCCCCGGCGTCGTGGCCTCGAACCACACCGTGTTGTAGCGGCCTGGAATCGCCTCCCGCTTTACCCGGAACGCGGGAATCGAAAAGCTGTGAAACACGTCTTGCGAGATGATGGTCAACTGCACCGGCCGCCCGGTGGGCACGTGCAGCGAGTTGATCTCGTGCTGTCCGCCCGGATGCTCGGCCTTCCACATCCACTGCTTGCCCACCACGTAGATATTCATGGCGTTGGGCGGCGGCGTGTAGACACGGAAATAGATCAGCGCCCCCCACACGAACATCACCAGAAACAGCCCCAGCGGAATGATCGTCCACGTTGCCTCCAGCAGCGTCGAGCCTTCCACCTGCACCGCCACCGGATGCCGCTCCTTGTTGTAAAGAATCGAGAAGCCCGTCACCAGCAGAATCACGATGGTCAGCCCGATCAGGCTCACCAGCACCATGAAGAAGTACAGCGCGTCCATTTGTGGCGCGATCTTCGACGCCTCCGGCGGAAATAGCGCGAAGTTCGTCATCCACTTGACGAGAAACTGCCAGAGCGTTGGACTTATATGGCTCATTCCGTTATCCGTTCACCTAAGGGCCTGCTAACACTACTGGGGTGGATGGCGCTGCGAGCGGAAATCCGGCCAGACGAGGCGGAGCCCGCGGGGTTTGGTTGTTCCAAGCACAAGGGCGACAACGAAGTACGGCCGGATTTCCGCCGCAACCCGAAGGGACGGGGCCGGTTTTCCCCTTTTCGTTGTCGCTCGTCTCTCCAGTGATCGACCACAGTTCGCTCCTCGCTCCTAGAACTGGGAAAAACCGGCTCCCGTCGCCGCCACCCCAGTAGTGCTAACAAGCCCTAGTTCCTGTCCCCGTCGTTCCTGTCCCGTTGCCGCCTTGGCCGTCCCCGTGCCGGGCGTCCCGGCGGAACATCGCCAGCATGAACCCTCCCAGCAGGAATACCGTTACAAGTCCGCCCAGTTGCACCACCCGCGCCACGATCAGCGAGTGCTTGTTGGTCTGCGGATCGTAGTGGTAGCAGTAGGTCAGAATGTTGTCCACCGGCGAGCCCATGCGGTTGGCCGATGCCTCCACCAGCCCCAGCCGCAGATCCTTGGGCGAGTACTCCACGCCCATGTAGTACTGCGCCAGCTTCCCCTCCGGCGTCACAATTTGAATCGAACTGGCGTGGGCAAACTGCGTCAACTTGCCATCCGGCCCCGGAATCTTCACGTAGCCAAACCCCACCGCCTTGGTCAGCAGATCGATATTGGCCTGCGTCCCGGTCAGAAAATGCCAACCATTCGCCGTCTCCGGATGCCCGTAGCGCTTCAGGTAGTTGCGCTTCTTGGCCGCCGCCAGCTCCGTTCCCTCGCTCGGATCGATGCTCGCCACGATCACATCGAAATCTTTGCCGGGAACGAACTTCACCATCTGCAAAGCGCCCGTCAGCCCGTTCAACTCCTCCGAGCACAGCATCGGGCACTGGTAGTAGACCAGCGCCAGAATCGCCGGCTTCTTGCCGAAGTAGCTCGCTAGCTGCACCTGCTGGCCGTGGTCGTCGGTAAAGGTCAGCCCCAGCGGCAGTTGCCGATTCAGATTCTGCGCAATCCCCACGCCCTTCAAAATTGCCGGCGGCTTATCGCTCACCGGAGCCATCTGCTTCTCGTCGTACCGCGAGACCTGTGCCTGCGCGGCAGGTGAAAGCATCGCCGCCAAAAGCAAAGCTCCCGCGGCCGCAATCATCGCAGGGTTCCGTCCCCCGCCCCGCATCGTGCCTGCCCTCTGCATCGTTCCTTCTTTCTTCCAATCCGCAACAGAATCCGGGTGCCCGATTTTCCCGATGTCTTTGTGCTTGCTGCAAGGGTGGGAAGTCTCAAACCTCCACCCGGCCACATCGACCGGCACTCTCTACTTGCGCCCAGCCGCAACCGCCTCGGCCAGCGCCTCGTCCTGCTCATACCCGGTGCGCGTAAATCCATTAGTCAAAGGCGCCTTTACCACCGGCCTCGTCTCCCCAGCCATCAGCGGCGCATGTTCCGCCTCCGGCGCCACCGGCAACCCCTGCGCCGCAATCAACTCCATCGCCCGCTCGATCGGAATCCTCACCTTGCCCTGTGAGCGGTCCACCCAGCTGAAGTTCTCCAGCAGTAGGTCTTCCTTGGCATGCAGATCGACGATCTCCTGGTTGCCGTCGTCGGTCTGCAAGCGCGGCGCGGGGAACTGCTGCGTCATCTGCGCAATCTGGTTTTGCAGCTCCGGGTTGGCCGCCAGATTTCCTAGCGGCCTCACATCCACCGTCGTCGCCCACTTGCTCTTCGGCCCGTCTTCCTTCTTCATGTGGGCAAAGAACACCATCCCGATTCCGTAGCACAACAACCCCGTCACCACCACAAAGATGCTCAGCGCGGTCAGAAACACCACGATCCCCGTGACCTTTACGTCGCTCTTCTCGAAGCCATGCGATGCGTCGACTTCCTCCGGCCTGCGATCTTCCGGGTGTTCATGCTCATGCGTGGACATGTTCAGGCTCCAGAATCTCCGCCACATGCGGGTCGTTGGTCTGCAACAGAGGCCGACTCTGCAAACGCGTGCAGTAGAAGGCCACCCAGAACGACGTCAGCGCCACCGGCACGGCCACGTACTCAAGAATTCCCCAACTGAAATGCAGGTTGCGCGCCGCATCCTTGAAGTTCGGCTCGATCAGCCAGAACAGATCGAAGGCCCTGGCGAAGACCATCCATTGGCAAACCCGCACCAGCCGCTTCTTGTTGCGTTTCAGGTCCCGCGACAGCAAAAGCGAGAACGGAATCAGCCAGTGGAAGATGAAGTCCAGCGTGATAATCGCGCCCCAGCCGCCCATGAACCGGTTCAGATACCACGGAATCTCGTCAGGCAGGTTCCCCGACCAGATGATGAGGAACTGCCCGAAAGCCAGGTAGATGTTCAGCATCACGAATGCGAGGGTGAACTTGCCCAGGTCGTGCTGTTCGGTCTGGCGCAGAATCGTCTGGAAGGGCTCGGCCTTGGAAAGCGATACGGCAACAATGATCGCCAGAGCCAGCACCCCGTACGCTTGGCCAACCAGAAACAGCAGCCCATAGACCGACGAATACCACGTCGGATCGAGCGACATCACCCAGTAGATGACACAAGCGGTCATCGTCAGGGCGTAGATCACGATGCCGGGGCCGCTGATGTTCTCAAACTTCTTGATCCACTTGGGCGTGCTCTCCGCAGTATCCGCGTCCCGCTTGAGTCCCAGCGAATTCAGCCGCCACGCGTAATACCCCCAGATGGCGAAGCACGCCAGGCCCGTCACCACAAAGGCAGCCGGGTTCAGCATGGGCCGCTTGAATTCGATGCAATGCGCCTGAGCCTCGTTGATCCAACCCGATTTGAGCGCCGCGCTTACATCGCTCACCGCGGCCCACAGGTAGAGCTTCTTCAGATTGAGCGCAACCACCACCCAGTACACAAACACCAGCGGCAGTGTCCGGCTCATCGCCTCCAGCGGCCGCCGCAACAGCAGGCCCCATTTGCCGCCGGAGCAATACTGCACCATCAGCAGGGCCAGCCCGCCCACCGCGAAGCCAAAGGTGAGCATCATCCCCAGCAGCCAGCCGCGCAATACGTGGTCCAGGTCGAAACCGTGCCCGTCCGCAAATCCCAGCCCGGCCGCGACGATCGAAAACACCAACCCAAGGGCCAGCGCGCGCGTCTTCCAGACCTCCACAAAGGCCGGCGCGCTCAAGTCTGCGGGAAGCGTTTTGGCGCCGTGATTGTCGTGAGCCATTACTTGTTTCCTTGCTGCCCGGCCGCCGCGGCCGGCTTCGTTACGGGAATCTTGATCGTGGGGTCCGCCGGATTGGCCGGAGCCATCGCCGGAGTCCCTTGTTTCGTGTCGTGTGCATTGGCCTGGATTGCCGTCGGAGGCAGCTTCCACGGCTCGGCAAAACCCTCAGGCAGATTCCTTTCTTTCGCCAGGGCCTTCAGGTCTCTGACCACCGCGCCCGCCGGCACATCTTTCTCCCCGGCCGCCTGGCTCAACTGCAATGCGCGAACATAAGCAGCCACCGCCCAGCGATCAACGGGCGTCAGTTGCGCCGAGTAGTCCGGCATCGCCCCGTACCCGTGCGTCATCACGTAGAAGTAGTGCGAGATTGGCTGCGACAAACGCACTTGGTCGTGCAGATTCGCGGCCGGCTTGTAGCCCCTTTCGACAATTGCCCCCAGCCCGTTGCCCACCCGCGAGTGGCACGGCGAGCAATAGATGTTGAATCGCTCCTGCCCGCGCTTCAACACTTCCATCGTCACCGGAAAGGGCATCTCGTTTTTCTCTTCGCGATAGCCGTTCGCGCCCTGCACAACGCCGGTGTAGAAGTAGCTGTCCTCGCGCAATTGGCCGCGCGCCACCGTGTTTACCACCTGCGGGCGCGCTCCCCGGTGGTCGGCAAAGAAATCCGAGCCCCGCTGCGGAATCAGCTTCGGCTGGTTCTGCATATCCTGCCGGCAACCGGTGATGAGCAACAGCGCTGCCAGACCCAGCATCGATGCCGGGTGCCCCAGGTCTCGTTTCTGAGACCTGGGATGGCACAAATCCCTAACGAGGCTCTCGTTTTTCATCCCGTCCAACGTCTTGAGGCGGCTCACCATCAGTACGCCACCTCCACCACCGACATCGGCTGGAAGCTGGTCAGATAGGCTCGTGTCTCCACCAGATCGAACTTCGGGTCCAGCGCCTCCAGGCACAGAAAAAACTTATCCGTGGTCGCCCCGTCGCGGAAGTTCGGCGCGTTGAACAGCGGATGATAGAGCGCTGGCAGCCCGTTCAGCGCCAGCATCCCAAAGGCTGCCGAAAGTCCCGCCCACAGAATCGTCCACTCGTAGGCAGGCACAATAAACGCCGGCCACGAGTACAGCGGACGCCCGCCGATATTCAAGGGATACGCCCACACCGAGACCCAGGTCTCGAAAAGAAACATCGCCGCCAACCCCATCAACCCGCCGACCAGCGTCACCAGCGGCACTTTGTTGCGGTGGAAGCCGATGGCCTCGCCCGCCTCCTCCACCGGATAGGGCGTGTAGCAGTCCATCCGCCGCCAGCCGTCGCGGCGCGCCTGTTGCGCGGCGCGAATCAGGTCGCCGGGCGTATCGAATTCGGCCAACAGGCCGTAGGTTCCTTCGCGTGGAGGCATCAGTCACCAGCCTTCGCAGTTGCCTTGGGCGTAATCTTGGCCCCCGGCAGCATCATGCGGATCTCGGACATCGGAATCATGGGCAGGAAGCGAACAAACAGGAGGAACAGCGCCGTGAACAATCCCAGCGTGCCCGCATAGATCGCGTAATCCCAACGGGTCGCGCGGTAGGTTCCCCACGACGAGGGCAAAAAGTCGCGGTAGAGGCTCGTCACAACAATCACGAAGCGCTCAAACCACATCCCCGTGTTCACCACGATGGAGATAAAGAACATGTACCCGATGTTGGTCCGCAACTTCCTCACCCACAACGTCGTCAGCGGAATCAGAAGGTTGCAGGTCACTAGAACCCAGTACGACCAGCCCATCGGCCCGAACATCCGGTTCCACATCATGAAGGCTTCCCAGTGCGACGCCGAGTACCAGGCCATGAACACTTCCATCCCGTACCCGTAGGCCACAATGAACCCGGTGGCCAGCATCACCTTGCCCATATTGTCGATATGGCGTTCGGTGACCAGCGCCTCCAGGTGATAGAACTTGCGCAGCGGAATGGCCAGCGTCAGCACCATCGCAAAGCCCGAGTAAATCGCGCCGGCCACAAAATAGGGCGGAAAGATGGTGGTGTGCCAGCCCGGCAGAACCGCGACCGCAAAATCAAAACTGATGACCGTGTGCACCGAGAGCACCAGCGGCGTCGCGAGGCCGGCCAGCAGCAGCGAGGCCGTCTCGTAGCGCATCCAGTGCCGCACCGATCCGCGCCACCCCAGCGCCGCGAGGCCATAAAAGTACTGCGACAGCTTGGTCTCGGCGCGGTCCCTCATGGTCCCAAAGTCCGGCACCATCCCGATGTACCAGAACACCACCGAAATCGTCGCGTAGGTCGAGACCGCGAACACGTCCCACATCAGCGGCGAGCGGAACTGCGGCCATACATTCATGGTGAGCGGCACCGGCAGCATCCAGTAAGCCAGCCAGGGGCGGCCTACGTGAATCAGCGGAAACAGCGCGGCGCAGACCACCGCGAAGATCGTCATCGCCTCCGCGAAGCGGTTGATCGAGTTGCGCCAGCCCTGCTTGAACAAGAGCAGAATCGCCGAGATCAAGGTCCCCGCGTGGCCGATGCCGATCCACCACACAAAGTTGATGATGGCGAATCCCCAGGCCACTGGCTGGGTGATGCCCCAGATGCCGACGCCTTTAAGGAACAGCCAGGTCAGGGCCACCATCAGCATGGTCGCCCCCGCGCCGCCCACCCCGAACAGCGCAAACCAGCCCAGAGGCGTGTCGGGCGTCAGCACGATCCCCGCAATCTTCTCGGTGATCGAGAGGAAGGTCTGCCCCGGCGCAATGACGCGGTATTCTCCGGTCGCGGGGTCGATCATCGGATCTTTCGGTTTCAGGTCCGCGGTTGCCATCGTTCCTTTGCGCCTCTCAACCGTTCGCCGGGAAGTGTTCCACCGGCGCATCTTGAAGTTCGGAATTCAGATTTAACACCGCGGCCACATACTTCGTCCGCGGACGCGTATTCAAGTCGGCCAGCACCTGGTAACTACGCTCGTCCCCTTGCAGCTTGGCCACCCGGCTCTGCTTGTCGTTGATGTTGCCGAAGGTAATCGCCGAGGCCGGGCACGCCTGCTGGCAAGCGGTCTGGATCTCGCCGTCCCTGATCGCGCGATTCTCCTTGTCGCTCTCGATCTTCGCCGCCGTGATCCGCTGCACGCAGTAGCTGCACTTCTCCATCACGCCGCGCGACCGCACGCTCACGTCCGGGTTGCGCGAAAGTTTCAAACTCTCCGTCTCATAGTCCGAGTACAGCAGGAAGTTGTAGCGCCGCACCTTGTACGGGCAGTTGTTGGAGCAGTAGCGCGTGCCCACGCAGCGGTTGTAGACCATCGTGTTCAGGCCTTCCGGCGTGTGTACCGTCGCGCCCACCGGGCAAACCTGCTCGCAGGGAGCGTTCTCGCAGTGCTGGCAGGCCATCGGCTGAAAGTGCGCCCGCGGAGCGCTCAGATCGCCTTCAAAGTACGTGTCGATGCGCAGCCACTGCATGTTGCGCCCGATGCGCACCTGCTGCTTGCCCACCACCGCAATGTTGTTCTCCGCGTAGCAGCTCACGATGCAGGCATTGCACCCCGTGCAACTGTTCATGTCGATCGACATGCCCCACGCATTGTCCTTGTACTCCCAGTTGGGGAACAGCGACGTATCCAGACTCGGCGTCTCGCGCCCCTCGCCCTCGTGGGCAAACCCAGGGTTCTTCTTGTATTCATCGAGCGTCGCGTAACGGATGATGCCGCGCTCGCCGATCGCCTCGTCGGCCTCGAGCGAGTTGTTCCCGTTGCCCTGCTCGCCGAATCGCTTTCCGCGGTGGTCCTGGAAGTGGCTCTTGGTCACCGCCACGCCCCACTTGCCATCGAGCTTCTTGATCGACCCTGTCGCATAAAATGGCGCATCCGAAGTCCGAATCAAGTAAGCATTGAACCCCGCGCCCGAGCCCACGCGCCCCGCAAACTCGCGCCCATAGCCCAGATGCACCGTAACGGAATTATCCGGATGGCCCGGCGCAACAATCACCGGCGCATTCACCTTGCGCCCGCCCACGCTCAACTCGATAATGTCGTCTTCTTCAAGTCCAAGCTTGGTCAGCGTCGCCCCCGAAACCAGCGCCGCATTGTCCCAGCTCAGATTGGTCACCGGTTTGGGCAGCTCTTGCAGCCAGCCTACATTCGACCACCGCCCGTCATACACATTCGGATCGGGCCGGAAGATGATCTCCATGGCATCTTTCGGGGCAGGCGCAGGAACACGTGTCAACCTGGCTCCCCCAAATTCGGTGGTCTGAGATGCAGTGCCGTCGATCCAGCCCGCGTGCAGTGCCTTGCGCCAGCCTGCTTCAAAATCGCCCTTGATCGTCGACCTCCAGGTGTCGCGGACCGCGTCGTACGGGCTCAACATCGGCTCATTCAGCAGCGTTTGAAAAACGTGGTGCGCCGTCCGGCCGCCGTAGAGCGGATCGATCATCGGTTGCACAATCGAGACCGTCCCGTCATACGCACGCGCATCCGACCACGACTCCAGGTAATGCGCCGCCGGAATATGCCAGTGCGCAATCTGTCCTGTCTCGTCCACGTGCGAGCCAAGGTGCACGACCGTCTTGGCCTTATCAAAAGCCGCCGCAAACTCCAGGTCGGCAGGCGCGTCATAGATCGGATTGGAGTTCAGAATCACCAGCCAATCCACCTTGCCAGCATTCAGATCGGCAACAAGCGCCTTCAAATCGGCAATCTGATCCCAAGGCAGCGGGATCTTCGGTTCGGATACATAAAGAACCGTCTTGCCCAAATTACCGAGCACGAGGTTAATGGCCAGCGCGAGCGCCGTCACCGTTAGGTCCTGATACAGCCCAGGAATCACAACGCTTTTGCCTGCATGCACCTTCAAATCATTCGCCAGTGCGGCCAGGAACTTCTTCTGCTCGTTGGTCCACGCATAGGCCGGAGCATCAACGCCCGCCACGCCCACAGCCTTCGCCAGCTCCGCCGCAAACGCCGGAATCTCGCTCGCCCTCAGTCCCAGCCGGTGCTCCGCTTTCAACCCCGTAGTCGTCGGCGTCGACTCAATCGCATACAACCGGTTCAGCTTCTCCGGAGCCTTGCGCTGGTCCGCGTACTCGCGGACCAGCGCATGAAAGCCGGGGAAGCCGGCGCCCGATAGAAAATCCGCATCAAGCGAGACAATGACATCAGCCTCGGCGAGCGAATACTGAACATTCTGTCCGCTCTGCGCAGCCGTCCCCGCAATCCCAGGGTCGTATTGCACCAACTTCGCCTTGGGATACGCCTTCTGCACCTCGCTCCATTGCCGCGCCAGCGTCGGCGAAGTAATCGTCGCGCTCAGGAAGTAAATCCCCGTCCCGTCCTTCGACGCCGCCGCCTTGAGCCGTAACTCCTGCGCAAACTCCGCCCACTCCCGGTCCTCGCCGCGATAAGTGACATGCTTGGACCGGTCCGGATCGTAAAGCTCCAGCAGCGTCGCCTGCGTGAATGGGTCCGACGAGCCCTGGTTATAAGGATGCTCGGGATTGCCATCCACCTTAATGGGCCGGAACTGATCGCTCTTGACCAACAGCGGCACCGCGCCCGTCGCAAATGGATGCGCCGTAGCAAAGTACATCGGCTTGCCGAGGATCAGATCTTCCGGCTGCTTGACGTAGGGATAAATCGGCTCGTCCGGCTGCTTGGTGCATCCGGCCAGCCCCGCCAGCGCCAGCGACGCGCCCATCAGCTTCATGAACCCGCGCCGCGAAACCGGGTCCACCCACTCCTGCGCCGAGGAGGGAAACTCCTTCTCGACGGCCGCCTGAAACTCCGCCGTATCGGCCAGCTCGTCCACCGAACGCCAATACTTCTTGCCCTTTGCACTCTTCAATTCCGCGCGCACCGCCTCCAGCGTCATCGGCGTTTTCTCGTTCTTCCCGTTCCCGCTCACTTTTCCTCTCATCGGTGGCAGACCTCGCAGCTGGTCAGCTCTTTCGGGGTGCGAATCTTATAGTGCTTCACCAGAAAATGTCCCAATTCATCCTGGTTGGTGAACTTCTCGTACTTCAGTGCCACCGGCATCGCCGCGGACGCCACATCTCCCGCCAGTCCCTTCGCGCCGCCTGCCGGCAGGTTCAACGATGCAATCTCTCCGCCGCCCTGACCCGGCTCCTTCGTCACGCAGTTCACGCTCTGCGCCGTCGGGAGGCCGCTCTTTTCGTCCCCCACCGCACACCACACCGGCCTGTCCTCGTTCGGCGCTTCCCACGCCATGTTGTAGATCTCGCTGGTGGGCCGGATATTCTTCGCCGGATTGCGGTGGCAGTCCAGGCACCACTCCATCTGCAGAGTGTTCTGCTCATACATCAGCGGCATCTGATCCACGCGCCCGTGGCAGCTTGCGCAGCCCAGCCCCTTGTTCACGTGTATCTCGTGGCTGAAGTACACAAAATCCGGCAGGTCGTGAACCTTGGTCCACGCCACGCTCTGGCCCGTCGCCCAACTCGCGCGCACCGGCTCCAGCAGTTGCGCGTTGGTCCAAATCTGCCCATGGCAGTTGATGCAGGTCTTGGTAGGCGGAATTCCGGCGTAGCTCGATTTTTCCACGGTGACGTGACAGTACTGGCACTGCACCCCCAGTCCCTGCACGTGGTGCTTGTGGCTGAACGGTACCGGCTGGTCCGGGCGCTGCCCCTGCCGCGTCACCCAGGGGGAGCGCTGCAGTTGGTCCAGCGTCACTCCCAGGGCGATCACGATCAGCCCCGTCAACACCAGGCTCGCGCGTGCCAGAGCGTTGGAGCTGCGGTCGAATATCTGCGCCATGAATACTTTCCCTGCTTGATTTTCGTTCAGGATGCGCCCGCTGTGCCGGCGGTCACATAGGTTGTGTACAAACCGCGTTCTTGAGCAAAACTCACCCGAGAGGTGGAAGGCCCCGAAAATCCAATATAGCAGCCGGAGTTCCCCTAGCAAAAGGGTTCGACCCTCAAATTCCAAAAAAAGTTTGTCTGAAACCGTTTTCGTAATCCGTTGAAAAGAAAACCGCTTGTGATAAGCATCGAGGAAGGCAACAACCTATCGCGCCTCCGGCAGCGCGCGTACCGGAGGCTGGGATAACATCCACAAATGATCATGCCGATTCAAGACTCCGCTACCCGGCCAGAAACTCGCCTACACCTTGCAGAGAGAAATCAAGAACTCCGGCAAACACCCGATCGCCGGCGGCAGACCAAATCCCGTACCTTTCGATGCCTGCGCATGTTGAGCAGGCTCAAAATTGTTCTTCCTTGCCCGGCTGTGCATAGGTTTCGCCAAAGGACTCATCCGGCGATGTTGCCGGCCAGCCAACCATGACCAGGAAAATATCCAGGACGAACAGCGCGATGGCAACATCGTTGAAGAGTGTCGCCTGGGGCAGATTCGGCCAGAGCTGGTTGGCGGCCCAGAACAGAAAGGCAAGCGCAAGCATGATCGCCTTGGCAAACTCCAGACGCGCAGGCCGGTGCGCCACCTGGTACACAAGATAGGCAAAAGCGATCATGGCCAGTGAAAAAGCCGCGATAAAGTCATGGCTGCCGGCAGGAAAAACCTCTGGAAAGCCGTCCCACATGAACAGCACTCCCGCGCCCGAAAGAGCGATACCACCAAGGACTACAGAAATGACCCTGCGGGCCCCGTCAAGACGGTTGTACATCAGTCGATTATTGACCGCCTCTCAAAAGGAAACCGTAAAGGCGCGCCGCGGGTTCCGGCCAACCTGCCTCGCCGCTGCGGTCCGTACAACCCGATGCTTTAGAATTCATAAGGGCGTAACAGCCGATCTCAGATAGGACATCCTGTACTGCGGACCCCAAATCGAATTTGGGTTTCGAGCGCGAGTTTCCACCCGTCTCAAGGCGCGAATCGGGCCCGTTTGAGTCGGGCAGGTTCGCAAAGGAAAGCCCATGAAATACGCCGGATTGCTGGTCATGCCAGCCGGTCTGTTTCTCGCGTTAACCGCCCTCGTCCTCTTTCCCGCCACGCCGGTCCGGACGGCCTTCGTGCTCTGCGGCCTGGCCGTTGAAGTCCTGGGTCTCGGCGTCGCCGTCCGCGGCCACATGGAAATCCCTCCTGAGAACCGCTGATGGACAACCGATAATGGGAGAGAACCGCCGATGACCGACGCCGTCTTTGCCCTCACGCTTGTTCTCTTGCTCCTCGCCCCTCTGGCCATTGCCGGCCTGGCCCTCATCAACGCCGGACTCGGCCGCTCCCGCTCCGCCTCCCAGTCGCTGCTCGGCTGTCTGGCCATCGTCGCTGTCGCCGCAATCGTCTTCGCCCTCGTCGGTGCTACCTTCACCGGCACCCAGTCCGGCGGCGCGGGCCACTCCTTCCTCTTTGCGGGAAAGCCCTGGAACTGGCTGGGAGCCGGTCCGTTCTTTCTTGGCGGTCTCGCCTCCGCCTTGCCCCAGTCGCAGCTCGCATTGCTCTTCGAGTTCCTCGCCGTAGCTCTGGCCGCACTCATCCCCTGGGGCTCCGGAGCCGACCGCTTCCGCCTCACCGCCGGTTGCGCAACCGCCGCCATCCTCGCGGCCATCGTCTTTCCTTTTCTGGCTCACTGGATCTGGACCGGCGGATGGCTCACCCAACTCGGCCAGAACTTCTCCCTCGGCGCGGGCTTTCTCGACCCCGCCGGCGCAGCCACGGTTCACGTCCTCGGTGGCCTGAGCGCCATGGCCGTCATCTGGATCGCCGGCCCGCGCAAGGGAAAGTTCCCCAAGGAAGGCCTCTCCACCGCCATGCCCGGCCACAACGCCGCCTATGTCCTCTTCGGCTGTCTCGTCGCCCTGGTTGGCTGGCTGGCCTTCAACCTGGCCGGCGCCATCCTCTGGCTCCACGCCCCGCTCGCATCTTTGGCCGTCGCCGCGCTCAACACCCTGCTCTCCGCCGCTGCCGCCGTCGCCGCCACCTTCGCCGTTACCCGCGCCCGCTTCGGCAAGCCCGACGCCAGCCTCTGCGCCAACGGATGGCTCACCGGCCTGGTCGCCTCCAGCGCCACCGCCGCCCTGGTCTCCCCCGGCCAGGCGCTCTTTATCGGAGCGGTCGCCGGCATCTTCACCCCGTTGATGGTCGAACTCCTCGAACTCGCCCTGTCCATCGACGATCCCTCCGGCGCCGTCACCTGCCACGCCGCCGGGGGTCTCTGGGGACTTCTCGCGGGAGGCCTTTTCGCCGGGCAGCCCGGACAGCTCGTTGCCCAGCTCATCGGCATCGCCACTCTTCTAGGCCTGGTCCTGCCGCTGGTTTATCTTCTCTTCTTTGTCCTCAACCGCTTCGTCCCCTTCCGCGCCGATCCAGACGGCGAGCGCATGGGCATGGACCTCCACGAACTCGGCGGCGGCGCCTACCCCGAATTCGTCATCCACCGCGACGAATCGTACCGCTGATCCAAACTCTCCTTGGCAATTGTGTAACCTGTCTCCAGGGCCAACTTCGCATGGGAATCTTGAGCCACCTTTTCTACCCGTGGAGCTTGCTGCTGCAGGTTGCGGCGATCATCCACTTCATCCGCCGCCGCCCAGACACCTATTGGCTCTTCATCATCGTTTTCCTCGGTCCCATCGGCGCGATCGTCTATCTCTGCGTCGAGGCGCTGCCCGACATCGGCCTCGTCGGCCAGTCCTTCAAGGTCTTCCCGCGCCGCAAGCGCATCGGCGAACTCGAAGCCGCGGTCAGAGACAACCCCTCGGCCGGAAACTGGGAAGAGCTCGCCCACCTCTACATGGACGACGGCAACCTCGAGCAGGCGCGAGCCGACTTCGACAGAGCCATCGCCGCCCGTTCCGACACCGACGACACCTTTTACCGCCGCGGCGTCTGCGCCCTGCTGTTGGGCGATCCCGCAGCCGCGCTGCCCGATCTGGAGCGGGTTGTCGGCAAGGAACCCGATTACGACTTCCATCGCGCCGCCGGATTGCTTGCCCACGCCTACGCGCTGACCGGACAAACGGAAAAAGCCGAGGCCCTCTTCCGCCAGGTGACCGTACTCTCTACTTTGTCGGAGACCTATCTGAACTTCGCCGCTCTGCTTGCCTCCGAGGGGCGCACCGCCGAAGCCCGCCAATGGGCGCAGAAGGTGTTGGACAAGGAGCCCACCATGCCCGGCTACCTCCGCCGCCGGGAGCGCCCCTGGTTCCGGCGCGCCAGCGCCCTGCTCAGGCGCCTGCACGCGTAAATAGCCAGCTGACTCGCTGGGTGGCCGAGCTTCGGCGCGGCACCCACGCCCTCGCGGACTCGGCGTCCCCAGCGAGCGAACTCTGCTCGCTGGGGGTGAACCAAAAGGTCTTCGTCCATGGAGTGGTTATTTGCGCCGACGGCGTTTTCGGAAATCGCGTGTCTGGTTGAGATTGTTCAAGTGCGCCGCTTGCTCTGTTTCCGGAATTCGGAACTTCCGGAGACGGTTTGGAGGGTCCCAATTCGACACGGTCCTGGCGACAGGTCCGGAAGTAAAGCGCTGTTGGAAAACCGCGTGTTTTTCGCTCAAAATCAAACAAAAAGCCCTGTCTTTTGACCAAAAACCCCGATTATTAGGGGGTCACTGTTTACCATTGAGATAACTGGTATTACTTTAAGTTCCTGCTGTAAAATCATGATTATACGCATCTTACAATTATATGCAAAGCGAAGATTCGGTAAAGAAAACGGAGATTCTGTGTGCAGGAGAGTGGATAAACGGGGATTCTCGGCTGTTTTTGGGTTGTGCGCCGGGCCGGCGAGGGTCTGGCAGACAGAGGTTAACATGCAGCCATTGTGCGCTGCCGGATGGTAATTGCACGCAAGAGCGGCTGCACAGCCAAATCGCGGGCGCTGCAATTGCGATACCGCCAAAGGAGCGCCCTTGCCGTGCGGAACTGCGCAGGCATCGAGCCCGCGTAGAGTGAGAAACAGGCAAGAATATTCCAGCTACTCCTGCGTTGAATCTCCAGACATTCAACGTCAATCAGGGAGAAAACGAGTTCGTTTACGGCTTCGACTCCACCGCCGCCGGTCAGTTGCCGGTCATCATCTACGCCAACACCTGGTGGACCTTTGAAAGCGCTGAGTTTACCTCTGCTTCCTTTTGACGGAAGGACGCCAGACGCCCAGACGCTGCTGCTGTGACCTGAATTCCCTCTCCGAGGACTTGCCGCGTGACCGGGGTCCCGCGATTCAGGGACCTGGGAGGTCATCCCCGCTGTCTCACCTCCCCGCCAGTATCACCATCAACCCAAAAATCAAGATCGGCCCCAGTACAAGCCCCGCGTAGAGCAGCATCTTCCGTCCGCCCGGCAGCCGCAGGCCACCCAGCGCCGGCCGCCGCTCCTCTTCCACGCCCACCTGCTCCTGGTGCTCCAGTTCCCAAGCCATCTCGCCGGCCGTCTGGTAACGGTGCCGCGGCTCGCGCTCCAGCGCCCGCTTCAGAATCTCTTCCACCTCCGCGGGAATCTCCGCCCGCAGCTTGCGGGCCGGCTTGGGATCGTTGAGCAGCCGCTCGTTCATCACCGCCAGCGGATTCGATCCGGTAAAGGGAGGCTCCCCGGTCAGCATCTCGTAGAGCATTGCGCCCAGCGCATACACGTCGCTGCGCTGGTCCCCGCGCTGCCCCTTCACCTGCTCCGGAGAAATATAATCCGGCGTGCCCAACAAGGCCGATGGCCCGGCAAACGTCAATCGCCGCGCATCCTCCTTCATCGCAATCCCGAAGTCGATCACCTTGATGCGGTCCTCATCGTCCACCATCACGTTCTCCGGCTTCAGATCGCGGTGCACCACCCCGTGCTTGTGCATGGTGTCCAGCGCATCGCAGATTTGCAAAGTCAGATTGACAGCCCGCTCTACCGGCAGCCTGCCCTCCTGGTTCAGAATCGACCTCAGCAGCCGCCCTTCCACCCACTCGATCGCCATGTAAAGCTGGCTGCGCTCTTCCCCTCCGTAAGTCTTCACCACCCCCGGATGGTTCAGCTCCCGGCCAATCTCCTCCTCCCGCTTGAATCGCTCCACCAGAACCGGATCGGCCTCCATCTCCGCGTGCGGGACCTTCAGCGCCACCAGCCCGCCGTTCTTGAGGTCCGTCGCCTTGTAGAGCGTCGCCATCCCACTGTGAGCAACCGTTGCTTCCAGCCGGTAGTGGTCCAGCGTATCTCCGGGTTCCAGTGTGGTCATGAGCGCGTACTGCATATCACTCTAATTGTTCCATCCAGTACGTAAGAAAATCCTCAGGAATTACCAAGGGAATCGCAAAACCGTTTGCTCCCGCGGCCATCGATCGTGCACACTGGAAATCCCGGGCAATAACACTCTCCCTGCGCGCCGGGAGTTTTGCGCTTGGATTCCTGTATGCCCCGTTTTGCGAGATTTCTTGCCGCCTGCCTCCTGATCGCCTTGGCAGGATCGCCGCGCGCCGCTGCGGCCAAAACCCACCCCGCGCAGACCGAACCTCCGCAGGAGACCGGCTTTCTCAACCGTCGAGTCGAGATCCACGGCGCCGTCTACCGCTTCCAGGTATACCTGCCTGAGGAATGGCGTCGCGACGACCACAGGCAATGGCCCATCATTCTCTTTCTCCACGGCCGCGGCGAGCGCGGTTCCGAGGGCATGTGGCAGACCCAGATCGGCCTTCCCCAGGCGGTCCGCGACCACCCTGACCGCTGGCCCTTCATCCTGGTCATGCCGCAGTGCCCGCTGCCGGCTGTCTGGACCGATCCGGATATGCTCGGGATGGCCATCGCCGCCCTCGACCAGGAGACGGCCGAGTTCCACGCCGATCCCGATCGCACCTACCTCACCGGCATCTCCCTCGGCGGCTATGGCGCCTGGGAGCTGGCCCGCCTCTATCCCCATCGCTGGGCCGCCGTCGCCATCGCCGCCAGCGGCATCTTCTGGAGCTATGCCCCGGAGCGCTGGCAGCTAGCCTCCACCCTCCCCGCCGAGTACGCCCGTTCGCTTGCCCATACCCCCATCTGGCTCTTTCACGGCATGGACGACCCGGTCGTCTCCCCGCGCGAGAGCGAGCTCATGTTCGAGGCCTTCAAGGCCGTTGGCGGCCGCATTCGCTTGTGGCTCTACCAGGGCTACCGCCACGACTGCTGGACCCGCGCCTACAACGAACCGGAGCTGCCCCGCTGGCTCCTCGCCCACCGCCTGGATCTCCTGCCGACCTCGAAACCCCCTCATCCCGCAGCCCCCGCGCCGGAGCCGCCTCCCTTGGCCGAGCGTCTCCTCATCCCCTTCCACCCGCCTGCCGTCAAGCTCGCCCCCGCGCAGCTCGACGCCCTCACCGGAGAATATTGCGACCCGAAAGGCAATCCCGTGGTCTCGGTCTTTCGCCAGGGCGATCGGCTCTACGAGAAGAATCAGCAGGGCGAGGTCGCCGAATTGGCTGCCGAGTCCCCCTCCACCTTCTTTTATGCCAACGGCTCCGCCACCACCCGTCTCACCTTCGAGCGCGACCCCCAGGGCCACGTGCTTGCCCTCGTCCTCCACGACGACCGCCATGACGAACGATGGGAAAAACGCCTCCAGTCCGCCAGCCGCTAGGACATGGTCTTTTTGGATCGCCGCAAGAGTGCTGTCATCCGGAGCGACCGTGAGCGCGGCGAAGGGGGAGTCGAAGGACTTGCGGTTGGGTTTGCATTTGGTCTTTCTCCTCTCCATTCAATGAGTCCGGATCGCGAACTGTTGCCGGCAGACAAGCCCAGGCAAGCATTGGAACGCCACGCTACACCTTTGCGTAGTAATCTCGGTATGTCTCGTTAGGAGGCAGCCATGTATTGCAGCGCATGTGGTCACGTTCTTGCACCGGGGCAGGGCCTCTGCCCAAACTGCGGCCGGCTCGCCCCACCCGTGGTTCCACCCGTCCCCGGCCTCCAATTCCAGATCGAGTCCTACGCGGGCAGGGTCCGTGCGCTCAGCATTGTCTGGTTTATCTATGCCGCCTTCGCCCTGGTCACCGGAATCGTCGGCCTCGCCTTTGCCAAAGCTCTCCTCTCGCACGGCTTCGGCCCCTGGATGAACGGCCCGTGGATGCGCGGCCCCATGCCTCCGGAGTGGATCTTCCCGGCAGTGCTGCATTTTGCCTGGTTCGCCGTCGTAATCCGCACAGCCCTTGCCGCCGTCGCCGCCTGGGGCCTCTACGAGCGCGCGCAGTGGGGCCGCATCGTGGCTATCGTGGCCGCCTTCCTCAGCCTCTTGAAGTTCCCCTTCGGGACCGCTCTGGGTATCTGGACGCTCGTCGTCCTGCTCGGCTACCGCAACTCTTCGCTTTACGACCAGTTGCCGTAAACGAGATAGAGCATTTTCAGGCCCGATGGAGGGCTTTTGGTGCCCCACCGGGGCGCCCTATGGGCACCGCGTCTTTGATTTTGCGGATTGCGTGGGGTAGCACGGTGCCCATAGGCCCACGTTACGGGGCAGTCAAATTGCTCTTACAAAGGGGCCCACTCGAACGGGAACATCTTTCCCGCTGCCGCGGGGTCCAGTTTCACTCCGGCCAGTTCCGCCGCGTGTGCCAGCACCGGGTCTCGCCCCGCGGCCAGATCGGCCCCCGTCGGCAGCAAAACTTCATCCGGCGTAACTCCTGTCTTCTCCAGGCTTTTTCCGTCGCCCATGATCAGGTTGGCTTCGGTCACGCTGAATCCGTAGAGAATCTTCGTGTCCATTCCCTGCGTTTCGGTGTAATGCCTCGCTTCCATCACGGCTCCCGCCGACCTGTCTCCGATCACGGTTCCCCGGTGCTCGATCTGCACCACGCGAGCCAGCAGTTCCGCGGCGGAAGCGGAATCCGAATCCACCAGCACGATGAGCTTGCCGCCGAACGGCCCCCCCTGCCGCTTGGCGATCATCGGCTTGCTGTCCTTCTTGCCCACCCGGTCCGCAATCTTGATTTCTCGGTCAAACAGCGATCCCGTAATCGTCTTCAACGTATCGGTGTAGCCGCCGGGATTCCCGCGCAGATCCAGAATGAGCGTCTGGTGCCTCTTGACGATGCCCACCGCCTTCTCCACCTCGGCCAGTTCCAGGTCGAAGCGTTGCAGCTTCCAAATCGCCGCATCCCCGTTTTCGACGATCCGCGAGCGCGACGCGTGATCTTCATTCTCGTCGCGGCGTATCAGTTGGTAGTAGTCCGCGTTGTCGGTCAGGTCCATCACCCGCTTGTTGACCTTGACCAGTGAATTCACTACCACCCGGCGCCGCTCGCCCTCCGGCGATTTCAAATCCAGTTGCTCCGCTGCCTGCGGTGCAAGAGTCTTCAAAAAGTACTCCAGATCGTGAAAGTCTTCGCGATTCATGTTGAAGCCGTCCAGCAACTCCACCTGGTCGCCTATATGCAACTTGGCCGCCGCGTCGGTGTTGGGGCGAATCTGCGTGATGAAGCAGGCATCTCCCACGATCGCCGAGCGATATCCGTTGTCGTAGCGCGTCGACCGCTCCGGAGGCGTGAAGAACGTATGCGAATCTTTCAGCCCGCTCAGGAAGGCGGCCACTATCCTGAATCCCTCGCCCAGATTGTGCGCCTTCCCGATCATGGCCGTATATTGCTGATAACGTGCCTCCCAATCCAGCCCTTGCAGCTTGGGATCGTAGTAGTACTTCTTCACATCGTTATATGCATCCCGCATCATTCCGGAGATGCGGAACTGCTCATCCTTGGTTAATGTCGCCTGTTGTTGCGCCGGGACTGCCGTCGCTGCGAAAAGAGTTGCCATCAATAAACCGGCTGCCGCCGGAATCTCGCACTTGCGCTTCATACGTCCGTTCCTGCCTCTTTCAGAGTCTGGAGCGATGTCGCGGTCCATCGTACCCCAAAGAGGTCTTGCATACAATCGGCTTCGACATTGGCTGAAAGCGGGCGTATTTGAAGACGGCCAGTGGGCGGACACGAAGATGGGTACGGCAGTGCTGCCACGGGCTTCTTCCTTAAGAAAAAGCCGCTTGGCGCGATGCCGGAAACTCCACGCGCACCGGGGAGCCGCTCCGACCCATGGCTGGACAGGCCGACGGGCCAAGAGGAGAGTCCGAGGAGACGCAATGCTTGCCGCTTTGCAGAAGGGCAAGAAAGAGTGACCGCCGATTCGCACCATCGGCGGCCACTTCTGAAACGGATGCGATGCGGACGAGTTCGAAAGAACCTATCTACTCCCTGGAAGCCCGCTCCTTATTCGGTTGTGTAGCGGATTTCAAGCGTGCGAATGCGATAGCAGGAGTAAGTGAGCACGGCCGCAATCAAGAGGAGCAAACCCACCGTGGCTGCCCACGCCGATACAGGTTCGGTCTGAACCGTAAGGAGCGCGAAGATGCCTGGAGCCGCGACATCGACCGGCATCAAATGGCGGAGATAGGATGCGACGCTGAGTCTTTGCAGCAGGGACGGCAAGACCGGGTTGATCGCCTCCCAACCGAGAAGCAGCATCGCGGCTGGGATGGGGTTGCGAAACATCATGCTCAAGAGAAGAAACACCGCCCCATATCCGAGGCAGGCGAGCGTGATAATCGCGAGATATGCCTCCAACTGACCCAAGCCGGGACCGTTGAAGATATAGTCCCGGCCTGCCGAACCGAAGCCTATGTACATGAGCGCGAAATCGACGGTAAGGGCGCTTGCAAACAATAGCACGGCGCTGATGGCTCCCGCTGCGAACTTGCTGAGCAGCAGCACCTCGCGCCGGACCGGGGAAAGAAGATAGAAGTGGAGGCTGCGCTCGATCATCTCTCCGCGAATGAGTCGCGAGAAGATGCCGAGGCAACCGAAGAAGACACCGAGCCGAATGTAATAGAACTGCACCACGCCCGCCAGCACAGCGGTATCGTCGCTCAGCATGAAGGCGGGATGCCTATCGGCCATCGAATGAATGAGAATGATGACCGCCGGAATGAAGGCGAGAAAATAGATCCAGGCGGCTCTCCAGGAGAGAAGGTTCCTTCTCAATTCGATGCGCGTGAGCCGGTGCGCCTGTGTCCACCACAGGTCCCACGGCTGTTGCGCAACGTTTCTTGCCAGGCTGGCTATCGACTGTTGCATCACGATGCACTCCCATCCGAGCCGATCAGATATTGATAAATGGCGCTGGCGTCGTCGTCGGCGGGCGCGACCGCGTCGATCTTCACCAATCCCTCCGCCGCAATTCCGCTGAGCATGGAATAGAACTGATCGATATCCGCGGTGCGAAGCAAGACGCCTCGACCGTCAGCGTGCAGCCTGGCCTCAACGCAATGATTGATGGCAAACATTCTGGATGCCAGCAGTTCGGGATGGTCGCAACGAATGAGAACCTGCATGGGCTTCTCATGGACTTCCTGCCTGACCTGATGAATGTTTCCTTCGGCAATCAGGTATCCGCCGGTGACGAGAACCACCCGATCGGAGATGCGGTCCACCTCATCGAGAATATGGCTGGAGATGACCACGTGCATTCCCTGGCGCCCGAGTTCCTGGAAGAGCGCGATGGATTCGGCTCGCGCCATCGGATCCAACCCGTTCAAAGGCTCGTCAAGCACCAGCACCCGGGGATGGTGCGCTAAGGATTGGGCCAGTCGAATCTTCTGCCGCATGCCTTTGCTGTAGCTGGCAATCCTGCGGCCCGCGGCGTCGCCAAGTTGCACGCGCTCCAGAGACTGAGCGGCGAGATCGGCTGCCATGTTCCCGCTCATGCCGTGGAGCATCAGGCTATCGAAGACAAATTGCCATCCGGTGATGCCTCGGGGGAAGGAATCGTACTGCGTGCAGTAGCCGACTGTGCCAAAGAACCGAGCTGCATCGGATGGGGTGAGTCCGAGGACTGAAATATTTCCTCGCGATGGCTGAACCAACCCTGTCATGAGATTCATCATGGTCGATTTGCCGGCGCCATTGGGGCCAACAAGGGTGGTAATTCCCGGGGGGATCGAGAGCGAGATTCGATTGACGCCAAGAACTTCGCCGTAAAACTTGGACACGTCTTCGAAGATGATCTGGTCATTCATCCGCGGGTCACCTCGCGAGCGCGAATGCGCGTGTGCAACATGGCTGCGCAAATGAGGCAGGCGAAGGCCAGCATGGCCACGATGGGTCCAATGGGCAGCAAGAGCCTCGGATTGAGGACGTCTGGAGCGCCCAGCAGCGTTTGCCATAGGTTCGACATCATGACGGGAATGTTGAGCAGCAGTCCCCATCTTGTTCGCAAAACGCCGCCCACGATTGCTCCTATGCCGGCCGGCACAAAGACCGCGGCGAGGATGATGCCCGTCGCCACGCCCCTCCACTTGACCCAGGACGACAGCGCCAGACCGAGAATGGAGAGGAATGCGATCCACACGATCGCTCCCGCGAAAAGCCCGCCGGCTATGCGCAGGTTGGCGGCTGCCCAGGGTACCGGCGAGGAGTAGCCCTGATACACGAAGAGCAAAAGGCAAGGGACCCAGGTCACGAGAGAGAGCGATCCAAGCAGCGCGATGAGTTTGCCGGACAAATAACCGACGCGCGAGATGGGATGGCTGAGCAGGATCGGCAACGCATTGTCGGCGAGATCGAAAGTGATCGAACGAGGCGCTATCCAGGATGTGAACACGAGCGCCAGCCAGGACTGAAATTGAAGCATCTTGAAAAAGAATCTGGCATCGATGGCAATGGCCGTTCCGGTCTGGCCGCCGATGAGAGCCCTGGCGATGGGATTGTTGGCCAGGTAAATGCCGAACAGAAAGACGATAAAGGGCAGCAGGCAGAGTGTAAAAAGCCCGATCGTGATCTTGGAGGACCACGCCTCGGCAAAGGCATACCGGACGAGCACCAGGACGCGCGCCCATGCCGGAGTGACTTTGCCCGCATAGGCGTTATAGTTGCGCTTGTAGACTGCCATGGGCCGTCCTCCCAACTTCGTTGTCCATCGCTCTGAGAAAGATATCTTCAAGGGAGTCGCGGCGTTGGTTCATGCGGCGAATCTGAACCCCTTGCTCGGACGCGATGACGTAAAGATCTCTTGCTTCGATGTGATCGGGAATCACGAGCTTGATTCGTCCGCCAGGGAAAGCTGCGCATTCGCAGCCAAGTCTCCGGATGCTCGCGGAAAAGCGCTCGGTGGCGCCGATCGTTTCCAGTTCCATGAAGCTGCGGTTGGAGCGGCGCTCTTCTTCGATGTTGCACAGAGCGGCGATGCGGCCGTTCTTGAGGATCAGGACCTCGTCGCAGACCTCATCGATATCCCGCAGCAGGTGCGAGGAGATGAGGAGCCGGATGCTGCCTTCCTTTCGAATGTCCTTGACCAACTGGATCATGCGCTGGCGGGCAACAGGATCGAGGCCATTGGTGGGTTCATCCAGAATAAGCAGCTTGGGACCGTGGGCGAGCGCCTGCGCCAGCTTGGTCAGTTGTTTCATGCCCAGCGAATAGGTGTTGACCTTGCGGTATCGAACTTCGCCCAGTCCCACGTAGAAGAGGGATTCATGGGCGCGCTCAAGCGCCATGGCGGATGGCAAACCCGCGAGTTCGGCCATGTAGCGAACAAAGCGCACGCCGCTCATATTCCCGATAAAGGAGTCGTTCTCGGGCATGTAGCCGACGTCGCCGCGGATCTGCGCCCGGTCGCGATGCGAGTCGAGCCCGAAGACACGGGCCGTTCCCGCCGAAGCAGAATGAAACCCGAGCAGCGTGTTGATCAGCGTCGATTTTCCAGCGCCGTTGGGGCCGAGCAGACCGATGGCGCGCCCCTTCAACTCTCCTGTAAGGCCATTCAGGACCAGGCGACTCGCCAGATGCACGTCCAATCCGTTGAGTTCGATGACGCCCATGTCATTCACTTACGCTGACGCCGGCGCTCTTGTTCCTTGAATTTATCAGGGCTCCCAGCGTCAGGAAGTCGAACCCGAACAAGTGGCTGTCGCTGGCGGCATCGATGCGGCTTTCTTCTCCCCGCGCGCAGATGATGGTCGGCCTGGCATCCGCGGCCAACTGACGAAGCGCTTCGGCGGATTCGCCGGTGAATTGAGAGAGCAGCGGCGTCAAGACCGGAGTCAGATTTTGATACGCAACGGCGGAGTAATTCTCATTTGCGTCCTTCGGCAGCAGAGCCCTGAAAGCAGCCGACCGGGCCAGAGAGTTTCCGCTCGCTTGCGTCCGCAAGGCCTCCATGACCAGAGCGCGCTTGGGCGCCAGGACCATGTAGCCATTGGCAAACGCGTAGTGAGCGACGACATTGCCGGAGGTCTGGTCATGGACCGAATAGAATCGCTGACCATTGACGTCGCTCGATTCGATTGCGACGGAATGCGCACTCTGGCCCAGGCTGCGCGCCGCCGCTGCGATCCGTTCCAGGGTCAGTTCGAGGTGTTGGGAGTCGCTTACCTCAATGACCGCTTTCCACGAAGGAGTGGGCAGGACGGGGCCATCGAGCGAGAAGAGGAAGTCTCCGCCCAGAGTGGCAGCCAGATCGTCACGGAGATTGATCTGCAGCTTATCCTCAGCCGCGGTCCAATTCGCCTGACTCCCGTTTGCCGCGGTCATGGCCAGGATGTCATCGGCGATGGCCTTGGGGTCCTTGGTAAGCAACGCCACGGCAACGGCGGCATTCGGTGTTACAAAGTCCAGCGAACCGATGGGAGCAGGTGCGGCCAGCCATGAAGCGACCCCTTGCCGGGCGCCGGAGAATTGCAGGCTCATGCGGTTCTCAGGTTGTCCGTTCATCTCGCGATGCTCGGCGATCAGATAACGCAGCCCACCCAACCCGCTATTCTCCAGCGCCTTGCTTGTCTTGCGGGCGGCGCGGCTCCGATGGGCCGTGTTGCTCATCATCCGCTGAAGGTCCGCCGCGAGAATGACTCCGGCGCCGCGGCTGTATGCAGCCGTGATCTGCTGTCCAAAGTCTCCTGTCGCGAAACCGCTGGAACTCGCATTCAACTGCGTGTTCATCTCTTTCAGCGTAGCGATGCTGTTTGAGAAGACCGCCTCGTTGGTCCGAATAAGGGCATAGCCATGGCCCTTGGCCTGCGGCGACTCCTGAGCGGCGTTGAGCGAGGTTTGATCGAGCAGAGTCAGCCCTGCGGCGTTCGACGCCGGAAACTGCTTGTTCACGAAATCGGCGAAACCGCCTTGCTTCAAATCGGCAACGACGGCGAATGCAGGGTTCTTTGCCTGTTGGACTCCGACGATGACAATCTCATTGCCGAGATACTGGCTGGTCCGATGAATTTTGTCGATGAGTGCGTCAAGGTCCGCGGTGTTTTGGTGGTGTCCGCTGTTCCACCATTGCTGTAGCACTGGGCTTTGCTTCAGTTGATCGTCGAAGATCTGGCTTGCCTGGCTCAGAAAATCGCCTAAGTTGGGGATGCTGATGTATAACTGGGTGTCCGTGGGGACCCGTTGCAGCAGATCGCTGCTATATCTGAGTGGCGGAAGCGGGATCTGTTCCACACGACGCTGAAGCGCGGAGAACTGCGCCAAGAGGGGCAGATACTTATCGAGATCGTGGCTCCAGGCTATCTGCTGCTCGACCGGCTCGGGACTAAGATTGTCATTGGTGGTGACCTGATCGCCCGCCTGGATCATCGTGTCCATGCCCGCATGCATGACGCGAACAGCCCCTTCGAGCACGGCGATGCGCGAGCCCTTGATTCCAGAGTTGACGGAGAACACCGTGCCGGTAACCGCGACGCGGCAGTCGGGAGTCCTGACATATAAGTTTCCGGAGGTTCGTTTGGAGGCCTGCACAATGAGGGCGCCATTGTCGAGCGTCACGGTCATGCCGCGTCCTCTTGCTCCAACACCGAGCAGACTTCGTTCGCCGACCTCAATTGTTGATCCGTCCGCGATCCGGAGAATGGCATGAGCTCCGCCGCCGGTGCGCAGGTGTTCGCCTTCGAAGATCTTGTCGCCGGGCGAGAGGGAACGATCGCCCGCGCCGGAGATACGATAGGCGGAGCCGTCGATCGATTGCACCTCAGCTCGAACTCCCGGCGGCACCTGCCAGTACGCCTTGTAAAGAAACAGCGAGACCACCAGAAGGGCCAGACTGCAGGCAAGAGACCAGCCAAGCGTCCGGGGATGCCAAACAAAGAAGCGGGTTCTTTGGGGAGCGGACCAATCCAGGACCGCCGCTCCGGATCCGCTCCGAAAGCGACGCCGGCATTCGCCGCAGTCGCGTAGATGAGCCTCAATCACCAGGGAACGCGCGCTCGGGAGAGTGCCTGCGCGATAGGAGGTCAATTGGTGCTGCACGTCGCTGCAATTCTCGATGGCAACGATCGCTTCGCAGGCCGGATCGTCGATACCCAGCCGATTTGCAATCCGGATAGCGGAAGCGCTGAGTTGCTCGCGATTGGGCTCGGCGGATTGAATGGCTTGCACGGCCTTCTTTAAGAGTGTCTCTTGGTGCTGTCTCATGGATTCTCCCGTCCAAAATCTCGAAGTCGTTTCTTCAATCTGGATCTCGCGTGATGCAGCGTCACAGCTACGACAGCCTGCGAAGTTGCCATCAATCGTGCAATCTCGCGATTTCCCAGCTCTTCAACGTAACGCAAGACGAACATCTCAGCCGCGCGCGCAGGCAACTCGCCAATGGCCATCCTCAAGAAGTCGCCGAGCTGCCGGCTCGAGGCTTCTGCTTCCGGCCAAGCTCCAGGACCATCCGCAGCCAGGTAAGCAGCGTTGTCCAGTGGCACGGTCGGAACCCTCTTTCGCCTTCGCAGCAGGTCGAGCGCACCATTGATGGCGGCGCGGTAAAGGTAACTGCCGGCATTTGTCACCGGCCCGTTGGCCCTGGCCAGGCGCAGGAACACCGCCTGGGCAACATCCTCCGCGTCGGCCATGCTGCCGGTGATGCGATAGGCTGCCGTGAGAACGCGCCGATGATGCTCTCCGAACAATTGGGAGAGCCCATCTGTTAGCGGCATTGTGGCGCCGGCGGCCAATGTTACACCTTCATCGTTGTCCATAGTGATGACGTTGAAGCTCCGAGATTATTAATCGGGCTGCGAATCATTACGATGGAATGACTGAAGGAGTTCCGCGACACAGAAGGAAGATGGAAGGAATCCTGGCTATGAGGTTTCTGCAGGTTGTCGATTCAATCCGAACGCGTGAAGCGGGCTCCATGAGCCATCGGTCTTCATAAAGAGACCGAATGGACTTCGGCGCTCTTTACTTGGAGGACGATCGTGTGTTCAAGAGGAGCAGCTTCACGCGTCCATCCGGTAGGGATACCGCTGCGGCCGGGAGAGCATGCTGTTGGCTTCATCGTCGTTCTTGAAGTGCTCCCGGACCGGGTCCCAATAGAGTCTGCGGCCGGTCTTCATGGCGATGTGGTGCACCAGGCATGTGGAACAGGCGCGATGGCCGATCTCGGCCGGCGCGGTGGGAGCCTGTCTCGATCGAATGCAATCGAGCCAGTTGCCGTGTTGATCGGCGCTTTCGTAGAGGTGAATTTCGTCGGGGCCGATTACGCTCGAGAGAATCTTGGGGTCGCTGGCCATCAGAGGATCGAGCGTGACCGGCTTTCCTCCTGGATCGTTGGCCGTAACCTCTTTATCCCTGGCGACGAAGATCCAGCCATCCGTCCCGTAGAATTTGATGCCGTTGGGAAAGTCGCCGCTGATGTCCATGGTGATGCCGTTCGCATAAATTGCATGGGTGAGGAACTTGCCGTGGACATTCCACAGCCCGTGGGTGGGAAACTCCGCCGTGCCCCAAATCTCTACCGGTCCCGCGTACTCGGTGTTCATGCCCCAGTGGGCCGTATCCACGTGGTGCGCGCCCCAGCCGGTAATCATGCCGGCGCCGAACTGCTCGCAGCGCAGCCAGCCGGGACGGCTGAAATCGTTTTGCGGATGGACGCGCATCTCGGTGTAAAAGACCTCGGGCGTGGAGCCGAGCCAGGCGTCGTAGTCGAGGTTGGGCGGAATGGGCATGGGAGGCGCTTCCGGTCCGCTGGGGTCGCCGGGCAGGCCGATCTCGACATGCTTGATCTGGCCGATGCGCCCATTGCGCACCAGTTCGCAGGCGCGGTGAAACTGCTTCCACGACCTTTGCTGCGAACCGATCTGCAGAACTTGCCCGGACGCCATGACCGCATTGCTCATGGCGCGCCCCTCGGCGATGGTCAACGATGCGGGCTTCTGCAGATAGACGTCCTTGCCGGCATGAACCGCATCCACGGCAAGAATGGCGTGCTGGTGATCGGGCGTGCTGATGACGACCGCATCGATATCCTTGTTAGCCAGCAGCTCTTTGTAGTTATGGTAGCCGGTAACTCCGTCGTAGTCCTTGCCGGTCTTTTTGGCATAGAATTCGTTGACCAGCTTCTTGCCTTCTTCCACGCGCCTGGAGTCCAGATCGCAAACTGCCATGATCTTCGCCCGGTCGAACTGCCAGATTCCGGGCAGATCGTGAATGCGGGAAATGCGGCCGACTCCGATGGCGCCCACATTGATGCGGTTGCTCGGGGCTTTCTGACCAAAGACACTGGAGGGAACGATGGCCGGAAAGCCGGTCGCGGCCGCGGCTCCCAGCGACAATTTCAGAAATGTTCTGCGCGATGGACCGGCGCTCGTATTCGCCTGTGTCATGAAGGTCTCTCCCGTCCGTATTCCGGTGCGCCGATTCCGTCTTACGCGGTGAAGGTAAGAACACGGGCGTTCTTCTGCGCCTTCAGCACAAGCTCGGTGGCCAGCAGCGCCTGGTCCTGATCTTGCGCGGTGTGGGTGCGGTTGACGATGTCGGCCACAAATTGCGGTCCGAACGGCATCGCCACCTTGGAGCAATCGATGTAGCGGGTCTGCTTCCGGTCGACGATAAAGAGATGGTTGCCGCCGGGCCGGCCGGCGACATCGATGTACTTGCGCAGCTCGATGTAACCCTCTGTGCCCAGGATGAATAACCGGCCGTCGCCCCATACGCCGAGGCCGTCGGGAGTGAACCAATCCACGCGCACATAACCCGCGCCGCCGTTGCCGTGCAGCATCATGTCGCCGAAATCCTGAAACGCGGGATGATTGGGGTGATTCACGTTGGCAATCTGCGACGCGGTCACGTCGGCCGTTGTCGAGCCGGTGTAATAGACAAACTGGTCCGCCTGGTGCGAGCCGATGTCGCAGAGGATGCCGCCGTATTGGGCGGGATCCCAGAACCAGTCGGGACGGCTGGGCGCATTGACCTGGTGGGGCGCGATGTTGACCGTTTGCGCCACCTTGCCGATGGCGCCTGACTTGACCAGATAGCCGGCTTGGACGGCGGCGCGCACCTCAAGCCGCTCGGAGTACATGATGGCGAAGATCCGGCCCGTTTGCGCTACCGCCTTGCGCACCGCGACCAGCTGATCCAGTGTGGTCATGGCCGGCTTGTCGCTAAGGAAGTCCTTACCGTGCTGCATCGCGCGAATGCCAAGCGGCGCGCGCAGATTGGGAATAGAAGCGCTGGCTATGAGTTGGATCGAAGGATCGTTCAAAATCTCGTCTTCGCCGGCCGCGAGCCGGGCATTCGGATAGAGCTTCTGAAAGCCCGCAGTCTCTTTGGGGAGATTGGAATAGAAGGCAACCAATTGCCCGCCCCCGCGAATCACAGCGGCAGCGATGCCCAGGATGTGGTTGTGATCGAGGCCGATCACGGCAAACTCGATCGAGTACTTTGGCTTGGCATCCGCATCGACGCCCGGCGCGGCAACTTCTTGGGCGATGAGCGCTCCCCCGGCCTGCAGCGCCATGGCAGCCTCCGGCAGAGCCGAAAACATGCCCGCCGCTCCCACGGATTTCAAAAAAGACCGCCGGCAAAGACTGTGAGTCTGCATGGAACAACCTCCCGATTTCGACCGCGGTGGAATCCGACGCGACCCGCGGAAGAGATTTCGATATCGAAACTCCGCAAAGTATAGTCCGGGCAGATGGTTTCCGGGAACTCCTAGAGCGGAACCAGAGTTACTGTGGCCTGTTGAGTCTGTTGCGAGGTCGCCGCTCGTTGGGGTCGCGTCGACTGGAACGATGCGGTTTCAGGATACATCGACTCTGGTTCCGCTGTAGTCCAGAAAACGAGACTTGGCGAGGCGTTGTCGATAGCGACCTGCGATGATAGAGGGGCGCTCCCGGCTTGCACCCATTGTTAAAACGCAATGGGAGGGATTCGTTCGAGGTTGAGTTGACAATGCGTCGCGTTGCGCTGATCTACAACCCGGCCTCAGGACAGAATTCAGGGCGGCGGTCCGGGCAGGTACACGCAGCGCTGACCGTGCTTCGCGAGGCCGGCGTGGAGGCCGAGGCGCTGGTAACGAATGCGGCAGGCAGTGCGGGCGCGTATGCCGAAGAGGCAGTGGAGCAGGGGTACGACACGGTTCTTGCCTGCGGTGGCGACGGAACGGTCCATGAGGTTCTTCAGTGCCTGGTGGGGACGCGGGTTGCGTTGGGGGTGGTGCCGCTGGGCACGGCCAATGCCCTGGCTGCGGATTTGGGCTTGCTTGGATCGCCGGCGGAGGTGGTGCGCAAGCTCCTGAATTCGACCCCGGTCGAGGTTCCCGTGGGCAGGATCGCTTACCGGGACGGCAGAGGAGCCGCGCTCTCGCGCTACTTCATGGTGGCGGCCGGGGTGGGCGCGGACGCGCTGTTGATGGCGCGCCTCGATGCCGGACTCAAGCGGCGCTTCGGATACGCTCTTTATCTCGTGGAGGCCATCCGCATCTGGGCGACGAGCTCCTTTCCGCTCTTCGAAGTGGCGTTCACTTCCAACGGGAACGGCACGCGCATGGAAGAGGCGTCGCAGCTTCTCGCGGTACGCGTGCGCTCCTTCGGCGGCGTACTGGGCAAGCTGGTTCCCGGCGCCACGCTGCGCGACGGCAGCCTCCGCCTGGTGGCCTTCAGAACGCGCAATCGTCTGCACTACCTGAGGTTTCTGATGGCGGTTCTTGCCGGACGCCAGACTTTTGCCCACGAGATTGAACTGCTGGAGGCCGATTCGGTGGAAGTCCGCCCCCGCAAAGGCTCGCGAACGCAAGTCCTGGTGGAGGCGGATGGGGAAGTGCTGGGCGCCCTGCCGGTCCGCATCGAGATTGCCTCCCAGACGGTCACCCTCCTGATTCCCCCCAATGCCCGGCCTTAACCTGCTGTAAAACGGTTGCAAGATTCCGCGTGGGAATGCAGCGCCCGTCTCCCGATTTGCGGGCCTGCACGTCGGCCTGTAATTATTTCCGCTGAGTTTTCACTGGAGATTCCGCGCATGAAGCCTAAAGGAATTCTTGTTCTTGCCTCGGCCACCGTTCTGTTACCGGGCATTCTGGCCGCGCAGTCCGGCTGGCCGCCTTCGGCCGACCATCCCACCATTGCGGTCTGGCCGGGAGCTGCGCCGGGAGCGCCCGCCAAGGCGCTCGCCGAGGCCGATATCACAACCCCCAAGGACGATCTGATCGCCGGGCGGCCGATTGTCCATTTGACCAATGTGTCCGTGCCGACCCTCACCTTGTATGAGCCGAAAGGGAAAAGCAACGGGGCGGCAGTGGTGGTCTTTCCCGGAGGCGGCTACCGGATTCTAGCCATCGACCTCGAAGGCACTGAGGTGTGCGACTGGTTGACTTCGCAGGGGTTCGCCTGCCTGATCCTCAAGTACCGCGTCCCTTCGACCGGTCCCTATCCCAAGTCGCCCGCGGCTCTTCAGGATGCGCAGCGCGCGCTCGGCCTGGTGCGGCTGCACGCGGCGGAGTGGCATATCGACCCCAACCGCATCGGGGTGCTGGGCTTTTCGGCAGGCGGGCACTTGGCCGCCGCGCTCAGCACTCATTTTGACCAGCGACTGTACGATCCCACCGACGGGGCAGACAAGCTGAGCTGCCGTCCTGACTTTGCGGTGGTGGTCTATCCCGGCGCCCTGGCGCTGGCGGACAAGAACTTCGCGCCCAACCCGGAGATCAATCCCACTGCGAACACCCCGCCCACCTTCATCGTCCAGGCGGAGAACGATCCGGTACATGTGGAGAATGCGGTGGTCTACTTTATGGCCCTCAAAAACGCCAAGGTTCCGGCCGAGTTGCACATCTATGCCGAGGGCGGGCATGGCTACGGTTTGCGCCGCACCGCGTTGCCGGTTACCTTGTGGCCCCAGAGCGTGGAGACCTGGTTCCGGACGATCAAGGTGCTGCCGGCGCAGTAGGCCTCTACAATTGTCGTCATGCGCCTTGCCGTTCTGACCGTCTCCGACCGCTGCTCGCAAGGCCTGCTCACCGACACCGCGGGTCCGGCCGTGCTTGAGATGCTCCGGCAGCAGTGGCCGGAGGCCGAAATCGTCGCCGCTCTTCTGCCCGACGATGAAGAGGCAATCGTTGCCCAACTCGGCGAATGGAGCCGGGAGGGCGCTCGCATGGTGTTAACTGTGGGCGGCACCGGGCTGGGTCCTCGCGACCGCACGCCGGAGGCCACGCGCCGGGTCATCGATCGTGAAGCTCCCGGACTGGCAGAGGCGATGCGCTTCCATGGCGCGGGGCGGAATCCTTTCGCATGGCTCTCGCGGGGCGCGGCCGGCTTGAAAGGGAGTACGCTGATTGTCAATCTCCCTGGGAGCCAGCGCGGCGCCGAAGAGAGCCTGGCCTCCATTCTTGCTCTTCTCGCGCATGGGCTGGCGGTTGCAAGCGGCGGGCAAGATCATCCTTGAATCGGATTACTTGCGGGCAATCGTCCAGTACACCCCCCAAGAAGAAAGCGCTTTCCAGAATGCCGCGCGCGAACCTTCGCCCGCCTCCTCCGCGACCCAACTGGACCTCTCCGAGCATGCGCAACCCACCATTTCTACAGCGCTTGCGCACGCAGCTCCTGTGCGCTCCCGGTTGAGAAACAGTGAGAAAGCGTATGATTTTGTTACTTATGACTGTCCCCAGGAACAAATTGTCCCGCCGCGGGCGGCCGGGACCGGTAAGCATTCGCGACGTTGCCAAACGTGCCGGCGTATCGATCGCAACCGTCTCCCGCGCGGTCAACGGCATTTCCACCGTGGACCCGGAGCTGGCCAGGAAGGTGTGGCAGGCGATCGAGGAGGTGGGGTACCTGCCCAACACCCAGGCGCGCGCGCTGGTCTCCGGGCGCAGCCGGATGCTAGGCCTCATTGTTTCGGAGATCACCAATCCCTTTTTCCCGGAACTGGTGCAGGAGTTTGAGAACCTCGCCGTGGCGCAGGGGTACGAGGTGCTGATCGGTTCCACCAACTACTCGCCGGAGCGCACCGAGTCGCTCATTCGCCGCATGCTGCAGCGCAGCGTAGATGGGGTCGCGGTGATGACCTTCGGCATCGAAGAGGACCTGGTGCAGAAGCTGGTGGAGCGGGAATTTCCGCTGGTTTTTGTGGATGCCGGACCGAACCTGCCCAACATCCGCGTGCTCAAGGTGAATTATGGCGAGGGGATTCGCCAGGCAGTACAGCACTTGGCCGCGCTCGGCCATCGCTCGATGGCCTTTATCTCCGGCCCGCTTCGTTTGCGCTCGGCGGTGGCGCGGCGCGATGCGTACCTCAAATCCATGGGCGAACTTGGATTGGCTGTGCCCCCCGAACACATGGTCGAGGGCGATCACACCATGGAGGGCGGCATGACGGCGATGGAGCAACTGATCGCGCTCAAGGAACTGCCGACGGCCGTTCTCTGTTCGAACGATATGACGGCGATCGGCGTTCTCCATGCGCTTTACAGAACCACGCATAAGGTTCCGGAGGAGATTTCGGTTGTGGGCTTCGACGACATTCATCTGGCGCAATTCATGCTGCCGCCGCTGACCACGGTGCAGATGTCGTGCAAGGATCTGGCCGCGGCGGCTGTCGAGGCGCTGCGGGCCGGTGTCGAGCGCGACCACCCCAAGGCCGCAAAAAAGGAATGGCAAATTTCCACGCGGCTGGTGGTGCGCCAATCCACGGCCTTTCCGCGCGGATCGCTGCCGGCATTGGTTCAAAGCGCTTCCGTCAAACGCTGAAGTACAACCGTCAGGAACGGCGGCTTTTATCCTTCAAAAGACGGCGTCCGCAAATTCATGCCGGCTCAGAAGCGAAATAGATAAGACGCCTTGAGGAAGATCTGCCGTCCATCGTTCAGGTACTGCGGCGACCGCGGCGCCACTGTGTTGTTCGGATCGCACACCCCGCCGGGTTCGCGATTGCACAGCGCCCGGTCCAGATTCTGCAGATCGTTGTTGTAACCGATATAGATCGCCGTGCCGGGGTGCGGTAGCCATGTGAACAGCGCCTGGGTACCAATCTGCTTGTGCCGCAGCAGCGAAGTCTCCGCGGGATTGGCCAGTGTCGAGTCGTACTCCGCAATCACCCGCGCGGAGATCGCCCGCGTGAACTGATAATTGATCTTCGTCCGGAATGTCTGGGTTTCATAGACGAGCGCGCCGTCGGCAACCGAGTGGTCGCGATCCAGCAGATAAGTTTGGTCCGCGGTGAGCTGGCGGAGGGGCTGCAACGTAAACAGCACCTGCGCGGTTTGCTGGTTCAACAGCGACGGCGCCTGGCCCGCCACTGGGTTGTAGTTCACGTTGCCGCTGCGGAAGGCGTTGATGCTGAAGTTGAGCTGTGGAAACGGCGCGCCCCGCGCGACCAACCCGCCGTAGTTCTCGGTGAAGTTCTTGTAGTAGGTGAGAACCGGGTAGCTCGGAGGCCCCACCGTGTCGGAGTTCTCCCCGCCCACCGGCGCAATCACAAAGTTGCGCGCCAGAAGGAGAAAGGGGTCGAAGGACGAGTAGTGATAGACACGGTTGCCGAAATGATCGAAGGCCACATTCTGGTTGGTCTCCAGTCCCACGCTCTGCAGCGCCTTGTGTTTCGGAAACCACTGATATGTGGAGTGCGTCTGGTCGCCGCGAATATTCGCGGTCTGGAGAAACCCCAACTGCGTCTCGAATCCGGTGCTCACATCCTGAAAGTTCGACTGCAGGTTGAAGGCGTGCCCGGAGCGCTGTAACTGCAAAACGCTCCCTGGCCCCGCGCTGTAGCTGGGCGGCGTTCCGCTATCCACTGTCCCCTTGGTCGAGCTTTCAACCCATTGCCCCAACACGGTCCATTTGTTAGTCAGCCGCGCCGTGAAATCGATTCCTCCAATCCGGTTCCAGCCCTGGCCGAACTCTTCATCGGTATAGATCGCGCCGATGCTCGATCCTTTGCCCAGGTCCTGGGAGACCCGCCCTACCGCGACGGTTGCCCGTTTGTCATACAGTGGATCGCCGGGAGCCACCGTTTGCCCCGGCTCGCGATCGTCGATGGCAATGATGCCGAGATTCGTGTGGTCGATCTTGCCGGTCACGCGGCCGCCGTATTCCGGATGAACGATGTTGCGGGTATAGATCAATTGAAGGGGCGTGATGAAGTAGTTTGCGTTCTCCAGAAAAAAGGGCCGCAGCTCGGGAAAGTAGACCGGGTAGCGCTGATTCACAGTGAACTGCGGCTGGTCCGACTCCACGTCGCTGAAGTCCGGGTTGATGGTCGCATCGAAGACCATGCTATCTTTGAGGATTGCCTTGGCCTCCCCGCCTGCTGTGCCTTCAAAATGACGTGAGCTGAAATAGGGATTCAACGGGTCCACGGTCTCGAGGGTTCGCTCATTCTGCCCCAGGACATAAGGATTCAGTTGCACATTGTGCGAGCCGGTCACGCCTTCAATGCCGTGCAGCGTTCCCTCCTGGCTGAGAATGCCGGAGATGTTGGCAGCAACGCGCGGCCAGAAGTCCGATTCGCTGTTGCGTGGGAAGTTGCGCATGAAGACCACGCCCCAGTCCGAGCCATTTGGGCGGAAGCGCAGGCTGCGAAATGGAATTGCCATGAGCGCTATCCAGCCGTCGCGGGTTACGCGCCCTTCGGAGTCCCAAACCTGGTCGTAGCTGTAATCCGGACCGTTGGTCTCGCTCCACGACGCGTCGGCCTGCACCCCCGCCGGATTCACGGTGAAGAGAACGCCCTTTCTTCGGTCCTGAAACGGATCAAACAGCACCGACACGTTGTCGTCGTTCAGCACGTTTTCGCGCCGCGCCAGATGTCCGCGGATCTCGCTTGCGTGCCGGTCGTGGCAAACAAACACGACGTACAAAGTAGTTTTTGTGTGACCCAGCCAGACCTCGGTCGCTTCCGTGGCCGGCTGTCCGTCGCGCGGCGAGTTCTGAATAAAACCCGTGATCTCCAGCAGCTTGTCCTTCAACTCCGGCCGCGGCGTCATGCCTTGGAAGTCTGAGAGCCGCAATCCCTCGGCAATCAACGGCACCTTGTAGTCGATACGCGGCTGCGTCTTGGGCGCTTCCGCCGGAACTGCCGTTGGGGGCTTGCTCTGGGCCGCTGAAGCCGCTAGAGCAACCGTCGCCAGCCAGAGCCCCACTCCCAGAGCCGTGCGCGCCATGCTTCCATGGTACGACGCGAAGTTCTCTCCGGTTCCTTAACAACTCATCCTCGCGCCCTTTCCCGCAACGCGCAAGGGTGGGAAACCCATGGGGACCTACTGGGGATTCGCGGGTGCAACGACATACACATACTCAAGCAGCTCTTTTCCCGTGTTCGCCACATTGTGGCGGGTCGCCGGCGGAATATAGATCAGCGCCGGAGCCACGAACGTTCTCTTCGTCTCGCCGTCGATCAGCGCCGCGCCTTGGCCGTACAGGATCACCAGCGACTCCTCGTTCTTGCCGGTGGTGTGCCAGCCAACCGTCGTACCTGGCATAAGGCGCACAAAGCCGCTGCGCATTCCTGCCGTCTGCGGAACCCCTTTGAGCAAGGGACAATCACCTTGCGCGCATTCGAGCGGCATTGCGAGAGGACGCGGCTTTCCAGCTTGCGAGTGCGCCGCTGCCGCAGCAATGAAACAGAGCAGCGCAAGGATTGAGAACCGTACGGATGTGTTGAGCTTCATACTTGCCTCTCAGGACAGCCAATTCCTCCGTGCGTAAATCGAGCTTTCGCGCTTTCAGCGCCAATCCTTCGAGGACAGCGCCTGGCTTACGGGCGTCTCAGCCCTGACGCTACGGAATCTTCTGGCCGGACAAAGGTAGCCGGTCGACTCTATTCAACCTGCAGCCCGAATACAGGGAACGGGCATGCTCATTTTCAGGGTAGTCGAAGACAAAGTTGAACTGGGCGGCCTCCCTTGAGAGGGCTACCTCCAAAGCTCTGTCAAAGTCTGATTCCCCAGATTCCGCAGCTCCGGCCAGGTACCCTAACTCGTTGCCGATCGCGGCCATAGTCTGAAGCTTGGTCGATTTCAGCGGGAGGATCTGTGCTTTCGTGCCAATGATCATTCATTCCTCACTTTTCCTGATGAATGCGCCAGGAGAGGTTGACACTGACGTAAGGCGGAATGCGCACTCTCCGACCACTTCCTGGACCTGGTTGGCGGGAACCAGATTGTTGATGTCGGCGTTGACGCCCGTGCCTCCGGGCACATAGACGTGCTTCCCCCGGTCGTGACGATTGTCCCGTCACGACCGGCATGGGGACAATCGGTGCGCGGAAGCTTGTCGCGGCATTTGTCAAAAGCTTCTTCCTATCGAGAATCGCGCCAGAAACGGTTCCGTGGGGTGGTTAACTCGTCCGAATGCCGGCGCGGCTGTTGGAGTGATCTGGTAGACATAGGCGTAGTCAATGTCGGCATCTTTGCGGTTGAGCATATTCAAAAACTCGGCCGTAACATGCCATTTCCTTGAAAATCGATAACCGATCTCCCCATTGAGCAACACCGTTTGACTTGACTGATAAAGTCCGTCAGACGTCAATGAACGCGGACCAAAGTAGCGCAGGCGCAAACTCGACGTAAAGCCCTTGTAATCGTGCAGCGTGGCGCCCGCTGAAATCACCACCTTAACCGCTTCGGGCACAAGCTTGCCGCCCGGGCCTTGCTGCTGCCAATTGACATACACACAGCCAGGTATGGGTGTGGAAGGGGCTGTGGAAGGGCATCCGTTGCCATTGTAAATGGTGGTGGTGCTGCCGGTCGTGGTAGTGACAGTAGCGGTCAAGGGCAAGTTTACGACCCACCATGTCGCATCAAATGGGTCTAATTGGGTGAACTGGGCTCTGGAGTCCGCAATGTCAAAATCAAATGCCCAATGGTCCGCCGGCGTGTAGTAGTTCGCCCATTCCATGCCATAGCGGTTGCTCGACTGTTCCGAGGCTATCGTGCCTCCGGTGTCGCCATCCTGCGTCAGCTCTGAGTTACTGTGGAGATACCAGAGCTCAAAGGTGCTTTGCAGATGGGGAACGGCCACAGCGCGCACGCCGATTTCCCCGCCTTTCTGTTCGACCAGGGGGGAGATTTTCGGCATGATGGTATTGGGGTAAGGATAGTCCGGCGAAACCGGTTCCACCACTTGCGTTGAGCCACGCCCGTCATTCGAGTGAAAACTGAATCCGCCTTGCAGATAGAACTCGGTATTGGCCCACGGGCCGAAGATCAAACTTGCTTTTGGGCTGGGCAGGAACTTGACCGCCGAGCCGGAATTGGCCGCGTTCACCGACTCGGTGGCGCCGTTGGACAAAGTAACAATATTGGTTGGGTATGCCAGGCTGGTGACGACAAATTTTTCTTGGTCGCCGCGCACGGCCAGGACCGAGCGGAATTTGTTCGTCCACTGTATTTTATTTTCCCAAAAAGCACTGCCTATCATGTCCGTAAAGTTATCCCGCTCCGTGGTCGCGGGCAAAGTTGTGCAGGTGGTATTAGGAACAGTGGTAGTGGCGGCTGTGCTGCCGTTGTTAGCAAATGCAAGGCTGTTGGGCAAAGTAACAGAAAGAGTAATGTTGGAGGTGGGGTCGGCGTTGATGCAGGTGGGAAGAATGCCGGCATTGGGAAGACCGGTTCCGACGGCGGGGAAGAAACTGGCGCCGCTGCCGTTCGCAGCGGTGGCGGAATAATCGGTTTTGGTCGTGCGCACGCGATTTTGCGTCCGGTAAAGGCCGTTGTTGATCCAATCGTTGCGAAACTGCACGCCGAGAGTATTGGACATCTTGCGGCCCAGCCATGTGCTGAAAGCAGTGTGATGTGCGTCCAGGTAACCCACCCATCGCCTGTCCTGCTGATTGAACTGGTCCGCTTTGCTCGAGTCCACCAGGTAGTAAGTGAAATCGGAAAATAGGTCGAGATCGTAGTACCATACGGCGGCCATGATCTTCGACTCGGAATTTGCGCTTTGGCGATGCCACTCACCCTGCAAGCTATAACGCTGGCTGTGGCCACCGTCGGACGGGTTCAGTGTGCCGAAGAAACCAACGAGCGATTGGGCGGTAACGGGGATTTGATCGCTCGAGTGCCATTTTCCGTGGTAAGCGCGGGCTGTGATGCTGGCGCCATTGGTGTCGTCGCCCTGGCTGTAGGTTAGCAATCCGTTGATTTTGTTAAAACCATCCGGATGCACCCATGGGCCGTCATAGTAATACTCTTCTACACCGTACAGCAAACTGCCCGAACCGAGCTTCTGCGATGCGCCGAAAACGGCCCGCCCATAGGTATGCGTGCCGCCTTCCACCTTGAAGAAGTTTTCGGGCAGCGTCTTGAGGAATTCCACATGGGCGTTTGCAGCCGAGGTAAAGTTACCGACATTGGCGTAATAGGGACCTTTCTCGAAACCCACCCGCTGCACAAACTCCGGGATGACGGTGTTCATGTCCGAGTATCCCTCGCCGTGCGCGTGCGACGGCAGGTTCAGCGGCATATCGTCGAGGAAAATGGCGATATCCGTGCCGTGGTCGAGGTTGAAGCCGCGAAGGAAGTATTGGTTGGCCTTGCCGCCGCCAGCGTGTTGCGTGATGATGAGGCCGGGAACCGTCTCCAAAACTTCTCCCGCACGAAGGATCGGACGATCCTGGATTTCCGTTGCGCCCACCGTTCCCTGGGAGCCGGATTCGGCAATTCCGATGAGTTCATCCTCCCGGCCCTGCACGTTGACGGTGGTGCTCACGGCGCCCACTACCAGAGGGATGCGCAGCGGGGCGGGCGCCCCGGTGGTCCCTACGGCGATAACGATTTCTTTGGTTTCAAAACCGGGATTCGATACGACGAGCCGATAATTCCCTGCCGGAAGTCCAGAAACGATGAAGGAGCCGTTCGCGCCCGACGGTGTCGTTCTCTGGACAGTACCGTTCGCGCTTTGAACCTGCACGGTGGCCCCAGCAATCACTGCGCCGGACGTGTCGACGACAGTTCCCGATAGCTGAGACGGATGAGTCTTATCGCTCGTGGCGACCGGGCGATCCTGCGGATCGAGCGCAGTTTCGTATACGCGGACCGCGCCGCATTGGGCCGCGACCGCAAGGGCGGAGATCAAAGTGGCGAGAGCGAGTAATACGATCCTAAGATTCGTGCTACCGCTGCGCATGATTCTTTTCCCTCGCGATTCGTATACGCGGCATTAGTGCTTTTGGATGTGCTTGTGATGAGACTTGCGATTGTGTTCGCGACGATGTTCGATCGAGTGGGCGGGGACGGTCATCACCAGGCGTCCGTGCTGCACGCCTTTGAGGCCGATCAACCGGTCGGCAAACTGCGCCACCTCGGCGGATTTGCCGTGGACGATCAGGACCTCGAGGCAGGAATCGTGATCAAGATGCGCGTGGCTCGTAGAAACGACCAGGCCGTGGTGGGCATGCTGCAACTCGGTGAGCTTTTCGCTGACGCCGTGGGCATGGTGGTCGTAGATGAGGGTAACGGTGCCCACGACGGTCGAGTCCGGCGCGGCGGTCTGTTCGGTTACCAGGCGGTCGCGGATCAGATCCCTGAACGCCTCCGACCGGTTGGTGTAGCCGCTCCTGGCGATCGAGCGGTCGAAGCTCTTGAGAAGGTCGGAATCGAGGGCGATGCCGATTCTGCTTAAAATCCCCATGCGCACTCCTGCGACGACAGAATCGACTCTCCTGGGGAAGAATCATGGTAGCACGAAAACAAGATTACTTGCTACTGGAAAGTTCCGAACTCCTACGGCTGATTACCGCTCCCCGGCCTTACTCCCTCCCCTTTTTGCGGATTTCGATGGCGAGGCGCTTGATCTTCTGGTTGAGGGTGGAGAGGGGGATGCGGAACTGCTCGGCGGCTTCGGTCTGGTTGCCGTTGCAGCGCTCGAGCTTTTCGACGATGATGCGGCGCTCGATGTCTTCGAGGATGTCGAAGAGCGAGGCGTTGGGGTTGCTGGCGAGCAGGGCGTCCTGGAAGCTGCGGCCAGTGATGTGGCCGGGGAGCAGGTCGGAGCCGATAACGGGGCCATTGGAAAGGACCACGCCGCGTTCGATGGAGTTTTCGAGTTCGCGGACGTTGCCGGGCCAGGCGTAATCGACCAGGGCACGGAGGGCTTCGGCGGAGAGCTTGCGCGGGCCAAAACCATTCTCGTTTGCGTAGAAGTCGAGGAAGTACTGAGCAAGCAAAGGAATGTCTTCGCGGCGGGCGCGCAGGGGCGGCAGATCGACGGTGATGACGTTGAGCCGGTAGAAGAGGTCCTCGCGGAAGCGGCCGTCGCGCACCGCCAGGCGGAGATCGACGTTGGTGGCGGCGATGATGCGCACGTCTACCTGAATCTCCTGCACGCCGCCCAGGTGCATGAAGCGGCGGTCCTGGAGGACGCGGAGGATTTTGGATTGGGTGTCCATGCCCATGGTGGCGATCTCGTCGAGGAAGAGGGTGCCGCCGTTGGCGACCTCGAAGAGTCCTTTTTTTGAGGCGATGGCCGAGGTGAATGCGCCCTTGACGTGTCCAAAGAGCGTGGACTCGAGCAACTCGGAGGGCATGGCGCCGGTGTTGATGGGGACGAAGGGCTTGTCGCGGCGGGGCGAGTTGGCGTGGATGGCCTTGGCGATGAGTTCCTTGCCCGTGCCGCTCTCGCCCTGAATCAGAACCGTAGAACGGCTGGGGGCGACTTGCGCGACCAGGTCGAAGACCTTGAGCATGATCTCGCTCTTGCCGACGATGTTGGCGAAGTTGTAGCGCTGCTTGAGGGCGCGCTTGAGTTGGAGGTTCTCTTCCTCGGCTTTATGGCGGGCGACGGCGGAGCGGATATCGGCAAGCAGCTTCTCGTTGTCCCAGGGCTTCTGAACAAAGTTTTCCGCGCCGGCGCGGACGGAGTCAACGACGTTGTCGACGGTGCCGTAGGCGGTGATCATAATGACCGGCAGTTCGGGCTGGCGATCCTTGATCTGCGGCAGCACTTCCAGGCCGCTCTGGCCGGGCAGAGCCAAGTCCAGCAACACCAGGTCGAAGTTTTCAAGTTCGAGAATCCTGAGCCCTTCTTCGCCGTCCACCGCCATGCGAACCGAGTACCCCTCCAGCGTCAGCAACACTTCGAGCGACTCGCGGATGGCGGCCTCGTCGTCGATCACCAGGATGCTGGCGCTCTGGGAAGAACCGGAAGTGGGCGATGCGGAGTCGGATTGATTCGAGCGCAGTTCGACCTCAGGCATGTACGGACTTCCTCAACAGCGGGAACTCAAGATGAAAGGTTGTGCCGGCGCCGATGGCGCTCTCGACGTGAATTTTTCCCGCGTGCTCCTGAATGATGCCGTAGGAGACGGAGAGGCCGAGTCCGGTGCCGCGCCGGTCGCCGGGCCGGGCCGTGGTTTTGGTGGTGAAGAAGGGATCGTAGATGCGCTTGAGGTGCTCGGGCTCGATCCCGGAGCCGGAGTCGGAGATCAGAGCCTCAACATGTCCGTTGACCAGGGTGACAATGCCCAGCCGGCCGCCGCCGGGCATGGCTTCCTTGGCGTTCAACACCAGGTTGAGAAAGACCTGCTGAAGCTTTCCGGGATTGCCAAGGATGGGGGGCAACCCCGCGGCCAAGTCGAGATCGACAACGATCTGCGCGCTCTTGAGCTGGTGTTCGAGCAGGGAAAGCGTGTCGCGGATGACCTGATTGAGGTCGGTCTCGCGGAACTCGGTGGACGAGGTGCGGGAGAAGTTGAGCAGGCCGTTGGCGATTTCGGCGGCGCGGAAGCTCTGCTGGGTGATCTTGTCGAGCACCGGACCCAGGCGGGCATCGCCGCGCAGTTGTTTTGACAGCATCTGCGCGTAGGACGAGATGACGGCCAGGGGGGTGTTGATCTCATGGGCGACGCCGGCCGCCAGCAGGCCAATGGAGCTGAGCTTGTCGGCTTGCGTGAGCTGGGCCTCAAGCGAGACCCGCTCGGTGATGTCGTCGACCAGGATGATGCGGCCCACGGAGACGAAATCCTTGGAGAGCAAAGGGGCGACGGCAATGTTGGCGGTGCGCTGCTCGCCGGCGCGGGTGATGAGACGGAACTTGTAGAGGTGGTGCACGCCGGGCTCGTTCCCAAAGCCTTCCAGCGCCTCGACGAATTCCGAGGGAAATACAGCACGAAGCGCCTGGCCGATGGCTTCGGCGCGGCTGAAGGCGTACATGGCCTCCATCTGCGCGTTCCAGCTTTCGATGCGTCCGTCGAGATCGAGGGCCAGAATGCCCACATTGATGGACTCGACGATGTTTTCGTTGAACTCCTTGAGGCGCTCGAATTCGTCGATCTTTTCCTGGAGACGGGAGTAGAGGATGGCGTTCTGGAGGGCAATGCCGATGTAGCTGGCTAGGGACTCTAGCAGTTCGACATCCTCGCTGGACAGGAAGTCGCCGCCTACGGTGCGGCCCAGGCCGATGACGGCGATGGTGCGGGAAGCCTCTCCATTGATCGTCTGGCCCGCGGAGACGCGGCAAGGCAGATAGTAGTTCAGATCGAGCAGTGCGGCAGTACGCTGCTCATCCGGCGGCAGATGCAGGGCGGCTTGCGCGTTTTCAAAAAAAATGTGCGAATGATCCTTGACCTGGTCGAAGTCCAGGAAACCCAAGGCGAGCCCGTCCGGCGCCAGCCGGTCCTGGACAAGACCGATTTCGGCAGGTAGCCCGTGCGAAGCGGCCAAGCGCATGTGGCGGACCGGGTCATCGGAGTTCTTGGCTGGGTTCTGGGCCAGAAATACCGCCACGCGGGCCACCAGCAGCGTGCGCGGCAACTGCTCAACGATCGATTCGAGCAACGCTTCAAGATCGGTCTCCGAGCTCAAGCCCCGGCCGAACTCGATCAGCGCCTTGCGATAGTCGTAGCGATGGCGGTCGAAGGCCTTGTCGACCCAAGCCTGAATTCTGCGCTTGAGAGGGTCAAAGATGGCGGCCACCACCAGGATGCTGAGCACCAAGGCCCACTCGCGCACTTCCTGAGGCACGCCGTTGTGGACCACCAGGGCGAACAGCGCGATGGCGCCGAAATAGGCGCCGAGGATGAGGCTGGAGGCCAGAGTGTAGGCCACGCCGCGCTTGAAGATCAGGTCGGTGTCCATCAACCGGTAGCGGACGATGGCCCAACTGAAGGTGAGAGGAAGGAAAACCAGCGACAGACCGGCCAGATTGGTGAGCAGGCGCGGCGGGTTAAGGTCGAGCAGGAACGGAATGGCGTAAAACAGCGTGAAGGGCAGCACGGCCAGCAGAGTGCCGCGGGTGAGCCACTTCAACTGCTGGCGCAGCAGGGGAGTGTCGGCGCGGCTGTAGCTGCGCATGAAAAGCAGGGTGGCAAGCACGTAGAAGAGCGCGTCGTAGGCGGTGCCGGTCTGGTTGAGCCGATGGAGAAGCAGACCGGTCGCCTGCCAGCGGCCCATGGCCAGCAGCCATAGGGAGAGCAGTCCGGCGCCGGGCGCATAAACCAGGGGTAGCAGCCAGCGGCGGCGGATATTCCTGAAGCGCTCTTCAGGAAAGCTGAGCGCAAAATGCAGAAACAGCGCCGGCTGCATAGACTCGGCCACCACATTCGACCAGAAGACGGTCCAGTCCAGCGCGTTCAGCTTCCCGGTGTACTTGAGCGCATAGAAGGCGAACGACACCAGGCAGAACAAGAAAAAATGAGTGGCGCGCGGCGCGGTCCAGCGGCGGAACAGGACGTAGACGCCGATGGCGAGATAGATAATGCCGATGATCCGCAGCCCCAAGGCCAAGCTCCGGTCACTGGGCTCCGGGATGACCTTGACCGGGGTGTCCAGCGCAATGCCGTCCCGGGTGATGATGTAGAAGGCTTGGCCGTAGGGGCCGGTACGGTAGAGGGCGCGCTCCAGGTCGGCTACCCGCGCAATAGGCAGATCGTCACACGAGGCACAGGCTGCAACCCCGGTTAGCAGGTCGCGCGCCTCAATGCCGGCGCGCTGGCCGGGCATATTCGGCAGCACCCTCTCGGCTTCAAGGCCGCCCGCTACCTCGTGCCACCAAACTCCGTCGTCCGGCTGTGGGGACCGGTTCTCCTGGCGAAGATTCAAGAGCGCCAACACGATGAGGCCAGCAGTGGCCAAAGCCAGCAGCGTCGCCTGAAACCGGTTGAAGAGGCTCGTCTCCATGGGGATGGCTCTCCATCAACTCCTATTGTTGCACTTCGATTGCCATGCGCAAGAAATGCACAGATTACCAAAGGACTGTTCGGCAACCCATTGAGAATAGGCGAGATAATGACTGCAAATTGCGCAAATTGTCAACCAGGTTGGCAAGATTTTCTGTGGGAAATGCAGGAAATGGTAGGCGGCATCCATCAAAGGGAATCGATCTATGGAAATAGGTAGCTCTATGAGTGGATGCAGGTTATTGCATAAATATGCAATACCACGACAGTTTTGTGAACGGTTTCCGGTCTTCGGTGGAGCAGGAATGCGTCCCTTTGCCGGCAGAATGCAGCTCTTCAGGAGGCGCGTTCAGCGCTGGCCGTAGGTGGCTTTAGGACCGTGCTTGCGCTGGAAGTGGTGTTCGGAAACGTACGCAGGGATGCCGGAATCGGACGCCCCGAGAAGGACACTGCGGAAGGCCAGCCGGGCAATGTACTCGAGGACATCGGCAGTTTCAACGGCCTCGGCGGCGGACTGGCCCCAGGCGAAAGGGGCATGACCCGCTACCAGGACGCCGGGAACGGCGATAGGGTCCAGGCCTTCGGACTTGAAGCGGCGGACGATAACCACGCCGGTATTGCGGACGTAGGCCTCGGCGACCTCCTCGGCGGTAAGGGGCTCGGTGACCGGAACCGGGCCATGGAAGTAGTCGGCATGAGTGGTGCCGAGGCAGGGAATGGGACGGCCGGCCTGGGCCCAGGAGGTAGCGAACTCGGAGTGGGTGTGAACGATGCCGCCGATCTGCGGGAACTCGCGGTAGAGGCAGGTATGCGTGTCGAGGTCGCTCGAGGGGCGCAGGGAGCCTTCGACGATCTTGCCGTCGAGATCGGTGACCACCAGGTCGGCAGGAGTGAGGGCGCCGTAAACGACGCCGCTGGGCTTGATGACCACCAGAGGCTCATGGCCGGAGCGGTCGATGCCGCTGGCGTTGCCGAAGGTGTGAGGCGCCAGGCCGCGGCGGGCGATCTCGCGGTTGGCGTGCAGGACTTGTTCGCGGAGAGAAGAAAGCAGCATAGGACTTCCTCGGTGGCGAGCTAACGGGAAGACAATCGTTGAATTCAGGTTAACAAGGGACGGGCATCGGAGAGAATCGCTGGATTTTTCCAGAGGAGCCGGGTTATTCGTTTGCGGTAAAGAAAAGTGAGTTAAGATGGTTGCGATTTCAGCAACGCATTTTTAAGGGGGACGTATTCGATGCGGCATATTCTTCTTGGCGGTTTGAGCGTGTTTGCGGGTTGCTTCGTGCTCTCAACGGCGGTACTGGCCGGCGGGCATAATGCCGCCGACTATCCTTTGCGGGTGCACATCTTTCAGTACAACGGGCACTCGCATTACGCCTACCACTCTCTGGACATGGTCGACGGGGAGGGCCGGGCGAACCTCTACGAGAACGGCGAGCCGCGCGGCTTCGACTTCAGCTATCACTGCATGGACCGGTTGAGGACTTCGGCCGGTTTCGAAACCTATATGGCGCGATGGAAGAAGCCGGGCAAGGAAATTGAGATTCTTCTGCCTGTCTTCGGCAAGCCTGGCGCGATGGAGGGCTGTTCCCTGCTGGTGGATATGAAGGACAACATGGCCTACGCAAGGCACAATGGCCTGCTGGGCGAAGAGCCGTCGGCGAAGTTCAAGGAATGGATGATCAAGCACGACTACGATCCGGAGCATGGCAAGAACGAGCCGGTTTCGACTGCTCCCGCGTCTGCGGGGACTGGAGCCGCCGGAACGGGGGCGCCATCGAGCGGAGCCGGCGCGCCGCAACAAAACGCGCCACAGTAGAACCGCCAATGGGGCGGGACATCCCGCCCCGCTTCCGATTTATATGGATGCGTATTGCCGGAACGGCTGTAAACTTGCAGCCGGAGGCGGCGTCTACCTGAGTGATGGCAGCCGGCACAGCGTTGGAACCGATGACCATGGTCGCGGCGGAAGAGATTGCCGCACAGGATTTTTCCGCCGTCGTTACCAAGCACCGGCCGCAGATCTTCAGGTTTCTTCTGGCGTCCACTCGGGATGTGGATCTGGCCGAAACGCTAACCCAGGAGTGTTTCCTGAAGGCGCATCGCAACTGGGGACGCTTCCGCGGCGACTCGAGCGCGATGACGTGGTTGATGCGCATCGCCATCAACCTGCAGAAGGACCACTGGCGAAACCGCCGGATGCAGTTCTGGCGTCAGACGCGGTCCAACGCCGTGGATCTGGACGAGGCCAGCGAGTGGCTGCCGAGCGGGGAGAGTTCGCTGGAGCAGCAGTTGCTGGCGCGGGAGCAGGTGGGGCATGTATGGAAGGCCGTGGAAGGGTTGAGCGAACGGCAACGCACGGTGTTTCTGCTGCGCTACGTGGAGGAGCGGGATTTGAGCGAGATTGCGCGGGCTACGGGGTTGAGCGAGGGCACGGTGAAGGCGCACCTTTCGCGAGCGCTCGGCAGAGTGCGAACCGAACTCGGGGGGAAGCGATGAACTCGATGAACAGGGCGGATGGCGAAGGACAAGATCGGGCGCTGGACCCAGTATTGGTGCAGGCGCTGAGGAGTTTCCGCTCCTGCGTTCATGCCTGGAGCGAGGCGGAGTTGAGCCGGCCCAGAGCAGTTGCGGAAATGCGGGCCGCGCCCGCGAGAAGCTGGCGGCGGGCGGCGGGTTTGGCTTTTGCCATCGCGCTGGCCACGGCAGGCATCTCCGGAGGGGTTTACGAGCACCGGCAGCGGCTGGCATTGGAGCGGGACCGGGTAGCGAAGCAGCACCTGGCAGAGCAGCAGCGGCTGGTTGCCGCCCAGCAGGCTCGTGAGGACGAAGAGGATTTGCTGGCCAAGGTGGACAGCGATGTGTCGCGGGAAGTTCCGGCCGCCATGGAGCCGCTGGCTCAACTGATGGCTGAGGACGAGGCGCGGTAAGAACAAGAAACACGGGACACGGGCAAGACCTTTAGCAGACGGAGCGGGAGGAAACTGGGATGAAGGCAGGGATGGCGGTACGTTTGGGAGTGGGGATTGCGGGAGTTTTGATGGCGGGATCGGTGCTCGCGCTGGCGCAAGGGTCGGGCGGAATGGGCCCAGGCATGGGATCGAGGCCCGGATTTGGGGAGCATCGGCCTCCCTTTGAGAGGGCGATGGGGCCCAAGGGCGAGCTTGGGCGCTGGTGGAACAATCCGGCGATCGTGGAGAAGCTGAAGCTGACCGACGATCAGCGCAAGGCGATGGACCAGACACTGTTTCAGCATCGCGAGAAGCTGATCGACCTGCGCGCCGGGGTTCAGAAGGCGGAGCTTGAGATGCAGCCCCTGATCCAGGAGGATCAGCCGAACGAGGCCAAGATCCTGGCCCAGATCGACAAAGTGGCCCAGGCGCGAGCGGAGCTGGAAAAGGCGAATGCCCGCTTTCTGCTGGCGATTCGCGGCAAACTGACGCCGGAGCAGTGGAAACAGGTGCAGGCCTTCCGCGCCAACCGTGGGCAGGGGCGCGGTAATTGGGGGCAGGGCGGCGAGGGACGCGGCGGCCAGGGACGGGACGGCTGGAAGCCGGGCGGGCAGGGACCAGGCGGCATGGGACCGGGTGGCCAGTTCCGCAAGCGGATGCCTCCTCCACCTTCACCGCCGGCGGCTGGGCAGGGCGCGGGTCCGCAGAGCCAGGTAGACCAGGGCGCGGGTCCGGATGGTCTGGGAGCGTCTGCAGCGGGCGGTCAACAGTAAACAAGGTTACAGGCAGAGAGCAACTACGGTTGTTTTTGAGACCGGTGGCGGCAAGGGACAACCCCTTGCCGCTTTTTTTGCCGTTGAAAGCCGGGCCGAAGCGGCCATTCCGGGCCGGATGCGGGGAATTCTGTCGCGAAGCGGGACAACCCGGTGGAGCGCATTGGGACAGCGAATGAAGCGAATTGGGACAGTAATTGAACGGATCCTGGACAGCCCTGGAGCGGAGCGCGACAACCTGTCCGGGGACGCTGCAAAAAATGTGACTAAAGTTATTTTGACCGGGACCGATGAATGGTGTGGATGCAAGAATGCCCATCCGAAAGAAGTGGAGGGCCCGGCGGACTGAAGAGATCGACCGGCGGGCAAGGGCATGAAGGAAGGCATCCGAGAAGGAGTTGAGTCCCATGGCCCTCGGAGTTTTGAACAATCTTTCGGCAATCTACGCAGAGAATAATCTGAATAACACGAACAACAGCCTGCAAACGGTTCTGCAGCAGTTGTCGTCGGGTTCGAAGATCAACTCCGGCGCGGACGACGCCGCGGGGCTCTCTCTGGTGAATGGGCTGGAGGCGAACCAGACGGCCCTCATGCAGTCGGAGACCAACGCCACAGAGGGGGTAGGGCTGTTGGATGTAGCCGACGGCGCGCTGTCGCAGGTGACCAGCCTGCTGGACCGCGCCATTACGCTGGCTACGGAAGCCTCGAACGGCACGCTCAACTCCACCCAGGAGGGCGCGGCCAACCAGGAATACCAGTCCATCCTGGCGGAGGTCAGCAACATCGGATCGACGACCACCTACAACCAGCAGCAGGTGTTTAACAGCAAGATCACTGCCATCTACACGGGCGACTCATCGACGGCCGGCTCTTCGGTGGACGATCTGAACATTCACGCGCTATCCGAGTCCAGCGTGGGTGACAGCGACGGAGTGATGTCTTACGGGAACGGCAACGGCGCAACCGGGACCAACGTCTTTATAGACCTGTCGAACAACGGCACGAATGCGGCAATCGGCGACACGCTGAACGCCTCCGGTACCACCTCGATCCAGGTCGTGTATCTGAAGACGGGGGCCGACGGAGTAGTGACTCCGACGCCGGCGACTGTGGGTGTCGGCACCGGCACCAGCTATGCGAACACGGTTCAGGGCTTGATGAGCGCGA
>Ga0326727_10000594_pt1 | contig 147384 bp, 102 predicted proteins | sample MB2enrmetagenome_FD_207643 | JGI IMG/M metagenome (GOLD analysis project Ga0326727, IMG submission 207643) | Lab enriched peat soil microbial communities from McLean, Ithaca, NY, United States - MB29MY | ecosystem: Environmental > Terrestrial > Soil > Wetlands > Peat | place: USA: New York... | reverse complement strand
AACTTTTGGCGTAGGGGAGTTGGATTAGAATGGATATTTGTCATAGCCCGGACTCTGGAACTCCGGGCGCTCCCTTACGCCTTAAATCGTCCACCCCGCGCAGCGGCTTCGTTCAACAAGCAGGTTGGAGTGAACGGGAGGCAGCCGTTTGGCTCAGAGACGAATCGGGCATCACCTGCGGCTGCCTCCCGTCGCTCACCATGAATGTTCGGCCAGCAGCGCCCTCCCATCATGAAAGTTCGGAAGATGGCTGACACTGACAAGCCGAAGTGGCTTGAGCTGCGAAGAGCGCTGTGGCCAGAATGCCCGGCAGACCGCCATTTGCTCGAAATGGACCAGTTGCAGCATTCGAATGGCGTCGTGTTGCTGGCGGAGGATTCGGACGGGCAAGTCGTGGGTTTCGCCGAAATCTCGATTCGCCGGGATCACGTCGAGGGCACCTCGTCAGCGCCCGTCCCATATCTTGAGGGGTGGTATGTGAATCCGAGCCGCCGGCGACAGGGTGTTGGCCGGGCATTAATCAAAAGCGCTGAGAATTGGGCTTTGGAAGCAGGGTTTTGGGAATTAGCCAGCGACGCCGAGAGTGATAATCACGATGCCATCCGAGCGCACTGGGATTTGGGCTTCCGCGAAGTCGGTAGAAGCGTCCACTTTGTCCGGTCCTTGCGAGCACCGATGGCCGAACCCGGCGCTCCACCGGATGGCGGCCGTGTGGCGCGCCGCGGACACCAACGCATGGAATAAGGGCGCTTTCGCCCTTCGAGAAGACACGAATCCGCGGCAGTGTATTCTTTCAATCAGTGAATGCCACCTTCCCAAGTATGTTGGCAACACAGTCATGGCGATTTACCAGTTGGAAAGTGGCACACTCACAATGACCTGGAATGCCCCCGGCAATGCCGTAGCGCCATCGGCGTTCGATGCTCGTGGCGCTGCTCGCAAGGAACTCAAACGAGAGTAGGAGAGCCGTGCCGCCTGACTTCTGCTGCGGCGAATGAAAAGGCGTCCGTCAATGATCATGCACACTGCTATAGCCTGCGAGGCCCCCAGATATAGCATTATCATTGACTGACACGAAGTAAAGATTCGGCAAACCGGTCTCCGTGTGAGGGCACACGGCTCACAGGTGGGGAATTGGCCGTGTTGTAGGCCGCGCCCCCCCGAACAATCCGCTCGGCCTTTGCTTGGGCGGACTGCCGGATCTCCTCCCCGCTGTGCTGCGGGCCGAAGGGAATCCGAAATCCGAGGTGCGTCGGCCCCCCCGGCCTGCTTTTGCCATCTCAAAGCGTCCGGGTCTGTTTACAGCCCACGGCGGGGAGCCAGGTACAAGCCAGGTACGAGACACGCACGAGACAGCACTAGGCTTAATAGAAATTCTATTAAGCCTAGTGCTGTCTCGTACCTGTCTATGCACTGGCTCCTGCAGGGCTTGGGCCGTTTCCGACGGAGCACGGTGGCCAGGGGCCACCGATCTCCCGCCCCGTGCGGGTATCAGTGGTGACCCCTGTCCGGTTTCATCTATTCTATTGTAACCCAGGTGCCTGCGATATGGCGCGTCCCGTCCCCCGAGTTGAAGTAATAAACGACCAGCGCACGGTGCTTCGAGAGCAAGGCGGCCCAGGGATAGCCCAAATCTCCGTTGCCGCCGTCGTCGCGCAAGATGATTTCCGGGGCGGAAGCGGCATGGGCGCATTCGGGGTCAAGGACCCGGGCGCGAATGCCGAAGGGCGGGTGGCGGTAGCCATAGACCAGCAAGACACGTTTATCGGGCAGGCGCAGCGCATAATGCGGGTGGCCCTGGATTCCGGTGTCCTGCCAGTGCTGAAAGCTCTTGCCGTGATCGGTCGAGCGGGCAATGGCTGTGTGGGCGGGGGAATCAGCAGACATGGTCCTTTCAATGGCTTCTGCGTTCCGACGATGCAAGGAAGAAACACTTTTACTACGATCTCGCGCTCAGCATTGCCTGCGCGTGTTTGCGGGCGGCGTCGGTTTGGCCACCCAACATGCGCGCCAACTCCGTCACCCGCCCCTTCGGGTCGAGGCGCGTAATCTCCGTGATGGTGCGGCCCGCCTCCAAATGCTTGGCGGCGACGTAATGCGCGGAGGCCGGCGCCGCGACCTGCGGCAGATGCGTGATGCACAGCACCTGCCGCTTCTGCGCGATCTGCCGCATCTTCTCGCCCACCGCGTTGGCGGTTTCCCCTCCCACGTTTGCGTCCACCTCGTCGAACACCAGCACGGGGATCTGGTCCTCGGCGGCCAGCACCGTTTTCAGGGCCAACATCACGCGCGCCAGCTCCCCGGAAGAAGCGATGGCGCGCAAGGGGCGGGCGGCCTCGCCGGGATTCGGGGCGAATTGGAACTCCACGCTGTCGAAGCCGTGTTGCGTGATGCGCGAGGCCTGTTCCGCGAACTCGACCTGGGTCGGGGCGGTCAGGGAAATGTCGAGGCGGCTTTGCTTGAACCCAAGGTCCTCCAATTGCCTGCTCACGGCTTTGCTTAGCTGGGGGATGACCTTGCGGCGTTTGGCGGAAAGCGCCTGCCCGGCGCGCCACAGTTCGGCTTCCAACTTTTGCAGCTCGGCATTGATCCGACCCAGCTCGGCTTCGCGCTGTTCCAGGCTGTGCAGCTTGCGGGCGGCCTCCGCGCCGAAGGCGATCACCTCGGCCGCGCTCGCGCCATACTTGCGCTTGAGGGAATGGATCAGGTTCAGGCGCTCCTCGAGCTGTTGCAGCCGCGCGGGATCAATGTCCGCCTTGTCGGAATAGCGGCTCAGCTCGGCCTGCAACTCCCGCAAAGCGGCCACAGCCTGCTCGTGCTGCGTGACGAGCGGCGCGGCGGCGGCATCCACGCGCTGCAACTCCTGCAACGTGCGCCCGACGATGCCCGCCTGCGTGAGGAGCGAGGTCTCGTTCTCGCTCAGCAAATCCAGCGCGGCCTGGCTGAGCTGGAGCAGCCGCGCGGCGTTGCTGGCACGCCGGTGGTCCTCCTCGACCTGCTTTTCCTCCTCCGGCTGGAGCTGCGCCGCGGCGATTTCCCGCACCTGGAAGCGCAGCAGATCCACCTGGTGCGCGTAAGTCTTCTCATCCACGATCAAGGCCGCCTTCTCCGCTTCGAGCGCGGCGCGGCGGCGGACCAGGCCACCCAGGGCCTCGCGCTCGCCCTCCAGGTTGCCGAAGGCGTCCAGGATGGCCAATTGCCGGGCCGGGTGCAGGAGCGACTGGTGCTCGTGCGGGCCGTGGATATCCACCAGCCATTCCCCCAGCGCCGCCAGCACGCTCAGGGTCGTGGGCGAGCCGTTGATGAACTGCCGGTTCGCGCCCGCGCTGGTGAAGCTGCGTTTCAGGACGAGCTGGTGATCTTCGCAAGCCTCCAGGCCGTTTTCCTCCAGGAACGCCTGGAGCGGCGCGCGCAGCCGGCTGATGTCGAAGACGGCCTCCACCGCGCAACTATCGCTGCCGCTGCGCAGGAGCGTGCGGTCGGCCCGCTCCCCCAGCACGAGGCTCAAGGCGCCGATGAGAATGGATTTGCCCGCGCCCGTTTCCCCGGTAATGACATTGTAACCGGCCTGCAACTCCAGCGTCAGATCGGCCACCAGCGCCAGGTGCTTTATGCGGAGGGTTGTTAGCATGTCAGGGGGGCTTGGGGCTCAACGCGAAGGTGAGCGACGGCTGACCCTCGAGCAACTCCCGATTTGCCAAGCAACGTTGCGGGCCAGGCATTCGCTCCACCGAAAGTTAGGCCGCATCATCTTTTCCCGCTCACAATCTCTTGGACAATCCGCTTTTGCTTCTTGTCCAGCTCTGGCGTCCAAAAGGCAACGGCGCGCTTCAAGAGGTTAAGCGCCTCTGGTGTCCCAATGGCCGCCAGAGCCTGTAGTGAAGCCTTCAATGGATACCAGTTGGTCAACCCGATGTAATCGTGGATAAGCCCGACCAGCATCTCCTCTTTTGACGCGATTTTGACTAGTGCCTCCACGCAGTCGGGATACGCCTGCGGCATTCGGGTGATAGGGTCGACACGGCTGGCGGCCCCGATCAGATCCCAAACCACCCGCGGGGTATCCAAGATGGGCTTGCCGAAACTCAATGTCGCCGGGCCGAGCTTGCCCAAGCCGACCGCTGCATAGCGCACTACCCCGATGTGTGGATCATCCAGAGCGCCGTGCAACGTCGGAATGGCGTCGTTCGTGACCTCGGAATGGACGAAGTCGTAAATGGCGTTGTACCGCACCGATTTGTCCTTGCTTTTGAGAGCCTTCTGAAGTTCTGACAACGTGATTTTGGTCTTTTTTGGCATATAGGTGTGGTTTGATGTTCAATGCGGCCTATTATTGGTTAGGAAACCATTCCCACTAAGTTGATATTGCCCGACAAACTGGGAAAGTTTTCCTGGTTTCATTAGCACCGTCCCGGAGCGTAGGAAGCGGGGGGGATTCTGTCAACCAGGCGCGGTGGCGGAGCGCGGACAGGCATGTCCGCGCTCCGGTGCTCCGTCGTCCCCGGGGTCGGGAACGTCATTCCCGAGGACGGACACGCCGTTTCCGAGGGCGCAGCAGCGGCCCTCAGCGCGTGTTTTGGCTATCTCTGCCTGTTCCTGCGCTTCAAACTGCCCAACGCTTTGGACCATCCACCCCAGGGGCTCCCTCGTTGCGCCAGACCGGCCTAAAAGGCAACACTGTTCTGCCATTTGCCATTGGCTATTGGCCATCCCTCGTGTGCGTTTCTTCCGGCTCCCGCATCCCGTATCCGGACGGTGACATCCCTGTGTCGTCCCGGTGTTATACCGGCGATATGCCGGTGTGTATCCCATGTTGGTCACGAAATCCCCTGTGTTTGCAGGCATATTTGCACTTTTATTGCTGTTATTGCGTTACTTTGTGCATCCTCTAGTGCCAGTCCCCTGCAAACCCCGCGTTGCTGCTGGGGCAGCGGACTTGACTGCTCCAATCGCCGACGGTCATGCAGCTTCGCGTCCCCAGCTACGCGAGCAGGCTGGGCGCACCGGCCCGCTAGCTGGGTCCTGGCGCTGGGTTTCGTCAATTGTAATCGCTTCTCGCTCGACTCCGTGGAGCAAAGGGGCCGCGCCGTGTTTCTCCGGGAAAGCGGCAGGGCGCAGAAGAGTTGGCGGCGCAGCCCCTTTGGTTCTGTGATTGCGCCAGGAGGTTTCTCCCGATAAGATTCGCAAAATGATTAGACCGAGACTCGGGAGCGCCACTTACCGAGACGGATCTCGACGCTCGCGCGCCACCGCTGGAACCTGAATGAATCTTTAATTATGAAAACGCTCCAACTCCTTGCTGTGATAACGGGACCCGCTCTGGCCGCAATGCCTGCCAGGGGGGCGTCGGACCCTGTGGAGGCTGCGTTGCCGATGGTCGGCACGGCTGAACATGGGCATGCTTATCCTGGGGCGATCGTGCCCTTTGGCATGGTCCAGCTCAGCCCGGATACGCCCATCAAAGGCTGGGATGGCTGTTCTGGCTATCACTACTCGGATACGGCGATTTGCGGGTTCAGCCACACGCACCTGGCCGGAACCGGCTGCGGCTGCCTGGGGGACGTGCTGCTCATGCCCACGATCGGTGAGCTGCGTCTGGACGCCGGCTCGCCGGGCAACGGCTATACGTCGCGGTTCTCGCACTCCGACGAGAAAGCCACCCCTGGCTATTACCGCGTCTTCCTACAGGACCCGAAAATCCTGGCGGAGCTGACCGCGACCGCCCGCTGCGGCTTCCACAAATACACGTTCCCGGCGGCGGACAACGCCCACTTTGTGTTGGACCTGGTGCATGGCGTGGGGAACAAGACGGTGGAGGCTTCGCTGGATATCGAGAATGACACGACGATTAGCGGCTCGCGCATCTCCGAAGGCTGGGGCGGGAAGCGTGCGGTGTACTTTGTCATGCAGTTTTCCAAGCCGTTCGCTTCGTTTGGCATCGAGCAGGGCAAGAAGCGCCTCCAGGCGGACGACCGCAAAGCGCAGGGGAAGGATCTCAAGGGCTTTGTTAGCTTCAAGACGGCGGCCAAGGAAGTCATTCTTGTCAAAGTGGGCATCTCCGGTACCGGTATCGAGGGGGCCAGGAAGAACCTCGCGGCAGAGATCCCAGGGTGGGACTTCGACGGCGCGCGGGCGGCTGCCGTCCGGCAATGGAAGGACCTGTTGGATGCAGTCAAGATCGAGACCTTTGACCCGCACGTCCGCGACACGTTTTACGCCAACCTCTACCTGTCGGCCCAGGCGCCCGTCCTCTTTAATGACGTGGACGGGACCTATCGGGGCACGGATCACAAGAACCACTCCGGGGCGGGGTTTCAGAACTATACGACCTTCTCGCTGTGGGACACCTACCGGGCCGAGAATCCTCTGCTGACTCTGCTCCAGCCGGGGCGGGTAGATGACATGATCCAATCCCTGCTGGCCGAGTACCGGGAGTCCGGGCTGCATTCGACGCCGATCTGGCCGCTGTGGGGGAACGAAACGTGGTGCATGATCGGCTATCACTCCGTGCCAGTGATTGTGGACGCCTACCTTAAGGGCTTTCGCGGCTTCGACGCCGAGGCTGCCTACCAGGCCATGCGGGACACGGCGATGCAGGACCGGAACGGCCTCAAGGACTACAGGGAGCTGGGCTACGTGGCGTCGAAGCCACACGGCGAGGCGACGTCGCGGACAATCGAATATACTGTGGATGATTGGTGCCTGGCGAAGATGGCCGAGGCGCTGGGCCACCACGAGGACGCGCAGCTTTTCTACAAGCGCTGCGCCAACTACCGCAACCTATTCGACAGGTCAGTGGGCTTCTTCCGTGGGCGCAAAGCCGACGGCTCCTGGCGCAGTCCCTTCGTCGTCAACGCGCTGGTTGGCGACGAATACACCGAGGCTGATGCCTGGCAATACGCGTTTGGGGCCCAGCATGATCTGCCGGGGCTGATTGGACTTTATGGTGGCGACGAGGCGTTTATTCGGAAGCTGGACGCGCTGTTCGCGGCTGACTCGACGATCCAGACGGATATTCCCGACATCAGCGGCCTGATCGGCCAGTATTCGCAAGGAGACGAGCAGTGCCATCACGTGGCTTACCTCTACAATTACGCCGGGGCGCCTTACAAGACGCAGGAGCGCGTGCGCCAGGTCATGGCGACGCTATACAACGACACGCCGGCAGGCCAGTGCGGAAACGTGGATTGCGGCCAGATGGCAGCGTGGTACGTGTTTAGTGCGCTGGGCTTTTACCCCGTCAATCCGGATAGCGGCGTCTATGTGATCGGCAGCCCTGTGGTGGAAAAGGCCGTGGTTTCTCTGGATGCCGGCAGATACGGCTCCAGGCAGGCCCGGCGACGGATCCTTTATCCACCCAAGGCGGAGGCTCCTCCGGAGAGCTACCGCGCTCGCACGTTCACCGTGGTGGCCAAGAACAATAGCCCGAAGAACATCTACATCCAGTCTGCCTCGCTGAACGGGAAGCCGCTGGCCCAGGCCTGGCTGACCCACGACCAGATTACGGCTGGCGGCACGCTGCGGCTGGTCATGGGGCCCAAGCCCAACGTCGAATGGGGCCGCGCTCAACGCGTCCGCCCGCCCGCCACTATGCCGGCGGGATTCCACTACGCGGAGCTGCCCGCGCCATCTGACGATAAGCCCGTAGCTTTCTCCGTCCCGATTCGGGTCGTCTGCGGCGCCGAAGAAGCGGTGCAGGGATTTGTTCCTGATCCTAACATGCTCTACGGGGGCGTTAATCATCGGGCGGTTACGATTGATACGAGCGCCGCAAATGCGGCGCCGGCCGGAGTCTATCAGGCCGAACGCTACGGGAAGGATTTCTCCTACCTGTATCCTGTGCCGAAGGATGGCCGCTACCTCGTGCGCCTTCACTTCGCGGAGATCTTCGATGATGGCGCCGGACGCCGTGTCGAGAACATCTCGATTAACGGCCAGCCAGTGCTAAAGGATTTCGACATCTTTACCGCCGGCGGCGGGCTGAACAAAGCGGTCGTCAAGGAATTCGCGGGTATCAGGCCGGACGAGCGGGGCAACGTCGTCATTCGCATCACGGCGGCGCCGGGCAGCCCCGATAAGAATGCCAAGATTTGCGGCCTGGAGATTCTGAAGGCTGAGGCTGGCCAGTAGGGCAGTAGCGAGAGTTAAACCTCCTGGCAGAGCACGCCTGGGCGAGGCTGGCGATCACCGGCTCCGGAATGTCATGCTTGCCGATGTCAGCCCTGGCGATGTCGCCGTGAGCCGAAGCACCTCGGGAACTGTGCCGGACTGGACAATTGCCATGCACTGACCATTGAAGGCGTTTCGCTCATGTGCTTTGTCGGGGTCGTGATCGCTCGGATTGCCATTGCCCACGCCCAGAATGCGGGCGCCACCGGTAAGTTGGAAGCAGACGCGATTGTCGGCGGCACGAACCACCCGGCCTTGCGCATCCACAATCGAGACTGAGACGACCACTGCGTCTTGCCCGTCGGCATGGAGAGTCTTGCGGTCGGATGAGAGCAGGATGCGTTTGGGTGCGCCAGTGGTTTCCAACGTCTCGGCGGCCACCACTTTGCCGTCCTTGTAGCCTTTGGCCAGAAGTCTTCCGGGCTGATATGGAACTTCCCATTCCAAGTGACCGTGCGGCGGCATGGTTTTGATCCCAAGGCTTTGGCCGTTTAGAGAAAGCTCGACCTGGCGGGCATTGCTGAACGCAATCACCCGGATGCTTTGTCCCTCCTGGCCCGGCCAGTTCCACCGGTCGGGCATCAGGTGCACCATCGGTCTATCGGACCACTGGGATTCGAAGTAGTAGTATTTGTCTTTTGGGAAGCCGCACACGTCCATCAACCCGGTGTTGTTGCTGACGTCCGGCCAGCCGTAGGGATTGGGTTCTCCCTTGTAGTCGAAACCTGTCCAGGTGTAGGACCCGGCCATGGAGGGTCGCGTGACAACCGGCACCCACCCTTCATCGCTCAGGTTGTAGCAGCTCACCCAGCCATTGGTCCTATCGCTGATATACTGGCCGCGCGTCATCTTGTTATTGGCCGCCTCGCTGCCAAACATCGGCCGGTGCGGATTGGCCCGGTGGATGGCATCATAGTCCCGGGCGTGGTAATTGACTCCGATGAGGTCCTCGTCGTTGATTCCGTTCGTAAGCCAGCTTCCGTTTATCGCACAGGTGATCGGGCGGGTTTTGTCAAAACGATGCACCACCTCTGTCATCGCGGAGAAGATGCGGGCGCCCTCCCGCTTCCCTCGCAGCCCCTCCTCATTGCACAGGGACCACATGATGACGCTGGGATGATTGCGATCCCGCTGAACCATGAACGCCAGGTCGGAAAGGTTCGTGTAGGACGTGCCAGTGGGGCTATGGCCAAGATAGCTGTCGCCCAGATGCCGGTTTTCCTCCATCACCAGCATTCCCAGCCGATCGCAGGCGTCCAACAGCGATGCATCGGGCGGATTATGCGCCGTGCGCCAGCCATTGCATCCCATTTCCTTCAAGCGCTTGACGCGCCAGGGTTGGAGGCTGTCGGGCACGGCGATTCCGACACCCGCGAAATCCTGATGGTTGGCGGCGCCCTGTATTTCAATGTGCTGTCCGTTAAGAAAGAAGCCCTTGTCCGCGTCGAAGCGGATCGTCCGTATGCCAAACGTCGTCTTGGTGGAATCCACTGGCCGGCCATCCTGCAGAATGGTGGTGTGGAGTTGGTAGAGTTGAGGCGATTGGAGGGACCAAAGCCGCGGATGTTGAAGCACGGCATGCTGAACCACCTCTTGTTGATCGTCGCTGCCAACCCTCAGCTCGTCTCCGAGCGTCGTGAGCAGTTTGCCACCAGGCCCCATGATCCGGGATACGACTTGGCACTGCGCCGGCACCGCTCCGTCGTTCTTGACCATGGTTCGGAGGGTGAGCTTGGCCTCGGCGCTGGCGCCTTCATCGCCATTTGGCACTTCCGAGATTGCGTAGGTTCCCCAAGGCGCAACATGCAATGGAGCCATGTCCGTAAGATAAACGTGGCGATAGATGCCGCCGCCTTCGTACCAATGCCCTTCGAACCCTCTGGGGTCCACGCGCACCGCGATTATGTTCTCCGCCCCGCACCGGGCTGCTTTAGCAATGTCGTAATAAAACCCGGTGTAGCCGCTTGGGTGTCTCCCCAGGAACTGCCCGTTCAGCCAGACCTGACTGTCACGGTAGATGCCGCCAAATTCCAGATGCAGGACTTTGCCCTCGTCGGCTTGCGGCACGAAGAAGTGCTTGCGATACCAGGCTACCTGAAGGGGCAGGTAGGCGTGTTTCCCTTCATTGGTGAAGCTGTAGCTTCCCTCCAGCACATAGTCGTGCGGCAGGTGAACCCGTTCCCATTGCTTGTCATCGTAGCTTGCTGAAATGATCTCGGTTTGGGACCCGTCGCCAAGGCGGAACAACCAGTCGGCGTCCAGTAGCGTTTGTTCCCGCAATGGTGTTTCAGTGGATTTGGGAGGCAGGGAAGAGCATGAAGCAAGACCGGCGATAGCCAGAGCCATCAGAACCGGGCCGGCGATCTGCAAGCCACGGCCAGTCTTGGTAAAGACACGCATATCAGTATGGGAGAGTCCGAGTCTATTTCGACGGCGCAACCTGGATGCCCTGCCTGTCGCTGGTAACGCTATAAAGTTGGCCGTCTTGCAGCACATCCAACAACTGGCCTTCAAAGCCCCGCGGGCGCGGATCGGGCACCAGGGTGTGTTTCAGCAAGTCGGGGTGGTAGCCGAAGAATCCGCGGATGATGGTTTCGGCGAAGGAGCCGCCGTTGCTGGCGTTATAGGTCTGGCTGGGCAGCCCGCGGCCACCCCGCTCCGCTATACGCACGGGGGCGTCCGGTGTTTTGCCGAGCAGTTCGCGCGATTGGCAGAACGGACCTTCATAGGTCACGCTGGCGCAGCGGTGGAGAAGGTCCAGCGCCTTGGCGAACTCACCGAACTCGCAGAAGGTGGCGATCGTCTCTCCCGGCCACGCGCAGAAGGCGCCCATCGGCCCGTGATCGGGGCGGTCGGACTTCGCCGCCGCCGGATCGGTCAGCGACTGCGCGCGCATCCAGTGGTCCGTCAACAGCTCGCGTTCAACAAAGTCCGTCATTTCGCTCCGCATCTTTGGCGAGAGGTCAGGGCTGATGGTCAGGCCGACAGTGGCGAAGTCAAACACGTGGCGCATTTGAACTCGCGTGCCGTCGCGGTGCAGCGAGTCCCAGACACCCTGTCCCGGTTCGTAGAGCCCCAGCACCGCGGGAAGCTGATGGGCCACGTCGGCACGCAGCTCCTCCGCTCGTGCCTGGTTGCCCTCCGCCGCCTCGATGTCAGCCATGCGCCGCATCATCCAGATATTGGCGGCGTTAAAAGAAGCCACCTCGTTGATGTAAGTGGGAACACACTCCAGCAGGTTGCCAGCCTTGCCGTAATCCGCCAGGGTGCGGTCTGGCCTGACCAAGGTCTTCCAATGCGTGGCGAGGCCGGCCATGTGTTCGAGGACGGTCTGATCATTGATTCTTTCGGACAGGAAAGCGCGGTCGCCAGTCACGTCCAGATAAGCGTTCAGGAGGATGAAGATGGAATAGTCGTTGGCGCTATACCACGGACCCTGCAAGGTGCCAGTCAGGTATTCCTCCGCGTAGCCGTTGGTGATGCCCTTCGCCAGCCACGAATGGAGGCACTCCTTAAGTGTGGCCGCGTCGAGCAAAGCGAACACCGTAGCCCATTCGCGCGTGTCCCAGAAATACATCATCGTGCAGTTGCTTTCAGGCGTGTTGCTCACATACACGCGCGGCGCCACTGGAAAGCCGGTGCGATAGACGCTCAACAGCGAGACCGCGCTCATGTAATACACGCGCCGCATCTTTTCGTCGGGTGTCACCAGCACGGGCAAGTGGCCGGAAAAGAAGCGGTTCTTCGGCGTGAACATCGCAATGAACCGGGCTTCCCAGTCGCTTTGCACCTGGGCGAACGTGGCGTCAAAGTGCTTGGCCCATTTCACGGCCAAATCGTGAACGCCTTCCTCCTTTTCGCCCAAGGCCAGGACGTAGTTGATGTCGAGGACCCCTTGCGGTTTCAAAGTGACATGCCACACCGCCTGACCGGAGTTGGCATTGGCTGACAACTCGTCGGGCTTCTGCTCGAAGCTGAAGCAGTTGGCCAGGTGGTTGCTCGAATCGTGCAGCAGAAGCGATTGGTGGTCCTCCGTCACCAAGACAGAAAACCGGCTGCCGGCGCTTTTGTCCCGCGGGATCCCCCACCCCCAATGGCTGTGCCGGGAGGTGCTGGCCGACAGCAAGACTCTCAATTCAAAGCTCTGCGCAGCCGTTCCGTTGTTCGTAACGGCGAGGTGGAACAGCAGGCCGCTTTGCTCGTACGCCATCCGCGTCGTTGTCTCGACGACGAGATTACCCGCCGCCGCCCTTCGCAGCACCTGATAGGGAAACCAGCGCGTCTGCTGCAGCGTGGGCGCACTCCCATCAATGAGCAGAGCGCCGGTGTTGCTGGTCATGGTGATAGGTGGAAAGCTCAGATTCCCAATGGCGAGCACGTCGCGTACCGCCTGGGCCGACCCTTGCGTGCTGTTTAGAGCAGGCAAAGACCGAACCTCGGCAGCGTTCTGCCAGTCGCCTGCCAGGTCGTTCAAGGAAGGGACCTGTGCCCCCGCGCGCCAGCCTTCAAGCGGCAACAGCAATAGAGTGAAAAGCAGTGCAGCCAGACCCGACCACCGTTTGAATTGAGCGTCGCCCATCCCGCTGTGATCACAGGGTTGCTGTTTCATTGGGAAGAAAGCTGACTTCCCCGTGTCCGGTTTGCAAGACCTCAACTAAGTCTATGGAAATGCGGCACATATGGCGCAGGAGTGAACGAGCGATAGTAGATTTGCGGGGCAACCTGGTTCGGAATCAAGTATTCAAACAAGTTGGTCATGAGCAAAGCTAGCCCAGCCTGCCAGTTCGGCGACAGCAGGTTGGTGGCGTAGGCCAGTTGGTAACTGGAGCCTGGATTGCCATAGCGGGTAAGCATCCGCGTCGAGTTAGGCGCGAACAAGTGGCGCAAATCGTGGTGGGTTATGCGGATCATGCCAACCATCTTTGCGGCCCGGTCCATAGCCTTCTGACACTCACGAACCTTCATCACGGGGTCACTGGGTTGGATCTTCGGTCTCTCAGCCACGAAGTCGTCCAAGCAGTTGGAGTATCTCAGGAATCATTGGCACCTCCCGGATCTCGCTGTTCTTGGCGCGTGTTTCAGGATCGCCCCGGACGGTGATCTTGTTCCTGACGAAATCGCAGTCTGCCCAAGTGATGTTGGCAGTTTCAGCTTTCCTGACTCCGCCGAATGCCAGAAAACGAACCGGGTTAGCACATGGCCTTGAATGCCTACTGCCGCTGGTTTCCAGTTCCTTTACAAATGCCAGAAACTGTTTAGCTTCAGGCAGCGTCAATTGTTTATTGCGCACCTTCGCCCTACGGATCGTTTGCATTGGGTTGTCGTGTCTGATCCGGGAATCAACCGCTATTTGAAATGTTCGCCGGAGCATGGATATTACCCTGTTGACTCGTGTGGCAGAGTCGTCAGCCCCAAAACGTGACCGCCAATTCGTGCATTCAGCGTGGGTAATCTTCTTCACGTCGAGGGAGTTGATCTCGGGCCAGGACTTTTGCCCCACTTCAAGAATCTCGGCCTGGTATTTCTTGGTGCTCGGTTTGATCTCCCCATCCTCTGTCACTCGTCGTCTATAGATTCCCAAGGCATCTCCGAAGGTCATTTCCCCAACCGCAAGGGTCTTCCGCTCAGTCTGCTGCTGCTCAGCAGTGAGCAAATCCTGGAGCCGCAGTTTGGCGATGGGAAGCACGTCGGTCTCGAGCGACTGGTGGACTGGCGAATTAACTTGCCCCCCAACCTTCGCCCGTGCAAAGTACACCCCTGATCTGATGGCTTGCAACGAACAAGATTTGCCACTGGGGCTTTCACCCAAGGCGATGATTCATGGCAGACAGTATCAGATTGCGGTATCAGATTGTCAATTTGGTGCGAATATCGCTATATTTGCCTTGTTTATTTAGGTTCTGCTCCCGTAACTCAAATGGATAGAGTAGCGGTTTCCTAAACCGTAAATCCCGGTTCAATTCCGGGCGGGAGTACCAACCGATAGAAGCTAAAGCACTGGTGGCGCATCCCAGAGGGTTGGATCACCTCAAAACCTGACCGCGCGACGTATGCGTGACATACTTGCAAGGCGTAATGGCTCCTACATTCATATGGTGACACAACGAAGAGGGGCGTGAGAAGCCAGTCAACCCTCTCTGCCGGATAGGCCAACCAGGATGCTCAAGCTCTTTTCCGATCGAAAACCATACCGCGAAGCCGACAGGAATTGAGGTTGGGCTTGCCTCTCCCCTGGGAATGACTAGAATCCGCGCTTCCTGCGAAAGGCGCAGGGCAGAAAAGCGTTTACACATGAAGAGTTACAACATTGCAGTTATTGGCGGCGACGGCACAGGCCCGGAAGTGGTCCGTGAGGCAGTCAAAGTTCTTGAGGTCGCCGCTAAGAAATTCAAGCTCAAGCTCAATTACACCGATTACGACCTGGGCGGCGCGCGCTACCTGCGCACCGGCGAGGCCCTGCCGGACAGCGTGCTGGCGGAGTTGCGGAAGTTCCCGGCCATCCTGCTCGGCGCCATCGGCCATCCCGACGTAAAGCCGGGCATCCTCGAAAAGGGCATCCTGCTGCGCACCCGCTTCGAGTTGGAGCAGTATATCAACCTGCGCCCGGTCAAACTCTACGACGAGCGCTTCTGCCCGCTGAAGGACAAGAAGCCTGCCGACATTGACTTTGTCGTCGTCCGCGAGAACAACGAAGGCCTGTACACCGGCGTCGGCGGGTTCGTCTTCAAAGGCACGCCCAACGAGGTTGCCTTGCAGGAAAGTGTCAATACGCGCCGCGGCGTCGAGCGTTGCTTGCGTTACGCCTTCGAGTTCGCCCGCAAGCGGAACAAGGCGAAGAAGCTCATGCTCTGCGGCAAGACCAACGTGCTGACCTACGCGTTCGACCTTTGGGAGCGCGCCTTCCACGAAATCGGGCAGAAGGATTACCCCGACATCAAGCGCGACTATGCCCACGTGGACGCCACGACCATGTGGTTCGTGAAGAACCCGGAATGGTTTGATGTCATTGTCACTGACAACCTGTTCGGGGACATCATCACCGACCTGGGGGCGATGGTGCAGGGCGGCATGGGCATCGCCGCGGGCGGCAACATCAACCCCAAAGGCACGAGTATGTTCGAGCCGATCGGCGGCAGCGCCCCGAAGTATACCGGCAAGGGCGTCATCAACCCCCTGGCGGCGATCTGCGCCGGGCAAATGATGCTGGATTTCCTGGGTGAGACCAAGGCCGCCAAGGCCATCGAAGACGCTGTCATCAAGGTCACCCGCGAGAAGGTGAAGAGCCTTGCGGCTGGCAAGATGGGCTACAGCACCTCGCAGGTGGGGGATTTGGTGGCCGAAGCGGTGTAAGTCCGAAGCCCTGGCGACCGCGTTCAAAGGTCGAGGGTTCGGTCTGCGCCTTTACGCCCGTAGGCGTGCGGCGGCAACTGGAGCATTCCCCACCCGGCTTCGGCAATACACAAAACTCCGACCGGGCGAAGCACGCGATTACTGCTTGTGCAAGCGGCAGAAATATGGGCTACAGCACCTCGCAGGTGGGGGAACTTGGTGGCCGAAGGGGTGTAAGCTCAATCGTTGTCAACGAGTACCGCCGAGCCCGGGCCGCAAAGCACCTGAGTCTGGGGTTGGCGTCGGTTCGGCGCTCGGCTGAGGTAGCGCCGGGGAGGGAACGGAAGGAGCCGGGGAAGTGCTTCGCCGTCCAGTCACGATCACAAAACCGAGGGCCACCAGGCCTACGCCAATCGCCGCCAGGGTGACATACAGCGGCCCGACCGGGGGCTGGAAGCGAAACTCGACGGTGTGCGCGCCCGGGGCCAGATAGACGCCGCGCATGATGTAATTGCAATGGAGCAACGCCTCGGGCTTGCCATCCACCTTTACATGCCAGTTCGGATCGAAACGGTCATTTAGCATCAGCACGGAAGGCGCCGGCGCGTCGCACTTAAGCACGATATGTTTAGGGGCGTAACCGCTGAATTCCACGCTGCCGTTGTTATCGTTGGTGGTGGCGGCCAGCGGGGCGGCCGGCACGCGGCCCGCGACAAACACGGTTCGCTCGGGATCGAAGGCGGCGTCACCCAGATGACCTAGCACGGCCTCGTCGTTGGTAACGACCTGCCAGTTGGAATAGAGCTTGGCACGCGGCAACGCCCCGGTGAATTCGATCAGGGCAAAGGTCCCTTTGGCGTCAGGCACGGCGGTCAGGTCCGCCTCCCCCGTGACCCGAGTCACTCCCGGCCGCGGCGCAAGGTTGAAGCGCTCGGCAATGCGGAACGGAGGGTGTGCCGGGTCCGTTTGGCGATTCATGTCCTCACTTTCCGCCGCCTCGCCGATCAGGTAGCGCGTATTGCTGAGCTGCCAGGTGCGGATGGCGATGCGCAGGTAGTCAGCCTGGTTGGTCGTGTTGAACGCGTCCTCGTACGCCTCCAGGTCTGCCGGCATGCGCGAGATCTGGACTGGATCCAGCGACTGAATATTGTAATAGGGAAACTGGTGGTTGAGCCACGCCTTCGTATAGACGCGGCTGAGCCAGACGAACTGCGGCGACGTGCCGGAAGGCAAGATCGTGACTCGGTGCTCGTAGGGTTTCTCCCGCAGGGCGTCAAGGATCGGATTGCTGGCATACTTTGCCCTGTGATCCCAATAAACGATCCAGGGCTGGTTCGCCAGTCCGAGGTCGGCGACCAGCACCAACCCAAGCAACACAGCGCCCCAGCGGGCTCGCGCGCCGGCAAAGGCTCCGCTCAGGATCAAGATGATGCCCCCGCCTGCCAGCACAAAGAACAGGACAAACCATCTCACTTGGCCGATGCTGAAGCCGGCGATGGCATGGGCTCTGGCCTGGTCGAACAGGACAGTCTGCAAATACTGCTCCAGCGAGGACCTCGAGGAAGCATAAGCCAACCATGCCAGCAGAACCGCCCCGAGGGCCACGGCACAGCCGAGCGTCCAGCCCTTATCGAACCTGGGAGCTCTGGCCCACCACTGCTTCAGTCCTGACCATTGGGACGCTGTCCCCGCTCCGTCCGGCTGCATGTACCGGCGCCACAAGCCGTCAACCCCGTAAGCGAACAGCACCACCTGGGCGAAAGCGAACATATTGAGGAATTTGACCGGATTGCGAATCGTGGAGAAGTAAGGCAGCGCATAGACCACCTGGTAAAACGGCGCAAAACGGCCATAGGCCAATAGAAGCGAGGTCAGGCTGGCCCCCAGCCAGAACCAAAGCCAGCGGCGTTCGGAGAGCCTGAAAGCGGAATCCTTACGCCGCAGCGACTGCACCGCCGCCCAAATAGCTACCAGCACAACCAACACTCCGATGTAAGACCCCCCTCCTGAGAAACGCAGCAACTGCTCCGGTGGCGGACCCTCTCGGCCATTGGCGAAATACCTGTCCCAAACAGGCGCGCGGCCAACTGCCCCCCAATACTCTCCACCGCCAGGCGTGTCCATGCGATAGCCGAAAAGGCCGGACACCAGGAGGCTGAGCGTCTCCCGCTTCGGCAGGCTCCACTGCGTCGCCCAGTCCCAATGTTCCTGTTGGGTCTGAGCATTCTGCTGCGTCTCGGTCATGCCCTTGACTTCGGTGGCCAGCAACCCGGAAATGGCTTCGGCAGCCAGCAGGGCCGCGCATACGGCCATGAGTCCCACCCGCCCTGCGCCCGCCGCCACGTTCTTTGCTCGCGATCCGTCGGCTATCCAGGCCTGGTAGAGAACGAACAACCCTGCATACACACTTAACAACGCGCCGATGTCCGCCCCTTCGGTCACGGCCATGCCCACCGCCAACCCGGCCAACGCCACGCGCAGCCAGCGCGCACGCGCGGACGTGTCCACCAGCGCGGCCAAAGCGAAGAAGATCATCCCGACGCAGATCGGGTGCGACGCCACGCCCCAGCACGCGGCGGAGAAGAAGCTCGAACCCAACGCCGCCGCCAGCCCGCCTAAAAGGCACGCCGCCGGGGTGAGACCCGACTGGCGAAAGAAGCACCACGCTCCAAGCCCCAGGATCAGCAGAGCTACGGGGACGTAGAGTTTGGAAAACAGATACGGCTTCACCAAGTACAACAAGCCGTAGCTCAGGCTTGGGGAGGAACCCCAGTCGCGGGAGCCAAGCATGTTCAGGTCCTCCCAGCAGCCGGTAAAGCGGGCGGGCAAGCGGTGGCACTCTGATATTAATCGGCCCAGCGGACCATCGTTCGAGAACAGGATCTTCCCTGGCAGAAAGTCATCCCACAGCAAGACGGAGAGAACCACGGCCAGCAGCAGGACCATCACCGCCAATCCCGTGCGGCCTGTTCTCAACGATGTGTTTCTTACCTGTTCCAATGGGTGGGCTCGCGTACATCCGCCTTCTAACCCGGGCCGGAAGGCGAGCTCGGTGCTCCATCGCACAATATGTCCACTGTCACCATGGTGGGTTCACCTGGATGTCCATTTCGCTCTAGCGTGAGCTATGCCACGCACTTGCAGGGCTTGCGGGGCACCCCGGTTAAGCATGAATTCCCATCAAACTCTTGGAATTCGGGATGAAGGCCTGTGTGCGCCAGGCCAGCACATGGTTAGCGAATTGTCAGGCTGTGCAAACTAACTTTGCTAAATGGGTAAGGTTCTCCACTTCACGGCAGACCAACGAGCGCTCCATGTCGCCTTCGGGCAACTCCAGCGGCAACTCAGGGAAGCCGGCCAGCAGAAAGGCATCGAATTGAGTATCGCCAAGGCGCTCTGGGCCCAACATGGCCACCCATTCCTGCCGGCCTTTCTGGAGACTGCCAAGGGCGAGTATCAGGCCAACGTGGCCCAGGCTGACTTCGAGACCGGAGCCGACGCCGCCACAGGCCAGATCAACCGCTGGGTGGCGCAAAGAACCAGTGACAGAATCCAGGACATCCTGCCGCCCGGCAGCCTGACCGACCTTATCCGGCTGGTGCTGGCCAATGCAATCTACTTCAAGGAAGTCTGGGCCAAACCCTACGAGAAAGCCGAAACCTCAACCCAGCCCTTCCACCTCAGGCTGACCCGCCAGACCAATGTGCCGCTGATGCATCACTTCGATGAAGTCCGTTACATGGAGAAAACCGAATCCCAGCTTCAAACTCAATGATACGTTGGCCTGGATGGGCATGCCGGACGCCTTCGGGCCGAAAGCTAACTGCTTGGATGGTGCTTGGGGCTTGCTGACCGGCGGGAGAGATGGTTTAATCGCGGCATGGATACATTCCTCGAAGCGGCGATCGAAGAGGCGAAGAAGGGGCTGGCTGCGGGCGGCATCCCCATTGGCTCTGTGCTCGTCTGCGACGGCAAGATCATCGGGCGCGGGCACAACCAGCGGGTCCAGCACGGCAGCGTGATTCACCATGCGGAGATGAACTGCCTGGAGAACGCCGGACGGCAGAAGGCGTCGGTTTACAAGCGCTGCACCCTTTACTCCACACTCTCGCCCTGCCCGATGTGCAGCGGGGCGGCGCTGCTCTACAAGATACCGCATATCGTGATCGGCGAGAACGTGACTTTCCAAGGGCCGGAGGATTACGTGCGGTCGCAGGGAGTGAAGCTGGAGGTGCGGCAGGACGCTGCGTGCATCAAGCTGATGCGGGACTTCATCGCGGCGCGCCCGGAGCTTTGGAACGAGGACATTGGCGTCTGAGGCGCGTGGCATGCCGGCGATACGCATCATGAACAAACTGGTTCTCCCGCTCCTGGCCGGCGCGCTCTTGCTGAGCGGTTGCGCGAGCCATTACGTGATCAAACTGAGCAATGGAAACGAGATCACTTCCACGACCAAACCGAAGCTCGACGGCAATGTCTATCATATCACGGATGCGAACGGCGTGGACCACATGGTGCCACGCGGCCGGGTGAGGGAGATCGAACCCACCTCGATGGCGGAAGAGGAGAAGAAGCCCAAGTCGGTGCCGACGGCGTCAACGCCGAGCACCCGGCACTGGTATTTCCTGTGGCTGTTCTGAGGGTCGGAGCGGCCCGCCGGGCCCGGGCGCAGATCCCGAAGCCCTGCCTTACCGCCGCCCGCGGGCAGTAACGAATTTCTCCACGTATTTGCCGATCAGGTCGGCTTCGAGGTTTACGGCATCCCCAAGCTTCCGTTCCCGCAGCGCGGTCACTTCGTAGGTGTGCGGGATAATCCAGATGCGAAAGCCCTTGCGCGCGACGCCGGCCACCGTGAGGCTGATGCCATCCACGGCCATCGAGCCCTTGAACACCACGTAGCGCATCACCTCGGGTGGGGCACCGATGTCCAGCACGTGGTCTTGCCCCGCTCGCTCCCACCGCGTGATCCGGCCAATGCCGTCAATGTGACCGGTGACAAAGTGTCCGCCCAGGTTGCCGTCCGCGCGCAGGGGGCGTTCGAGATTGACCAGCGAGCCGGGCTTAGCGAATTGCAGATTGGTCCGGTTCCACGTCTCCTTGAGCAAATCGAATTGCGCGAGCCGGGATTTGCCGCGTGCGGCCAGTTTCACCACCGTCAGGCAGCAGCCATTGATTGCCAGGCTGGCCCCGACCTTTAGGCCGCGTCCGCAGAGACCGACTCGCACCGCCAACTGAATGGACTTCGCGCCGGGTTTGATCTGCTCGATAGTGCCGGCTTCTTCGACAATGCCCGTAAACATGACTGCGCAGCTTGCAGGCCATAGCCCTGGTGCGGCAAGTCATTTGCGCAGCCCCTCTCACCGCAAGTCGAGGCAGCGCAGGTCGCCTTTGGCAGTGCGCACGTAGAGCAAGCCATTGGCCAAGGCCGGCGGCGTCCAGCATACGCCGCTCAATACCTTGGCGCGCGCCAGCGGCTTGAACTCAACAGGCGAGGCGTCGCCAACGAGCAGTTCGCCCTTCTCGGAAAGGACAACCAACTTGCCTGCGGCGCAGATGAGCGAGCCGAAGGCCGGGTCCTTGCGCGTCCATTTCAACTCACCCCTGAGCAGGTTGATGCAGCGCAAATCCGTATTCTGGTGGGCCTCGCCATTAAACGCATACAGATAGTCGCCCAGCAGAATCCCCGGGCTGAGATGGTTGTGCAGGACCTTGCTGTCATAAATGACCTCGGGCTGCCCGTGTTGCAGGGAGAGCAGCGCGCATCCGCGGCTGAAGCTGGAAATGAAGACGCGATTGCTCTGGACGCAAGGGTCCGGGTTATTGGTGTCCCAGCCGGTTTCCCAGAACTGGCGCCAGCGCTCGCGCCCAGTCTGCGGGTCGAGCGCGACCAGGTACTTCGCTGCAAAGATCAGCACCAATTGCTGGCCTTCCGAGTCAAAGAGTGTCGGGCTGGCATAGCCCGCTGCGTTGGTGCCATTGCACCACACCAGCCGCCCCGAGGCGCGGTCCAGGGCCGTGCCGGCGGTGCCCGCATTCAGGATCACTAGGCCGTGCCAGATCAGCGGAGAGCCGGCGAAGCCCCAGCGGTTCGGTGCGATGCCATCCTTACGCAGGTCGCGCTGCCAGAGCACGGTGCCCTTGGCCGCATCGAGACAGAACACGTCCCCCCACTTGCTGATGGTGAAGACCTGGTTGCTGTCCACGGTGGGAGTCGAGCCCGGGCCGCCTTCGTAGTACTGCGGGCCAAGCGGCGATGGGTAGGAGTGTTTCCAGAGTTCCTTCCCGCTCAGGGCGTCGAAGCACCACACGGTGTCCTCATTAGCCGTATTGCCCAGCGTGTAGGCCCGCCCCTGGTTGATGGATACGGAGGAGAAACCGGTGCCCACGGAAGCGCGCCACAGGACTTTCGGCCCGGCGGCGGGCCAGCCTAAGTTCACGCGCTCGGCGGAAATGCCATTACGTTGCGGCCCGCGCCACTGGGGCCAGTCGGCAGCGAATGCGCCTGCCCAACACACCAGATAAGCCACGAGGATGCGGCCAAGGTTCATGCAGGAGTTCTACCATGAACGAGCGAGCGCGGCAAAGGGGCAGGCGCAGAAGCGGAATGACTGATTCTCCCCGGCTGCCGTAACGCTTGGCAATGGCGAATGGCAAATGGCAAATGGCAAAGCAGAAGGCAATGAGGATGGCCGGTCGGCGATTTGGCATTCGTCACAGGCGGGTTTGCGGTTAAGTTGGCCGTGTGAGCCGCATTCGCAAGGCCTACCAGGTCCGGTTTCGCACGCTGCTGCAACAGGCGCGCGCCCGGCGGCTCGAACAGGGCGTTGAATGGCTCGTGGCCAGGGCGTGCCGATTGAGCGCCAGCGAGCAGGTCCCGCAAGCTGAGGCGTTCACCCGCGTGTATGACCAACTCGCTACGCGGGCACATTTCCGCAGACCCAATGCCTCGCCACCGTCAGTCATCTTCTGGTGCGACGCGGGCCTTGGGGGATTGGCGCGCTGGCTGCGCGCGGCGGGATACGATGCGCGCTGGCGGCCGGATATTGCGGACGACGAACTGGTGCGCGAGGCCCGCAAGACTGCCGCGACCCTATTGACCACCGACAGCCTGCTCATGGAGCGCCGCCTGCTGCGCGATGGCATTGTCCCGGGTTATTGGCTGCCGCCGACGCTGGGCATCCCGGAGCAACTGGCGCTGGTGTTCCGCGAGTTCGGCCTGACGCCGGGCGAGCCGCGCTGCATGAGCTGCGGGGGCGAGTTGCGGCGCGCCGAGAAGGAAGCCGTGCGCGACCGGATTCCGCCCAAGACCTATCGCTGGCTCGACGAGTATTTTGTGTGCGCCCGCTGCGATCACCTGTTCTGGCGCGGCACACACTGGACGCGCATCCAGCAACAGTTAAGGCGGGTGGGAGCAACGGGAGGGGCCGCACACCGGATGTAAAACCGCGCCGGTTGGAGACGCTTCACCTGCCGTTGCAGACAAGTGGGGCACACGCCGAGTCTAAGCAGCGCCACGAGCCAGTGCAAGGCTTTTATCTGCACTTCAGCAACTTTTACCACTGGCGTTCGTTATGCCTTGAGGTCACGGTAAAAGCAGGCATGGCAGTCCGGCAAATACGCCGCACTGGCCGGCCGATAGCATGGTCAATCGAACACAGTTGGCGCTGAACGACGCCGTTGAGTGGCTGGGGGACTGGCACCCGCTGGCCGAGCAACTCGGCTGCGCCGACGGCCTCGTGGCGCTCGGCGCCGTAACCGCCGAGCTGCGCCTATCGCCCGTGCACAATCTCTCCTCGCTTCGGCAATTCCTGTGGAGCTATCAATCGCAAATCCTCGTGCCGCTCGAACTGCCAACCATCCGGCGCGCCCACGCGCACGGAGCGCGCCGCGAAGTCCGGGAGCTTGTAGCCTTGGATCAGGAGCTGGCCCGCGAGCCTGGCTTGCAGCCCTTCGCCTCCGCCAGCCGCCGGGTGGGCCGCAGCCAATTGCAGAAGCTTCGACCGTTGCGCGACGAGCGTCTCGTGCAGCGCTACCTGAGCGCCGTCGAGAACGGCGAGGCCCATGGCTGGCACACGCTTGTCTTTGGTGTGACGCTGGCCGTGTATTCGCTCCCACTGCGGCAAGGCCTGCTCAATTACGCGCACCACACCACGCGCGGGTTCATCTATGCGGCCATGCGCACGCTGCGGCTCCCGGCGCGGCAACATCGCGCCCTCTTCGACGGGCTATGCGCCGATCTGCCTCGCGCAGTTGACGGCGTGCTGAGCCAGCCCATCGCGTAGCCCCTCTCTAGATCGCTTTCAATGCGCGCGTCCCCTGCCCGTAGGGGTTATCTGCGCACAACCACCGTCTTGCACTGTGGCGGCAGGCAAGGATGCCTGCCGCTACTCGCGGCTCAGCCTGCCTTTCCGTTGGCCAGGCAGCTTACAGGTTTGCCTTGGTTGGGCAGCATCTGGATGGCCCGGTCGTCGTAGAAACGGATCAGGTCATAATCCTTGCGATTGGTTACCTCAAGGCGACCAAGCCCGTGCTTCTCGGCCCAGCCCTGGATGATCGGTATGCTGTCCGGCTCGCACGCCCGGGCGGAAAAGATCTTAACGGTGACCCCTGCCGCGAGCAGGCTCTTGACCATCGCAATCATCTCGGGAATCGGCTCGCCCAAAGGATAGGGCGGCAGGAAATGGCCTTCCGCGTCGTCACGGGCCAGCGTGCCGTCCAAGTCCACCCCAATCCAGTGGTGCTGGGCGACGAAGACAGCTTCGGCTCCCGGATCGAGGATGATCCAGGCGCCGGGATTGCCGTGCTCGTCGTGTCCCTTTTCAATATGCAGCGGACCCATGCTCGCCACTCTAGTGGCACACACCCCAAAGTCCATTCCCATGTTCCCAGCGGGACACTGGCACGCAGCCAGCAACCCATCGGGCGAGCGAAGGAGCCTGGCCTCCGCCCCAAGCCCCAGAAGGGCGCAATAGATCTCTCGGCTCCGCAGCCTGCCGTGGGCTGCACTGAACCGAACAACTGATCATTGCGCCCTGCTGAGGTCCGGACCAACACTGGGCCAGCCGCTTCGCGCACTGTTGCCATGCCTCACCGAGCCACTACATTGCAGAATTGAGAAGCAAGCAAGCGGCGAGTCCTGGCCTCCTGCCGGCGCGGAGCGACTTCCCTCAGCTCCCGCTGCTTGAAAGCACCGCTTGTCACATTTTTACCAAAGCTTAATAAAGCCAATCTTGTGCCAAGACTGCGGTTTCTCACTGTTGCGAAAGCCGCAGCCTCCATGAATGCCGTTGACGCCGCGCCGGGTTTCTCGTCATCATCCCCCTGAAACGGAGCAGCCGCCAATATGTGGCCAAGCTGTTACCCGCGTGGATTTTACCGAGTAAATAGAACGAAATATGAATCTGGATAAGTTGTATTCCGAATTGACCCTCAAGACCACCGCTAAGCTGGCGCTGGTTGTGCTCGACGGCGTGGGCGATATTGCCACCCGCGAGCAAGGCTACCTCACCCCACTCGAAGCCGCCGCTACACCCAACATGGACGCTCTGGCGAAAGACTCCGCGCAGGGGCGCATGACCCCCGTCGCGCCGGGCGTCACCCCTGGCAGCGGACCGGGCCATCTAGGCCTGTTTGGCTACGACCCGCTGGAGTTCGAAGTAGGACGCGGCGTCATCGAAGCGCTCGGGCTAGGCTTGGAGCTGGGCGCGGGCGACATAGCCGCGCGCGCGAACTTCTGCACGATGGACGCCAAAGGCATCGTCACGGACCGGCGCGCGGGGCGCATTGACACCGCGGTCTGCGAAGAGCTCTGCGCCCTGCTCTCGCAAAAAGTGAAGAAAGTCGGAGACGCGCAAGTCACCATCAAGGCCGGCAAGGGCCATCGCTTTGTGGTGATCTTCCGCGGCAAAGGCCTGGAAGGGCCGCTTACCGACGCCGACCCGCACCGCGAAGGCCTCCCTGTGCCCAAAGCCGCGCCTGTGAACCCCAAGTCCGCCAAGGCCAAGAAAGCCGCGAAGCTGGTGGCTGAGTTCTACCAGGCTGCTTTGCCGGTCATTGCGCAGAAGAAGCCTGCCAATGGCTTCCTGATGCGAGGCATCGCCCACCAGCCGCACATCCCTCTCTTCAAAGACCGTTATGGTCTGCGCCCCGGGTGCATCGCCGTCTATCCCATGTACAAGGGTCTGGCCCAGTTGGTCGGCATGACCAAGCTCGAAGGCCCGCAAACCATCACCGAACAGTTTGAGCGCTACCTGGCCGAATACGACAACTACGACTACTTCTTCATCCACTTCAAATACACCGACATGTACGGCGAGGACGGCAACTTCGCCGCCAAGAAGCAGGCGATTGAACAGTTCGACGCCGCACTCCCGATCCTGCTGCGCAAGAAGCCCGACGTGCTGGCGATCACTGGCGACCACTCGACGCCCTGCGCCATCAAGGGCCATTCCTGGCATCCTCAGCCGGTGATGCTTCACTCGGCCCTGTCCGGCTCGGACAAGCTGGAGCGATTCACCGAGACCGGGGCCAACGCGGGCTCGCTGGGGCTATTCCCCGCCAAGGACCTCATTCGCCTGATGCAAGCCAACGCCAAAATGTTCGATAAGTTCGGAGCCTAAGCGCCCGCGTAGGGACGCGTTCCACCGCGTCCATGACATTATTCGGCAATCATGGGGCGCGGTGGAACGCGCCCCTACCGACAAAGAATGGCCAAGCTCGTCTTCGACATAGAAACCTCCGCCCTGCCACTGGAGCAGTTCGACGAGGCGCAACAGGAATACCTGTTCCGCGAATGTCAGAAGATTGCTGATGAGCCGGCCCGCGCCACGCGGCATGCCGAGATCCAGCAGCAGTTCAACCTGTGGCCCTTCACGGCCCAGGTGGTCTGCGTCGCCATGCTCAACGCCGACACCGCGCGTGGCCAGGTACTCTTTACCGCCGCGGATTACGAGGCTGTAGAGGAGGAGGCCGGCCCGGTCGAGTTCATGGCCTGCATGGACGAGGTGGAGCTGCTAACCGCCTTCTGGGATGTCGCAAGGCATTATGAGACAATAGTTACCTTCAACGGGCGCGGGTTCGATGTGCCCTTCATCTACCTGCGCTCGGCGCTCCTGAACGTGCCCATCTCCCGCAAAGACTGGCTGGGCTACCGCTTTCAAACAGATCCCCATTGCGACCTGGCGGAGCAGCTTACCTTCTACGGCGTCAGCGGGCGGGAAGGCGCGGCCCGCCGGTTCAACCTGGACTTCTACTGCAAAGCGTTTGGCATTGAATCACCGAAAAGCCAGGGGGTGACCGGCAGCGATATGAACACGCTCATCGCGGCGGGGCGTTACCGCGACATTGCCGAGTACTGCCTGCGGGATGTGAAGGCAACCGTGCTGCTCTACCAGATCTGGAAAGAGCGGCTGGCGGGCATTAAGTGACATTGAACCAGACGCCGTTCACGCTCGTCTGCTTTGCCGTCAAGGAAGAGGCCAAGCCGTTTACCCAGCTTATCGGCTCGCAGCCGCAGGTTAGAATCATGCTTACGGGCATCGGACCGCGCAACGCCGAGCGAGCGATTCGCACCGCCCTCGCCCAGCAGAAGCCCGAGCGCGTGTTGACTTCTGGCTTCGCCGGCGGGCTGCGGCCAGACCTCGCGGCCGGGACGGTTGTCTTCAGCGCGGACAAAGAGACCGGCTGGGAAGCGGCCCTGCTGGCAACCGGCGCTCAGCCCGCGCGCTTTCATTGCGTTGAACGCGTGGCTACGACGGTGGAGCAGAAGCGCGCGCTGTGGCAGGCCACCGGCGCTGACGCCGTGGACATGGAATCCCAGGTCATCTGCGCTCTCTGCCGCGAACAACAAATCCCCAGCGCTATTGTGCGCGTGATTCTGGACACCGCCGACGCGAACCTCCCACTCGATTTCAACCAGTTCCTCACCGCTGACCAGCAGTTGGACATCCCTAGGCTCACACGGGCGGTCCTCCTGTCACCGCGAAAAGTCCCTGCGCTCCTCCGTCTCCAACAGGAGGGTAAAGCCGCGGCACAGAAGCTCGGAGAAGTTTTGGCCGGCCTGCTGTCCAAGACAGCCCTCCGGCCCGACCCCGCCTAGGTTGGGGTGAGCGCCGGCTTTTCCTTGTGCCACGCCGTGCTCTGCTCGTAAGCATGCGCCAGCCGCAGAATCGTCTCCTCGCCGAACGGCTTGCCCAGAAGCTGCAAACCAATGGGCAGCCGCGGTTGCAGGCCCGTGAAGCCGCAAGGAATGCTGATGCCGCAAAGACCGGCCAGGTTGCAGGAAATGGTGAAGATGTCCATCAGGTACATCTGCAAGGGGTCCTCGGACTTTTCGCCGACCTTGAAGGCAGCGGTGGGGGAGGTGGGCGTGAGGATTGCGTCCACCTTCTCGAACGCCTTCAGGAAATCCTGCCGGATTAGCGTCCGCACTTTCTGCGCCCGCAGATAATACGCGTCATAGTAGCCGCTGCTCAGCACGTAAGTGCCCAGGATAATGCGCCGCTTCACCTCGGTCCCGAAGCCTGCGCCGCGTGTCTTGCCGTAAAGCTCAATCGGGTCGGCGCCATCCACCCGCAACCCATAGCGGATGCCGTCGAAGCGCGCCAGGTTCGCACTGGCCTCAGCAGTGGCGATGATGTAATAGGTCGCAATCGCGTAATCGGTATGAGGGAGCGACACTTCCACCACCTCCGCTCCCAGTTTCGTGAACTGCTCAACTGCCGCCTCGATGGCTCGCTTCACCTCGGGCTCCAGCCCTCCGATCATGTATTCCTTCGCCAGGCCCAGCTTCAGTCCCTTGATATCGCCCGTCAGCCCGGCGGCATAGTTTGCCACGGGCTGCGGCACGGATGTTGAATCACGCGGGTCGTGTCCGCCGATGACGCCCAGCACCGTCGCCGCGTCCCGCACCTCCTTGCCGAAGCAACCAATCTGGTCCAGCGACGACGCGTAGGCCACCAGCCCGTAACGCGAGACGCGCCCGTAGGAAGGCTTGAGCCCTACGCAACCGCATAACGCCGCAGGCTGCCGAATCGAGCCACCCGTATCCGAGCCCAGCGCCGCCACACACTCATCCGCCACCACTGCCGCCGCCGATCCACCCGAGGAGCCGCCGGGAATCCGCGACGTATCCCACGGGTTGCGCGTGACCTGGAAAGCCGAGTTCTCCGTCGAGCTGCCCATGGCAAACTCATCCATGTTCAAGCGCCCAAACACGACCGCCCCCGCTGCCTTCAGCTTCTCAACTACGGTCGCGTCATAAGGTGAAACGAACTTCCCGAGGATCTTCGACCCGCAGTTCAGCGGCTGTCCCTTGACCGCGATAACGTCCTTCACCCCAACTGGCACGCCTAGCAAAGGCCGTTGCGCATGGGTTTGCCCGGCGGCCAGGGCCTGATCGGCTGCGTCCGCCTGTGCGAGCGCATCCGCCGCGTCGTAACTAATAAAGGCCCGAATCTGCCCATCCACGCGCTCAATCCGGTCCAGGCACGCCTGCGTGGCCGCCCGTGCAGAGACCTCGCGCCGGGCCAGCTTCCCCGCCAGCTCAGAAATGGTAAGTTGGTTCAACATCATATTCCAAAGGCTCCGGACAGTGTCCCACGCCGAGCCAAAAGGCGAGCAGGAAATACCCCCGAAGCTCCCACGCGCTCGCATCATGGCATTGCCGCCCTCGGCCCGGTCAGGACATCACCGCGTAGCACGGGAAAAACGGCCAAGACTACAAGAATAATACAGGAATAATACAGGAAGACTCCAGGAAGAATCCAGACACTCCCGCGGGTCCCACGCCATCCAAAGGCGCCGCGCCCCACCCTCCGGACAGAGCGGCAGTCTAACCGCGGCTTATTCCGTCAGGCCAGGACACCGGATGAGGCGGGGGCTCACTTCTTTAGCGCAAGGTCCACGCAGATGATCTCTTTGTCATTGCGCGCATAGGCATGCCGGTTGGCAAAGGCCGGGTGCGACCACAGCACCGGCCGGCCCGCGGCGTTGCCCGTGGGCTCCAGCAAGTGCGCGCGGCTGATCTCCTGGTATCCGTTCGGCGTCAGCCTGGCGATGATCAGGTCGCCCAGCTCATTGAACAGGAAGAAGCGGTCGCCATTCTTCACGATAAAGGCGTTCGCCCAGCGGACCGGCTCACCGGAGGTCGTGGCTTTAAACGTCTCCCACACCCGCTCGCCTGTCTCGATCTTCAAGCACCGCAACTGGCCGTAGCTGCAAACGCCGTAGATATAGCCGTCCTGCAGGAACGGTGTGCACATGACCGCGTTCAGGTGCGTGGTGTTCTTCTCATCCATCTTCTGCGTGCGCCAGGCGGTGGTCGCGGCGGGCTTGGCGGAATCCAGCCGCAGCATCAGCGAGCCGCTGTAGAAGGCGGTACAGAACAGCCTGTCGCCCAGCAGGCGCGGCGTCGCGATGGTCATCCCCACCTTCGACTTAAACGGCACCGACCAATAGACCTCGCCCGTCTCTGGATTGAGGGAGTTTGCCGCTTCAGGGTCCCAAAGGATAAGCTGCCGCTTCCCGCCAGCCTCGTAGATCATCGGCGAGCTGTAACCCGGCTCCTCCGCGGTCAAGGCGCGCCAGATCTCCTTGCCGGTGTCCTTGTCGAAGGCGACCGCCACGCTGCCCGCGCCGCCGGCCAGGCAGATGAGCCGGTTGCCATCGAGCAACGGATGTCCCGCGAAGCCCCACATCGGCGCCTTAATGCCGAAGTCCTTCTTGAAATCCCGCGCCCACTGCTCCTTCCCACTCTGCGCGTCCAGGCAGAGCAGGTTGCCCTCCGCGCCGAGCGTATAGACTTTGCCTCCGCTGACCAGCGGCGCCACGCGCGGCCCCGCCGGGTAGCTGATGCTATAAGGGCATTCGTATTCGTGCTTCCAGATGACCTGCCCATCGGCTTCCTTCAGGCAAAGCACGCGCTCGTAGCCGCGGATCTCGCTGCGGGCGAACGGGTCGGCGGGATTGCTGACACCCTGGGCAAGCTGGCGGTCGGCGACATACACGCAGCCGTTGGCGACGATTGGCCCGGCAAAGCCGCCGCCGATGCCCGTGCGCCACAAGATGGGCGGGCCATTCGTGGGGAACTTCTCCACGATCCCCGTTTCGCGCCACACAGAGTCGCGATTAGGGCCAAGCCATTGGGGCCAATCGTCGGCCAACACGGCGTGGCCGGCCAGGAGCAGCGCGTAAACGCCGCCCAAAGGAAAGCTCCGATTCGGGTGCATGGCAGCACTCTACACGATGGGCAGCGATCCGGCGACGTGAAACCTCTGCGGACAGCGTGCGCCCGCTTCCGGCGGCCTGCTAATGCCCGGCAAGAGGGAGGCTCTCCGGCGCGGCTTGGAATTTCTCCGGCTCGCGGAGCAGCGGAATCCGGCCGCCAATGTACCACTGGCGCACGGCTAGGAGCAGAACAATCAGCACCAGGCCCAAAGCTGCTCGCCGCACCGATGGCGATTGTGCCAGGAGCCGCCAGCCCTGCCTGGCCACCGATTCCCCGCCGTTCTGCTTGCCGGCTTCCGCCTCCTGGCTCGCGAGACTTGCCAGCAGCGCCTGCCAGTCAAGAGCAGCGCAGGGATAGAACGTCAGGCGGTAAGTGTAGGAGTTGCAGCCTTGCCGGGCGCAATCGCCCAGGCGCAACCGCCCAAGCTTGGCGCTGGCATATTTCTCCGAGGGCGGCTGCGAGAGCGCATACAGCTCCTCGCCGTAAATGTGGATGCCGCACCGGACGCATTCCGCCGCGACGCCCTGGCGCCAGATTTCCAGGGATTGTTCGGGCGCCAAACCGGCCAGCGCAAATCTCGCCTCCAGGGCCTGGCACAAACCCTCCAGCTTCGGCAGGCGCTCCTCGCGAGTGACTGGCCCGTTCGCTGCCATCGGATGCTCCGCGGCGGTGTTCGGCGCGCTCGGGTCCTGATCAATCCGCCGGCTTATACCAGATCCAGTCTTTGGTGGGCTCATACGGGAAGCGGATGTTGCTGAGGATGCTCCGCGTGAAATCCTGCCGGGAGACATGCCCGTCCACGAACGCAATGGGGCTGATGAAGCGCGACCTTGCCAGCCTGGGGTCGGTGAACTCGGTCATGGGCGTCGCTTCGTGCCATTGATACCAATAGCATACGTCCGAGGGCACAAAGAGCGTGGGCAGCCCATAGATGCGGGCGGGTGGCTCGTAGAACAGTATTTCCCGGACCGGATCAGTCACCCAGCTCTCCGCCTTGCCGGCCATTTCCGACTCAGGGTCTGCGAAAGGCTGAGTGGGGTTCCCTCCTACCACCCAACTCAGCCGGCCCGCGTTATAGTGGTAGCTGCAGCCGACGGCGTCCCAGTTGGAGGGCGTAAGGTTGCTGGCCGGCATGCCCTTGTCCCGCGGGCAACGATAGACCTGTGAAGGCGCCACGTATTTGAAGAAGGGCCGACACGTTGCGGGCGGCGCTCCGTAGTCCATACCCATCCATTGTGGCTGGGCATCCGGCCCCCCCATGGACCATTGGGCATTCCAAACCCCGGCAACGGGCTGTCCGGTGGCCGGGTTGACTCGCGGCAAGTATTTCAGGGGAAACCGGTGTTCGCAGTCGTCAATGTAGAGCTTGGTGGCGATGGCCAATTGGTGGAGATTGTTCCGGCAGGTGGTCATGTTCGCCTTCTCCTTCGCCTTGGCCAGCGCGGGCAACATCATCGAGGCGAGTATCCCGATGATGGCGATGACCACCAGCAGTTCGATCAAGGTGAAAGCGGATGCCGGCGACGGCTTGAGGCGCGGTCCAAAGGACCAGCCTCCTGCAGGCGTTGCTTGAAATCGTTGCACAGAACCCTTACGCGGCATTGGTCACAGGCTTGCCTTTCACCAGCTTACATAAGAACAAAAAAGGAGAGGTTACAAGGAAATCGGAGGCACGTTGCGGGGCGCGGAGCTGGCGGCGAGGGTTGAAGGCTGCCCCGTCCTCCGTGGCGGTACTGCAGGGCGGGGAAAAAGGGTGCCGGCGTTGGGAAGGTGAGGCCCAAGGGTTTGACCCTGCGGCACCTTACCACCGGTGGCGGCATTGACGCGGAGGACTTCCTGATACGGCAGACCGGAAGTCTGCGCTCCGACGCTTCGGGGCAGACGAGCCCTCTCCCGATCCTGTGGCTGGCCTCGCCGGAGCCTCACCGTTACCTCTCCGTCGCACCTCTGCAAACTTTGCAGAGGTGCGACGGAGAGGTAACGGCGAGGATAAGGAGGGGATGCGGTGCCGTCGTGGCGGCAGGCGATTGGGAAGCTGCGTGGAGATAGGAAGTTGCAAATCTGAGGCGTGGGTGGGCCGGGACGGGTTCCAGATCGAGCACGAGGCACTTGGGCTTGGGAAGGCCGCCCCAGGGCAGGGACTCCAGTCATCTCTGCAAGCTACTGTCGCTGGGCGACTTACGCCTTGTTCCAGTGCCACTACGATACGTCATCGAATTTATGCCCAGGACCACTTAGCAAGCAGATTGGCGCGTTCTGCCAGTGACAGGCTTCTGATCGAAGCTATGCTGAAACCATGTCTATCTCCAGTGTCCGAGCTTATGCGGCGCAGAGCGCAACTTCGGCTCTGCCTCAGAAGCAGGCCGCGCGGTATCGGTTCGCCATCGGCCGCCGTTTGCCGCCTTGAAACCAAAGCCGTCCGGTGGGACTATGTTGCCGCCATGAATCTTTCTGAGCGCACTGAGACCTGACCGGTTGGCTATGCCCCACGAGCACCTGAACGCGAATCAGAAGGCACAGCGGATCAACCTCGACGCCCGGCGCTACGGCACGTTCGCGGAGATCGGCGCTGGACAGGAGGTGGCGCGCTGGTTCTTCCGCGCGGGCGGCGCGGCCAGCACGGTGGCGAAGACCATCTCGGCCTATGACATGGCGGTGAGCGATGCGATCTACGGCCCTACAGACTATTACGTGAGCCGCAGACGCCTCCGGTCCATGCTCGACTACGAGTACGATCTCCTGCTCGAACGGCTGGATAAGACGCGTGGGAGCAAGACGGCGTTTTTTGTCTTCGCCAACACCGTAACGACGCGCCGCGAAGAAGGCCAGGGCTGGCTCGGGATTCGCTTCCAGGCCGAGTCGGGCTCCGACCCTTCGGAAATCATCATCCACGTGCGGATGCTGGACAAGGAGAACGTGCGCCAGCAGGAGGCGCTGGGGCTTATCGGCGTCAATCTTGCGTATGGGGCCTTCTACCTGCACCGCGAGCCGGAGGCGCTGATTCGGTCGCTGCTGGACGACCTGACGTGGGAGCGGGTGGAAGTGGACATGATCCAGTTTGCCGGCCCCGCGTTTGCCCGGCTGGACAATCGGCTCATGGCCCTGCAACTGGTCCGGCAGGGGCTGACCGAGGCAGCGATGTTCACCGCTCGCGGCGAGGCCGTGCAATGGGCCGAAGTGCTCTACAAGAAACCGGTGCTCGTACAGCGCGGCAGTTTCCATCCCATTACCAAGGCCACGTTGGATGTGCTGGAGCGCGCGCTGGAACAGTTCATCGGGGAGCCCGAGCTGCAAGGCGAACCTCCCGTGGTGCTCATGGAAATGACGCTGCGGCACCTCACGACCGCTGACGGCATCAACGAAGAGAACTTCCTGCATCGCGCGGACACGCTCAGCGCGCTGGGCAAGACGGTGCTCGTCTCCAACTTCCGCCGCTTCCACCGGCTGGCCGCCTACCTGTCGCGCTACACCAAGCGGCCCATCGGCCTGGCGGTGGGCGCGTCCAAACTGGCCGAGATATTCGACGAGAGCTTCTACAACGAGAGCGAGGGCGGGCTGCTGGGCGGCTTGGGCCAGCTCCTCAAGAACCCGGCGCGCCTCTACGTCTATCCGCACCTGGACCTGGACTCCGGCCAACTGCTCACGGCGGAGAATTTCCCGGTCCCACCGCACCTGAAGCACTTGTATGCCCATCTGGTGGAGAACCACTTCATCCAAGGCATCCGCAACTACGACAAGCGCCTCCTGCCCATTCGCTCGCGAGACGTCATGGCGAAGATTCAGTCGGGCGATGCCGCGTGGGAGCAACAAGTGCCGCTGCCCATCGTGGAGGTTATCAAGAAGGCCCGGCTGTTCGGCTATCGCGAACCGACCGGACAGGACGTGGAAGCGTTAAAGCGTTGAAGCGTTAGAGCGCAGCCGCCAGCCTGGCCGGCAGCCGCGCGCCAAACAAGGCGGTGCCGACCCGGATAATCGTGGCCCCTTCCTCGATGGCCACCTCGAAGTCGCCTGTCATGCCCATGCTGAGCTGGGGCAACGGCGCGCCGAGGATCTGCTCGCAGCGTTCTTTCAACTCGCGCAGTTGGCGGAACACGGGCCGCACCTTCTCCGGATCGGGCGTCCAGGGCGGTACGCCCATCAGCCCATGTACTTCGATGCGGGGCAGGGCGTTGACCTGGCTTAGCTCCGCCAGCAGTTGGTCAGGCGGGTAGCCGAACTTGCTGGCCTCACCGACCGCGTTAACCTCCAGCAGGATGGGCATGGTTTTCCCTGCCTGATCTGCGCGCCGGGAGATCTCCTCCGCAAGGTGGAGGCTATCTACGCTCTCAATCATCTGGAACAGCGCCACCGCATCGCGGCACTTGTTCGACTGCAGATGGCCGATCATGTGCCAGCGCAAGTGGCCCGGGCACAGAGGAATCTTGGCCTTGGCCTCCTGCACTTTGTTCTCCCCGAAGAGAAGCAAGCCTGCCTTAGAGGCTTCCGTGACGACTTCGGGGGGCTGGGTCTTGGTCACTGCGACCAGTGTCACGGAACTCGGGTCGCGCCCCGCGCGTTGGCAGGCCGCGTCTATGCGGTGTCGAACCGCTTCCAGGTTGGCTGCAAGATCCACTGCCCGCGCGGCCTGGTTCATCTCCGAAGCAGGCTCGCGATGGTCTTCCGGGCGTAGGAGAGCCAGAGCAGGCCGAGAAGGCTGATCAGCACGATCTGGCCCAGCAGCGGGAAGCTGTAGATCAGGTAGGCCAAGGCTCCGCAAATCAAGGTGGCCTTTATCAAGTCTAAGATAGTCATAACGATGGCCTTGACGCCGGGTGCCGACGGGCTGTGGTCGTGCGCTGTCCAAGCCCCGGATGATCCGGCCCAACCAGGCGTCAAATGGCTTTCGCATTATAAGCGAAGGCATCTCCTGTGCCAAGTTAAAGCCTTGCGATGCTGCCGGCCGATTGGACCTATCCGGACGCCTGGAACGTTGAATGCCGAAGGTCGAATGCCGAAGGTCGAAAGAAGCCCGAAGACCGAAAAGGCCCTTGTCGGGCTGCCCCCTTGGTGGCCCACAGAAATTAGTGGATTCGGGATTCGGCATTCGGATTTCCTTCGGACTTCGGGCTTCGGGGCTTCGGATTTGGGCAGACTGATCAAGTTCTGAGCAGGTGAAGATCCCTTGCACCGGCTGCATCTTTTTGAGTCGCCTATCCACCCCATTGGCCTGATATGCTGGGCCTTGCGGGCCAGCGCCCGGGGTTCACTATGAGAACTATCGTAATCGCCATCGGCGGCAACTCGCTCATCAAAGACGAGAAGCACATGAGCGTGGCGGACCAGTACGCGGCTGTGGTGACAACCTCCGGCCACATCACCGACCTCCTGGAAGACGGCTATCGCATTGTCATCACCCACGGGAACGGTCCGCAAGTAGGCTTCATTCTCCTGCGTAGCGAGCACTCGCGCGGCCTCCTGCACCAGGTCCCGCTGGATTCCATCGTAGCCGACACGCAGGGCGCGCTGGGCTACCAGATTCAGCAAGCGCTGGAAAACGAGTTCCGCCGGCGCGGCCTCAAGACATCCGTCGCCACGGTGGTAACCCAGACCCTCGTGGGCCGGGATGATCCCGCCTTCGAAAAACCGAGCAAACCCATTGGTCAGTTCTACTCGCGTGTCGAGGCGGAGGACCGCATGAAGGTAGAACAGTGGGTGATGGTCGAGGACGCCGGGCGCGGCTGGCGGCGCGTTGTGGCCTCACCCAAGCCGTTGCGGATCATTGAGGCCGAGGTCGTCAGGCACCTGGTGAAGGACGGCTACGTCGTGATCGCGGCGGGCGGGGGCGGCATCCCCGTGGTGGCGGACGAAGAAGGCATGCTGACAGGAGTCGCCGCCGTGATTGACAAGGACCTCGCCTCGGCGGTCCTGGCACGCGAAATTCAGGCCGATGTGCTCGTAATCTCGACTGCCGTCGAAAAGGTCTGCCTGGACTTCGGCAAGCCCACCCAGCGGCCAATCAGCTCGATGACGGTGGCGGAGGCCCGGCATTATGCGGCGGAAGGCTATTTCCATCCCGGCTCCATGCTGCCGAAGATCGAGGCTTGCATACAGTTCCTGACTGAGGGCGGGGGCGAAGCGCTTATCACCTGCCCCGAGGCCCTTGCCTCCGCGTTGGATGGGAAAACGGGCACTCGGATCGTGCATTGAGGCCCTGGTTGACAGAATAGGCGCGGGGCGTAACGTACCTGTGTATCAGCGTAAGTTGTTATGAAAGCATTGAAAGGATTTGGGAGTCTATGGGGTCGTCTGTTATGCGGGTTGTGTATGGCCGGGTGTGCGTTGGTCATGTGCGCTCCTTTGCCATCCGCGGCAATCAATGCAGTGGCGTCGGGCACCGCTGCGGTCCAACCCGAGGCCTCACCTCAACCAGCCGCTGCTCCCGTAAGGTACTCCGCCGGGGTCGTGGATGTTCTCAAGATGGCGGACGCAAAGGTTGATCCGGCAATCATCCAAGCCTACGTCAAAAGCTCCTCCGTGGCCTACAATCTAAGCGCAGGTGAAATCATCGCGCTCCGCGATCACGGGATCTCGCCGGACGTGCTTACGGCCATGATCCAACGTGGTGGCGAGCTGAGAGGGCAGGCTGCGCGAGCCGGTCAGTTAGCTGCGGCTCCGCCGGTGCAGCCGCCGTACCCCGCCACGGCCGCGCCCTATGGGCCAGCGCCGGCTTACGACTATGGCGCACAGCCCGATTATTCCGGGTATGGCTATGGCTACCCCGTGTATTCGTATGGTTACCCGGGTTATTACGGGTATCTCGGCTGCGGCTTCGGTTACCCCGGTTATTGGGGGTGGGGGGGCTACTGCGGTTTCGGTTACCCGGGTTGCTGGGGCTACCGTGGCTACTGTGGTTTCGGATATCCGGGCTATTGCGGTTACGGGTACGGTAGATATGGTGGCTACGGTTATTGGGGCGGACACGGTTATGGGTTCTACGGGAACCGGGGCATTTACGGCAACCGTGGCTTTTATGGCTACGGCGGGCGCACGGCAGGCTTTAACTCGTTCGGTGGTGCTGGCCGGTCATTTGCTTTCGGCGGTCGGGGAGGTTCCTTCGCTGCGCGCTCTGTGTCCTTCGGCGGCCATGCCGGCGGATTCGGCGGTCACGCCGGCGGATTTGGCGGCGGACACGGTGGGGGCCACCGCTAATCGTCCGGCGCCCAAGACCGCTCCAATGCCCGGGCGCACCTCTTCGACAGCCATACCGGCCCAACGGCGCTAAACACTGCAACGCCGATTCCGTTACGGCACCGTGATGATGTAGAACTGGTGCGGACTAGTGCCGCCGACCGGGGCCGTGTACGAATTCGTTCCACTGGTAAAGGCACCCGTCGTCAACGCTGTCCACGTATTCGTGACCGGCGTGAGCGCGACATTGGTGGTGGCCCAGATGGTATAGTTAGTCCCTGTCGGGCCGATGAAGTTGAGTTGGAAACCGACGCCCACGCCGAGATATGTTTCCGAAGTGAACTGCGGCGGCGCCGGCGGCGTGGCTAACGTGAACGACGCGGTTTGGCTTTGAGCTGTAGAACCGACCGGGTTTTTAACCACCACGTAGTAATTCCCGACATTGCCGCTACCGGCAGCAGTAATGGTGTAGGTAGCATTCGTGGCGTGGAGGATGGCGACGAAAGGGCCGGTGCCGCCGGCTTGGAAGTACCATTGGTAGGTCAGCGGACCACTGCCGACTGCGTCCGCGGAGAACGTCGCGGCTGAACCGGCCAGGGCGCTTTCGCTTTGTAGCTGGCTGGAAAAGCCCGGTGGAACGAGCGCGGGACCAAAGCGCACACCCCGCAGGGCCTGGTTCGGGCCGGCGGTGGCGAGCACCGTCGGCGTCGAGGAGACTCCGTTGTCAACGACCTGGACGAGGCTATTGCCGGCGGCTCCGTAGGTGGTGGCGTATATTCTAGCGCCGTTTGTGCCCGAGCCCCACTTGGCATTAGCGCTGAAGTCCACCGTCAATCCGCGCGCGCCGTTGGTTAGTCCTCCTGGCAAGGGTGGAAGGGTATAGCTGTAGCTGTAGCCGCCCAGGCCGTTTGCATCCCAGCGCTGAATGCCGCCGCTCAAGTAGCCTGGTAAAAGTGTGGCATCGAACGGCCTGGAATCAGCGACGTAAAGCGTATTAGTATCCGGACTGAAGGCGAAGTCGCCCGGTTGAGCGGGATTGCCAGTCCCGCTGCCGGTATAGAGGAGCGCTTTGAAGGGGACCGAACCGTTTGCGCCCGGCTCCGGCGTTCCACCCGCAGTAGCCACATACAGTCCGTTGTTGTTGGTTGCCCCCGTTTCGGAATAGACAAGGTTGCTTACCCCGCCTGGGCCGTTGACGATCTCGATGATGCGCCCGCCTCCGGCGCTGACCCCCGTACCTGATGAACTGGGAATACCAGTGCCAGCAGCGTAACTGGTGACGGTGCTGTTGACGAATTTGACGGTGCCAGCGCCGGCCTGGCCGGTGGTCCAAAAGTTTGTTCCGTCCAACGTCACCATGGAACCAATGGTGTGGTTGCCGCCGCTGTAAAGGCCGTAATTGGTATAAGCGAGCGAGTAAGCGCCGAAGGCATTGATCGTGGCGAGGCCCCGCCAGCCAGTGTTAAGGTTAGCAACGGTAACGTCGCTGCCGCCGGTATAGGGGTACTGTTGGCAGTAGCCGGCAAAACCGAGGTATTCCTGGTTAATGCCGGAAAGGGTCAACATCGCTTCATTAGCCGCGTCGCTGCCGGCGCCCTGGACGAGCAGTGCGGGGCTGCCGGCAAGACTCGAAGCGCCGCCCGTGGGATAGGCAGAGCCAATGGCCTCATCAGGCACCTGGACGCTGTTGACGTAACTGCCCCCGGGGGTGTACTGGTCGAGGTAGAGGGTGTTGCCGGTGGCGCCGCTCAAGGTTTGGGCGCCATCGCCCACGCGCGCGACCACCAGATTCGCGGAGGACAAATTCAGCACGTTGCTATTAATGACCGTCAGCGTGGCGTTGAGTGTCTGGGGAGTGGTGGCCAGGTTCTGCACCTTCACCGAGTAAGTCCCGTTGCTGCCCATGGTGATATTGGTCAGGACCAGGGCGCTGCTCGTCGCGCCGGCAATGGGGCTGCCGTTCGGCGCATACCATTGATACTGCGGCCCACCGCCACCCACGACCACGAAGAAAGCCAAATGGTCGCCCACGCGCTCAGTGAGTGAGCCTGGCGGAGTGATGATGGTCAACGGATCCTGGACCGTCAATGTGGCCGCGGCACTGTTTGTGGTTTGGCCGCTGCCGCTGCCCGTAATCTGACAATAATAACTGCCGTTGTCGGCATCGGAGACGCCAGTGAGGGTCAGGGTGGGCGTCTGCGAACCAGAAACGGTGGCTGTGCCGCCAACTGGGGTGCCGCCGTCGCTTAACTGAGTTCCGCCCGGAGCTGTGCCCTCATACCATTGATAGTTCGTCGTGCTGGGCGAGGGGGACCCGGCGGCCACCACGGTAAAGGTTGCATTGCCTCCGACTACCACGCTCGGATTGGCGGGTTGAGTGATTATGATGGGATCGTTGACGGCGAGAGAGGCTGGGGCAGCGCCATTGTTGAAACCTCCAGTATTGGTCACGTAAAGCGTGTAGTTGCCAATCTCCTGGTAGGAGACATTCGTTAGCAACAGCGTAAAGGTAAACGAGGTGCCCGCGCCGGTGGTTCCCTTGGCGCCGTACGCACCGCTGCCGTCCGCCTGAGGTCCGTTGTTGAGCGGCGTCGTGCCAAGATACCACTGGTAGGTCAGCGGGGCGCTCGCGGTGGTGGCGGTGGCGGTGAAACTGGCCGATTGACCGTAATTGACGGCGGCATTGGCCGGGTTGGCGGTTATTTGCGGGTCCGCCAGGCGCAAGTTGGCCGTTGTGCTGTACAGGGTGTAACCGGTGCCGCTGGCCGTTGCCAGCAACAGGAAATCTCCGGTGTCCCCTACGCTCACGCCGTTAAGGGACAGAGTGGCGGTGTTCGCGCCGGTAACGGTCGCGGTGCCACCCGCACTGGTGGTGATGGCGTTGGTTTGACCGCCGGAGATTTTATACCACTGGTAGCTCACGCTCTGGCTGGCGGCCGTAGCCCGGCCGGTGATGGACGTATTGCCATTCAGGACCACCGAGGTAATCGCCGGCGGCTGGTTGGTAAACTCCGGACCGCCGGTGACGTAGGACCACGTGCTGCCGATGAGCAGGTTGGCAATGTAATTGGTCCCCACACCGCCCGAAGCACCGTTGCCTTGGCGGTCAATAAACGCCAGACCGCCCAAGTCGCTCATGTTGAAACCCATCGCCCAAACGTGATTGGAGACTGAGCTGGAGGTCAGCGACGGTGTCGCCCCCCCAAAGGCGCTGGTGGGGGGATTCACCCAGACAATATTCGTGTCCGGATTGGCCCCTGAGTTTAGCACATAAGCGCCTACGACAAAGATTGGAGTGCCAAACGTTCCGCTGACGGCGGTCGTTGCCCAATTTGAACCTTTGGTGGAATCACACCCCCCGATATAATAAACAGAAGCACTTTTCTCGATGAGGCCGTGACTGGGGTAGTGGACCCCGGCGGCTGTGCTGCCGTTGAAGGTGTTGAACAAAGACCCCCAGTTTGTATAAGCAATGCCCCCCGGCGTGTTCGTCCCTTCCACCAGGTTGGTTGACGCCAGGAAAGCCAAATACCGCCCATTATTTGCAGTGCCCAGTTGGCCCAACTGCGCCAGATCGAAGAGGTAAGACACGAAAAGCGTCGTTGTCCCGCTCGCTGGCCGGGCGATGTCCGACGCAAATTTGAGCACCGCGCTGTTGCCAACAATGTTGGTCTGCGTAAACTTTGCGGCGTTGGTGTACCAAAGCAGCGGCTGGGCGGGATTCTCCACGATCGGAGCGATGCCGCCACTGGCCGGGAAACCCGGAAACGTGGAGGGGAGCAGAGAGGCCAGGTTCGCAGAGGTAAAAATGTTGTTGTTGGTCACCACGGCAATATCCAATCCATGGTAACTCGCGGGGGGGTTATTGCCGCTCGCGGTGCCGCTGAAGTTCAGGATTCCCCACTGCTCCCCGCCCGGAGCGGTGTAGCCGCCGGTGGCGAGGTCGAGGCAGTTGGTTATGCCAGTGTTCGCGTTGGTGGTAACGGAACTGCCGTCAGCGCGCGTTACATACAGATTAACGGGGCTGGAGGCAATTTGGCTGGCGTATTCGGTGAACGGCTCGTAGGTCGGCAGGGCGTATGCGGAGAGGGCGGCGGCAGATATGGCAATGAGGATAATCTTTTTCATGCGAAGGGTCCCTGTGGGTTGTGTTTGGGTTCGTTTGTGAGTTTAGTGCTTCAGGCTCTATGTGTTCAGCGACTCAAGACTGAAGCCGATACCTATACTACCACAACGGGCCAATGCAAGAGCTTCTTTTTGCTTCTTTCCGCCTGGCTCTCCCCCACGTAAGCGGCCTCATGCCTGACGACGCAGGCCGATTTGGATGCCGCCACATCGCACGTTGGGCCGATCGGCTGCCGTCCTCGGCAGCCAGACCGGCCCATTTGCGCAATAAACTGCAATGCCGATTCGGTTACGGCAGTGGCATTGTAAGAACGTAGTACTCCGGTGGACTGTCGATAGTGTCCGTATAACTATCCACTCCGCCGCTAAAGGTGGCGGTCGTCAACGCGCTCCATGTCGTCTGGACTGGAGTAAGAGTGGGGTCGGGAGAGCCCCAGAGAGTATAGCTGTATCCCGCCGGTCCAGTGAAGTTGAGTTGAATACCGTTGCCCTGGCCGAGATAGATTTCCGAAACAAACTGCGGCGGAGACAACAGGCTGAATGCCACAGTGTCGCTTTGCGCGGTAGTCCCCGCAGGGTTTTTAGCCACCACGTAGTAATTTCCAGCATTTCCGTGTCCGAAGACACTGATGATGTAGGTGGCATTCGTGGCGCCGAAGATGGGAACGAACGAGCCAACGCCGCCAGCCTGGAAATACCATTGGTAGGTCAGCGGGCCGCTGCCGACAGCCAGCACCGTGTTCGTCACGGACGCACCGGCAAAGGCGCCCGTGGCTTGCGGTTGGATGCCAAAGCTGGGGGCAACCACCGTTGGGCCGAACCGCACACCAGCCAATATTTGGCTGGGACCGGCCAGCGCCATGAGCGTCGCGGAGGAAGCGGCACCGTTATCAACAATCTCAATCAAACGGTTGCCGGAAGCCTCGGCGGTGGTCGCGTAGAGTTTCGCGCCGGTAACGCCAAGGCCCCAGGTGCTCTTCGCACTGAAATCCACGGTCAAACCGCGGGCCCCCACGGCGGAACCGGTCCCCGTTCCCAAGGTATAACTGTAGCCATAGGTGGGGAAGCCGTATTGACCGGTGCCGTTGGCGTCCCAGCGTTGGATGCCGCCCGCTGGGGTGCTGCTGCCGGCAAAGGCGCCATTGTCAGCGATGTAAACCGTGTTTAGGTCCGGGCTGGCGGCGAAGTCCATTGGGCTGTTGGTTTCAGCGATTAATAGCGCGGAGGAAGCCGGAGCAATCGGGATTCCGGCGCAGCCGTAAATGCCAATGGGGCTGGCGCCCACATCCGAATACACGAGGTTGCCCCCGCCATTGGTGACAATCTGGACGACGCGAGTGCCGCTGAAGCTGCCGGCGATGTAAACCAAGTTCGCGCCATTGGCCGGTTGGAAATTGACGTTGAGGTACTTGATGGCATAGCCCGAGCCGGCCTGGCCGGCGGAGTAGAAGTTCGTGCTGGTGCCGTCAATATCCACGGCGGAGTGAATTTGGTGGTTGCCGCCGCTATAGAGGCCGCTGTTGGTCCAGGCCAGCGTGTAGTATCCAAAGGCATCCACTGTCGCAAGGCCGCGCCAACTGGTCCCGCCGTTGCCGCCTGCTATGACGGACACATCAGGGCCCGCGAACGGATAGGCCTGGCAGTAGCCGGCAAAAGTCAGGGTTGACCCATTCGGAGACCGCGTCAGGAATGCCTCATACCCGGCGTCGTTTCCAGGGGACACGTTGCTGCCGGCAAACAGCAGTGCCGGGCTGCCGAACGGCATGCTCGAACTGCTGGAGCTGCCCGTCAGATAAGGCTGGCCGGTCCCCTCGTCCGGGATCTGCATGGTGTTAACGTAGCCACCGTTCGGGGTGTACTGGTCCAGATAAAGCGTGTTGCCGGTGACGCCGCTCAAGGCCTGGGCGCCATCGCCGATGCGCGCCACTACCAAATTGGCCGAGGATAACGTCACGGGTGAGGTCGTGACCGTGAGGGTCCCGGTAGCCGACGCGTGGCCATAGAGATTGCTGACCGCAAGCGTGTAGGTGCCCTGGTTCGTCGTTTGAATGTTTACGAGAGCCAGGCTCCCGTTGGCACCGGGCGTGACGTTGCTTTGGATGAGAGTGCTGCCGAAATACCAGTAGTTGGTTATGGGCTGCGTGCCCGTGATGGCCGGCCCCCAGGCGAGGTGGTCACCCACCCGCTCAACATAATTCGGGAGCTCGCTGGGCGTAATGGTTGGCGCCCCGGCAGTCACGGCCAGGACGTTCGTGACCGACGCAGTCTGTGTCGTAAGGTTGCTCACCACCACGATATAATTCCCGGCGCTGCCGTACGACGCACTGGCAATAGTGTAAGTGCTATTGGTCGCCCCGCCAAGCAATGTGTTCCCAAAATACCACTGATAGAACAGGGGCGCTGACCCGTTGGCTGCCACGTTGAAGCCTGCGGGGTTGCCAACCGGAACGGTGTTGGTTTGCGGTGCACTGGTAATGGCCGGCGCAACGGCGGCGGGACCGAACCGCACCCCCCGCAGAGCCTGGTTCGGGCCGGCGGTGGCCAGCACCGTCGGCGTCGAGGAAGCGCCGTTATCCACGATCTGGACGAGGCTGTTGCCCGCAGGTCCGGTCGTTGTGGCGTATAGGATTGCGCCGTTCACGCTTGGCCCCCAGGTGGCGCTTGCGCTGAAGTCCACTGTCAACCCTTGTGCCCCGTTGGTGGCCGCTCCCGTTGTCACGGGCTGGAGCGTATAGCTGTACGTATAGGGGGTGTTGAGATCGGTCGTATCATAACGCTGAATGCCGCCGCCCGATTGGTCACTGGTCGAGGTGAACACCCCTGCTTGAGCGACGTAAAGCGTCAGGTTATCCGGACTGAACGCAAAATCAGTCGGCGTACTCCCGCCTGTGCCAACAAGCAATTGGAAGACCACGTTATTGACGGCGACTGGCTCGGGCGTATTCGTAGCCCAATACAGGCCGGCGCCGCTGTTGCCGGTGGTGCTGGCATCGGATACCACCAGGTTGCTGACGCTGGAGGACCCGGTAGTGCCGGGCAGCGTTCCGTTAACGATCTTGATGACCTGCCCGCCAGCAGGGCTGACCCCCGTCGAGCTCGGAACCTGGCTGCCATTAGCGTAGATTTCACCCGGGGTGCTGTTCACGTACTTGACAGTGCCGCCACTGGTGCCGCTGGCTTGGCCTGTGGTCCAAAAGTTCGTTCCATCCAAAGTCGTCATGGAACGAATCGTGTGGTTCCCACCGCTGTAGAGGCCGTAATTGGTATAAGCCAGCCAGTAAACGCCGTAGGCGTTGACCGTGGCCAGACCGCGCCAGCCAGTGTTAAGATTGGCAACGGTGACATCGCTGCCGCCCGTGTAAGGGTACTGCTGGCAGTAGCCGGCAAAGCAAAGGTATTCCTGGTTGACGCCGGAACGGGTCAGCATCGCTTCATAGCCGGCGTCGGCCCCGGCGCCCTGGACGAGCAGTGCGGGGCTGCCCGGAAGACTCGAAGCGCCGCCCGTGGGATAAGGCGAGCCTACGGCCTCATCCGGGATCTGGGTGGTATTGACGTAGGCTCCGGAGGGGGTGAACTGGTCCAAGTAAAGGGTGTTGCCGGTGGCGCCGCTCAAGGTCTGGGCACCGTCACCCACGCGGGCCACGATCAGGTTCGTCTGAGCCAACGCCATCGTAGCGCTATTAATGACCGTCAGCGTGGGATAAAAACTCTGAGTGGTAGTGGCCGCATTGCCGACCGTCACCCGATAAGTCCCGGCGTTGCTCGTTTGGATATTGGTCAGGACGAGGGCGCTGTTCGTCGCGCCAACAATGAGGCTAGTGCCATTCGGCGGCCCATACCATTGGAACTGCGGCCCGCCGCCCGTCACGCCCACGGCAAAAGCCACATGATCGCCCGCTCGCTCGACGAGGGACATCGGCGGAGTGACAATGGTCAACGGATCCTGGACTATCAACGTGGCCGCAGCACTGTTTGCGGTTTGGCCGCTGGCGCTGCCGCTGACCGCGCAATAATAACTGCCGTTGTCGGCATCCTGGACACCGCTGCCGCCAAGCGTCAAGGTGGAGGTGCCTGAACCGGAAGAAATGCCAATGGTTGCTCCACTGGCTGTGGTGTTGCCATTCACTAACAGGACTCCGCCGGGAGGTGTGCCCTCGTACCACTGGTAACTGAGCGTCGGGGATCCGGCGGCCGCCACGGTAAAGGTTGCAGTGCCTCGGGGTGCCACGGCTGGATTGGCAGGTTGAGCAGTTATGATAGGGTCATTGACCGCGAGCGCCGCCGGGGTAGTGGAGTTGTACAAGGCCAAATTGTTGGTCACAATCAGCGTGTAGTTGCCAATGTCGTGGTAAGAGACATTGGTCAAGGTCAGGGTGATGGTAAATGAAGAACCCGCCCCGGTGTTTCCGGTAGCGCCGATCGCATAGCTGCCGTCCGACTGAATTCCGTTCTGGAGCGGCGTCGCGCCGACCGACCACCCGTATGACAGCGGCGCATACAGGGTGCTGACAGTGGCGGTGAAAGTGACCGATCCAGCGTAATTGGCCGTGGCATTAGCCGGGTTGGCGTTTATTTGCGGGTCATTCAGAGCCAAAACGGCGGTCGAGCTGTTGAGTTTGTAACCGGTGCCGCTGGCTGTGGCCACCAACTGGAAATCACCGGTGTCGCCCGCGGTTACGCCGGTGAGGGTCAAAGTGGCGGAGTTCGCGCCGGTAACGGTGGCGCCGCCCCCCGCGCCGCCGGTGGTGTTGGTGACACTATTGGTATTTGCACCGCCGTTCGTGATTTTCACCCATTGATAGCTCACGCTCTGGCCCGCCGCCGTGGCCGCGCCGGTGATCGAGGTGCTTCCTCCCACAGGCACCGCAGTGACGGAGGTCGGCTGGTTGGTGAACTCAGGGCCGCCGGTGACGTAACTCCAAGTGCTGCCGATGATCAGATTGGCAATGTAATTGGTTCCCACCCCGCCTGACATACCGTAGCCCGGACGATCGCTAAGCACTAATCCGCCCAAGTCGCTCATGTTGAAGCCCATCGTCCAGACATGATTAGAGATTGTGGCCGAGTTCAAGGGCGGCGGCGCACCGCCCAAGGCGCTGGTGGGCGGATTCACCCAGACAATATTCGTATCCAGAGTGGCTCCCGAATTGAGCATATATTCGCCTACGACGAAAAGTGGAGTGACGTAGGTTCCGCTGAGGGAGGTGGTTGACCAATTCTTGCCAGCGGTGGAGTCACACGCCCCGATATAATAGATGCCCGCGGCCTTCGAGAGGAGTCCGTGGCTGGCGTAGTGGACTCCGCTGCTTGAGGCGCCGTTGAAGGTGTTGAACATCGAGCTCCAGTTGGTATAGGCCGCCCCCGTCACGGGACCGGGGGGATTATTGGTCCAGCCTTCGTTCAGGTTGGTTGAGGCCACAAAAGCCAGATACCGCCCCTCATTTCCCGTGCCCAATTGGCCTATCTGCGCGACATTAAAGAGGTAGGATATGAAAAGCGTCTTTGTCCCGCTGGTCGGCCGCGTGATATCCTGGGCGAATTTGAGAACCGCACTGTTGCCCACATAATTGGACTGGACATAACTTGAGCCGTTATAAAGTTGCGGTTGGGCAGGATTCTCCACGATGTTCGTGATGGCTCCCCCGCTGACCGGCAAACCCGGGAATCCGGAGGGGAGCAGAGAGCTGAGCGTGGAGTAGGTGAATATGGAGCTGTTTGTAATCACGGCAATATCCAACCCGTGATAATTCGTGGGCGGTTGACTATTACCGTTATTGTTGATGGTGCCGCTGAAATAGAGCGCGCCCCATTGTTCTCCGCTGGGGGCGGTGTAGCCCCCGGTGGCGAGGTTAATACAGTTGGTGATAGAACCATTGGCGTTGAGGGCGACACCGCTGGCGTTGCTAACCGACAACAGAAGGGTGCTGGAAGCGATCTGGCTTGCGTATTCAGTGAACGGCTCGTAGGTCGGGAGGGCGTAGGCCGAGAGGGAGGCGGCGCAGGTAGCGATGAGTAGTAGCTTTTTCATGATTGATTGGAGGTCTGCGATTTTAGGTTTATGGCCTATGGCTTGAAGGGTGCGGGCCCTTCCCGTGAGGCAGCCACTGCAAGCGGCAGTGTGACCAAACAGCTACCATAGTGCCGCACCTGTACTACCGCTCCGACGGCATGTCAACATCCTGCTTTGTATGGCAGAGCCCATTCAAGCAACGTGAGCATCTCATTTTATGAGCAGTTTCTCACAGGTGCGGCTGGTATAGGCATGCCCTGAGCATCAACCGCTCCGGCAAGCGGGCCAAAATGGCACAGCCGGAACCCGCGAATATAAGCCATCCGAATGGCCAAAGGAGTCCAGGAGGCTGAAAATGCCCGAAACTGGCCATTTTCCTCCGGAATGGGGACCCCCCTCGTACCAGACAGGTACGAGACACGTACGAGACAGGTACTAGCCAGGAACGAGCCTGTGGGGGGCTGTGCCTCCTGCAATCATGAGCGCTTATGATGCCTGGCGCGCGGGGTGTGCCAATTTGGCACGTTGCTAGCAATGGATAGGTATTGGGGATTGGGGAATTGGGCAATGGGGTAGCTACTGTGCATACGGAGAGAGTCGCGTGGGTGCCGCGACAGACCTGAATGGGTATGGTCAACCTTAATTGCTTCCTGCGTGAGCCGTTTGGTGTTCACCCTTTGGTGCGTTGGGGGGCCACGGACAGAGGTCGGTGGGTTCGGGTGGAACGCAGGGGTCGAAAGACGGTAGAATTCGCCGACGCGGGGCACTAGGCCGGGTGGGGCGGGGCTAAGGTTGGCGAGTTGTGCTGCCGTAAACTGAGGCTGAGCGAGCAAGCTGGTGCCGGGTCCCGCAAACGGGCAGAGAAGAAGTTCACGCTCCAAGCACTCGCGAGGATTGCAAAGTCGCTCATTTGCCGTGTGCAGACTCTGGTTTGGGACCTTTGAAGGCTCAGCCCCCTATGCAGCTCATGGACCTGGACGGCGGCACAAAGTCCGGCTCACCGATGTGGTGGCGAGGTTCCTTTTGCCAGACGACGCGCTTGAGCCAGTCTGCGATCTCCGCATCCGTGGCGCCCTCGCGCAGGCGCGAGCGCAGGTCATGCTCGGTTACGCTGAACAGGCAGGTCCGGACCTTGCCGTCGGCAGTCAACCGGATGCGGTTGCAGTGGCCGCAGAAGGGCTCGCTGACCGGGGCAATGATGCCGAGTTCGCCGCGGCCATCGGGGAAGGCCCAGCGCTTGGCGGTCTCGGACGGATTGTTGGAGGGAACCGGGCGCAGATCGAAGCGGGCCTGGAGCCGGGCCAGGACCTCGCGCCCCGGCACGACCATTTCCTTGAGCCAGGCGCGGGCGGAATCCAGGGGCATGAACTCAATGAACCGGAAGCTCAGGCTGTGTTCGTGCGCAAATTCCGCCAGGGCCTCGATTTCGTGGTCGTTGAGGCCGCGGATGATGACGGCGTTGACCTTGACCGGATGAAAGCCAAGCTGCTGCGCGAGGGTAATGCTGTTCAGAACATCGCCCAGGGCGTCACGGCCGGTGATCTTCTTGAAGTTCGCGGCATCCAGCGAATCGAGGCTGAAGCTGACGCGGCTGAGTCCGGCCTCTCGCAGCGCGCGAGCTTTTGCCTGGAACAGAAAGCCGTTGGTCGTCATCGCGAGGTCAGCGACCCCGGGGATGCTCGCGAGGCGAGCCACCAAAGCTTCGGCGTCCTGGCGCAGGAGCGGCTCGCCGCCGGTGAGGCGGAGCTTCTGGATGCCGAGACCGACGGCCAGGCGGGAGACGCGTTCGATCTCCTCGAAGGAAAGGATGTTCGCCCGGGGGACCCAATCGCGGAGAATCGGCGCCGCATTGGGCATATGAGCCCAGTGGCCGCGATAGAAATTGTGCGCCGCCTCGGTTTCCGGCAGGCAGTAGAGGCAGCGGAAATTGCAGCGATCCGTGAGACTGATCCGCAGGTCGTGCAGGACCCGCCCCTGCGAATCAATCAGGAGCCGGGCATCGGTCACTTGGCGAGCGGATGGGTCGCGGCGGGGGCGTTGGTCAATGGCGGGATGACTTTGACCGAGCCGTCGGAGTTGACTTCCACATTGAGGTTATAGTTGGGTGCCGGTCCCTTGGGCTGAGTGGTTGTGGAGGTTTGCATGAGCTTCTGCGCGCCCTTCTCGTCGGTATTGGCAAAGAGGCCGCGGCGAATCCAGTCCAGGCGGCGGGCGACGGTGAGTTCCTCTTTCAGCTTGGCCACTTGGGCCCGGAGGACCTTCAGGTCGTTGAACTGGCGTTCCAGCTCGGCCTTCTCGGCCACGAGCCGTTTGAGTTCGCCTTCCAGGAAGCCCTTCTCCCCTTCCGAGGCAGAGAGCTTGCGTTTGGTCTCCTCGATTTGCGTGGTGAGGTTGGTAATGGCGGTGCTCAAGTCGAGCGCGCGCTTATCCAGGGCCAGGTTCTGAGCCTCCAAATCGGCGATCTTGGCATCGCGCTTGGCGGTTTCCTCCTGGCTCGCTTTGAGGTCGGCCTCAGTCTTGGCAAGCGCCGCCGAGGTCTGGGCCAGGTTCTGGGTCAGGCTGCCCGTGACCCGGGTAAAGGTGTTCGACAGTTCTTCGTATTCGGCCTTGCGCTTGGCACGGTCGCTTTCCAGCTCGGTGTTGACCTGCTGCTGTTTGGACAGGTTTTCCCTGGTCTGGGCCAGGTCGTTGGACAGGCCGACATTGGTTTCTATGTGCTGCTGTATTTCCTGCGTGGCCTGCTTCCTGTAAAGCACGAGCGCAATACCAAGACCGAGGCAAATGATTACGAGAACGATTACCCCAATGCGGTTTTTCATCATAACTGATAAGATGCTGGTTTACGCCGGATTTGGCAAGCGCCGATGTGCGCCTTGATTCTGGCGCCGATGCCTTTACATTGTAACCATGAAGTTGCCGCGCGAAGTGCCCGTCATGACACTGCCGAATGCGACCCTGTTTCCACAGGCGTTGCTGCCGCTCTATATATTTGAGCCGCGCTACCGGCAGATGCTGGCCGACGCGCTGCACTCCACCCGGATGTTCTCCGTCGCGATGCAGAAGCCGGGCAGCACCCGCGAAACGCCGTCGTCGGTGGCGGGGCTCGGGCTCATCCGCGTATCGGTGGGGCATCGGGACGGGACCTCGCATTTGATCCTGCAAGGGCTGGCCCGCGTGGAGCTCGAGGAGGCGGTCCGTTACCGGCCCTACCGCATCCAGCGCGTGCGCCCTTTGCAGACCCCGCCCTGTGACAACGTCACGGTGGATGCGCTGCTCGAAAAGATGCGGGAGCTGCTGGAGGAGCGCATTGATTTGGGGTTGCCGTTTCCCTTCCCGGTGATGTCCCCGGACAAGTCGGAGAAGGGCGCTTCGCCGCCGGCGGTGCCGCCGAAAGAGATTCTGAATTACCTGGACTCGATTGCCGACCCGGAGCAGGCCGCTGATCTGGTTTCCTGCGCCGTGCTGCCTGGGGCGGCGGACCGGCAGGCGATCCTGGAAACCGTGAACGTGGAGGCCCGGCTTCGGCGGCTAATTCATTTTCTGCTGGCAGAAATCCGCGCCAAGCGTAAAGATAAAGCGCCATGAGTGATTCACAAACGACCGAGCAGGCTCCCTCGCAGCAGGGGACGCAAGCCGACCTGATGTCAGCGCTCTTCGCGCAGATGGTCCTGCAGCAATCCAATCTCGCCATGATGCTGATGGGCAAGGCCCCGCATCCGGAGAGCGGCCAAACGATGCGCGACGTGGAGGGCGCAAAGCTTTTCATTGACCAACTCGAAATGCTGGAGGTCAAAACCAAGGGTAACCTGAGCAAAGAGGAGAGTAATCTGCTCAAGCAAAGCCTGATGGGCCTTCGCATGGCATTTGTGGACTGCGTCAGCTCCGCCCCGGCTCCGGCTGAATCCCGCGCTGAAAGCGGGGCGACTCCGGTTGGGACCGCGTCGGCCACGGAGCCCGCTCACGCAAAGGCGACACCCGGGCCCTCGGGCGGGGAGGAGGAATCTCGAAAGAAGTTCACCAAGAAGTACTGAGCGACCGCATGAGAGCGCCGTTCCCGATAATAATTGAATGCCCGGGGGAACGGAGGGTCAGAGTAAATGCGGATTCGAGTGAATCGGGCGGAAATGGAACAGATGAGAAAACGGATAGAAGATGAGTTTACGGATCTGCCGGTCTCGCGGCAGCGGAAGTATCAATTGCGCATGCAGCGCTCGCATCGCTGCACTGAGTGTGGCGAGCCAGCGGTGCAAGGCTCCCGGTGTCTCAAGCACCTGGTCAAAGCGCGGGAGAGGCAGCGGAAGAAGCGCGGCCTTAAGCGGCGCTACCACGGCACTTTGAGCTACAAGCTCGAGGCCGAGGCGCGCAGCAAGCGGCTGGGCGTGGGTCGGCGCGGCCGCTTTTCCCGAGTGAGCGCCTAGCCTCAGAGCGGCGCGCGCGCTCAAATAAAATCCCAAAGGGGCTTGCCTTCCCGGGCGGTGCTGTCCATATTGCCGGGCAACGATACAAAATCTTTATGGCTGACGCTGCTAATAAATATCCTGAGAACGTCCCCGGCAAATACTTCGTTGATAACCAGTGCATAGATTGCGATCTTTGCCGCGAGACCGCACCTGACAATTTCAAGCGCAATGAAGACGGCGGCTACTCCTTCGTTTTCAAGCAACCGGCTTCCCCGGAAGAAGAAGCGCGTTGCAAGGAAGCCAAAGAAGGCTGCCCTGTCGAGGCCATCGGCGATAACGGAGCATAGCTCCAGGCAACCTCTTTCCATGCCCGCGGCAAAATGCTGCGGGCTTTTTGTTGGCGTCGCCAAAACGACTGGGCGGCCAGGGTGAATGAGATTCAGGTTTAACACGGTGTTTCGCGCCGGCGTGGTCTTTCTGCTCGCCATGCTCGCATGGAGCATTTGGGCCGGCGCCCAGACCACGACGAACAGCGGCCCGGTGCTCGCCACCAACGAGCCCTCCACCCTGATTCGCAACGTCGAACGCCTGGAGGAGCATCACCTCACGTTCGGGCTCGATCACCTCGAGCCGTTGCGGGAGCACAAGCTGCTGGGGGAGCCGCTGTGGAAGTATCTCGCCTCGCTGATCTACATCCTGCTCGCGTTCTGCGCCGCCAGGCTGGTTGATTTCGTCGCCCGAGTCTGGCTGAAGAAATTCACTGCCAGGACCGAGACGCTGCTGGACGATATGCTCCTGGACCTGCTCCACGGGCCCGTCCGGATGCTGACGTTCGTCATCTTCCTGGACCTCGGCCTGACCATCTTCGAATGGTCGGAACGGGCAAAACTCGTCTTGTCCAAGGCGCTCATTCTGATCGTCGCCTGCTCCCTCACTTACCTGGCCGTAAAGGTCACCACCCTGCTGCTGGACGTGTGGAAGCGGCGCACGACGCGCGAAGCCGACCGGAAGTTTGACGACCAGCTCTTCTCGGTCATTCGCAGGAGCCTGGTTGCATTCATCATCGTCGTGGCCGTCCTCGTCACGGCGCAAAACCTCGGGGTCAACATCACCGCGGTCATTACGTCCCTGTCCATCGGCGGTTTGGCGGTCGGCCTGGCGGCGCAAGACACGCTGGGCAACCTGTTCGGCGCGGTCGCGGTGTTTGTGGACAAGCCATTCCGGGTAGGCGACCAGATCAAGATTGATGGCGCGGAAGGCAAGGTGGAAGCCGTCGGCATGAGGAGCACACGAGTGCGCAACTCGGACGGGCAGCTTGTCACCGTCCCCAACAAAACCATGGGCAACGCCATCATCACCAATCTTACCGATTGCCCCAACATCAAGACCACGATGGACCTGGTGCTGGCTCAATCTCTGCCGGCGGACAAGGTGAAGCAGGCACTGGCGCTGCTGAAGGAAATCTACGGCGGTCATCCCATGACGGCCGACCTCTCCATCAACTTCAACCGATTTGTCACCCAGGGCATCAACATCAACATCGTCCACTGGTGGCGCGGCACCGATAACCAGCAGTATCTCGCCGGCATCCAGCAAATGAACCTCGCGGTCAAAGAGCGGTTCGATGCCGAAGGGATCACCCTCGCCGAGCCAGCTTGATGACGGAGCGCGGACATTCTGGTCCGCCAAACCGCGACGGCGGACAAGAATGTCCGCGCTCCGATCCCTCCGGGCTTTTTGCTTCCTGTTCAGCCGGGATTCCTTAACGTGGAGGCCGATATGGATTGGCTGACCAACCTGATCTGGCACCAGGGCAAGCTGCTTGGCATCGAATGGAGCGTTTGGAAAGTCATCGGCTGGCTCGGCAACGCCGTCTTCTTCTCCCGTTTCTTCGTCCAATGGTATGCCACCGAGAAGCTCAAGCGCGTCGTCGTCCCGGCGGCGTTCTGGTGGCTCAGCCTCTTGGGCTCGTTGATCCTGCTCGGCTACTCCCTCCACAAGCACGACTCTGTCTTCATCTTCGCCTACCTCTTCACTTGGATTCCGTATATCCGCAACCTCATCATCCACCGCCGCCATGAAGCCGCCCACCTGGATTGTCCCAATTGCGGAAAGCCCTGTCCGCCCAACTCCGTCTTCTGCCACGTCTGCGGCACGCGATTAGTGTCGGTGGGCGGTTAAATCCGAAGGCCGAAGGCCGAAGCCCGAAAGAAGGCCGAAATCCGAAACCCGAACCAGCCAAGCTCCTTCGGCCTTCGGACTTCGGATTTCGGCCTTCAACTCCCTTCCACCCTCAACCCGTCCCACGCCAGCTCCACGCCCGGCGGCAGTTCCGCCTGGGACACGTCATGATCATAATCGTGCGTCAGGTGCGTCAGGAAAGTTCGGCCCGCGCCGATGCGCCGCGCGGCGGTCAGCGCCTCGTCCAGGCACATGTGCGTCGGATGCGGCTTGGGCCGCAGCCCGTCCAGCACCGCCACCTCTACGCCGCGGACTTCCTCCAGCGCTTGCGGCGTCACCTCCTTGCAGTCGCTCATGTAGGCCAGCCGCTTCCGGCCTTCCTGGATAAACAGATACCCAAACGTCGTCGTCGAGCCGTGCGGCAGCGGCAATGGCACGACGTCCAGGTCCCCGATCCGGAACGGCCCCGCGATCACGTGCTGCTCGGGGATGAAATACCCTCTCCCCCACGGCCCGTCATGGAACGCGTAGCGGTACACCCGCCGCAGATCATTCATCGTCGGCTCGCTCGCATAAACGGGCAGCGCCTTCCCCCCGCGCAGATCGCAGAAGCGCCGGCAATCATCCAGCCCCATGATATGGTCCGCGTGCGAGTGCGTGAACAGCACCGCATCCAGCCAGAAAATCTTCTCGCGCAGCATCTGGAGGCGGAACTCCGGCGTCGTATCCACCACCAGCTTGGTTTGCTCCGTCGCCACATAAATGGAAGGCCGCGTCCGGTGGTTCTTGGGATTGGCCAAAAACGCCGGCGGATACTCCTTGCCAATGATCGGCACGCCTTGCGAAGTCCCCGAGCCCAGGAAGATAAACGAAAACGCCATGTCGGTGCCCACGTTAGCCAACCCGGCCCCTTCCCGCAACCCATCGGGACAAGCTGAACTGGAGCTCGCGCGCTTCCATCACCTTTACCCCAAAGTCCGCCTCCCGGTCGGCGATATAGATCCAGCGGCTCCCCGCCCCGTGGCCTTCCACCTGCGTCAACACCCCCCGCCCAACGCTCCGATTCCCGCGCCCGTTTCACCCGCGGCCGCCACGTCTCGGTGTCCAACTCGCTGGTATCTTCGATCAGCAGATACTCCCCCCGCTTGATGACACGCCCCCGGTGTGCGCTCCAGATGCCCCCGTTGAATCTGTTCGGGGTCCACTTGGGCCAGGTTGAAAAAGTGGTAGGCCCCTTTAAGTTCCTTTCACTCCGGGAAGGCTTGCGGCAGAGACCCGGCCGACCTGCGAGTCCTGAGCGAAGTCCGTCCCGCAGCCCTCCTGGCCAATACGAATTGCTCATCGGTGGGGCCTCGGACAACATCCGGTTACGCGCGCCGCTCAAAGTGCGTGCGGCGCCATAGTATGCAATGCACGCGATTGAACACAGCCCCCAAGTAGCGGCGGGCATCCTGCCTGCCGTAGCGGGCGGCATCTTGCCGCCCGGATCAGCGATCCTTTGCACGCCGATGACCATCCCGCCGGGCACGATGCCCGGCTCTATGGCAGGCAAGATGCCCGCCGCTACGGCGAATGGCGGTGGTGGTGACCAGATACGCTTGCGTGCAATGCAAACTTCGTTTCTCTCTCTATGGGTTCTATCGGGACTGGCGCTGGCTCCGGCATGTCTGCCGGGGGCGGAAAGCCAAGTCCCCACGCCCGGGACTCGTGAGCCAGTGACCGCGCGAGCGGCGGCCCCCGCTGTCGAGCAAGTGCTGCCGGGGGTTTGGCGCGTGCGTTTCGGGACGCCCGAACGTTTCACACCGGTGGCCGTGCGAGATGCGGGGCCGCGCGTTCAGGGGTTTGCGTCTCTCCCGGCGCCGACGCCGCTGCCGTTTGATCCGGCCCAAATACGCTGTCGCATCGCGCCCACGCGCACCACGGTTTATGTGCCTGGCAATGAACCCGGGGAGCAGATCTATGGCTTTGGCCTGGACCCGGGAGCCTACCAGCAAAAAGGGCTATGCAAAGACCTGACGGTCTGTGCCACGGTGATGGGCCAAACCGGGGCCAGCCACGGCCCTGTCCCATTTTATCTTAGCACGAAGGGCTATGGCGTCTATGTTGACACCGCCCGGGTGCCCATTGTGAACGTGGACCGGTTGACGCCCAACCAGTCCGCCGCGGCGAGTGAAGACGGCTCCGACCCGCCCAAGACTTCCGAAGCGGAGTTGTATGCCGCCCGCGCGGCTCGCGGAAAAAGCGAGGTCATCTTCGACCTGCCCGGCGATTCTTCCGGGGTGGACGTGTATGTCTTCGCGGGGCCGACCATGCGCGAGGCGGTGGAACGCTACAACCTCTTCTCGGGCGGCGGCGCCGTCCCGCCATTGTGGGGCCTGGGCTTGAAGTTCCGCACGTTCACGCGCGCCGACCAGGCGCTGGTATTGAAGACGGCCCGCGCGCTGCGCGAGATGAAGATCCCCTGCGACATGATCGGGCTGGAACCCGGGTGGCAGTCGCACGCCTATTCCTGTTCGTTGGCCTGGTCAAAGGAGCGCTTCCCCGAGCCCGATAAAATGATTCAGGAACTCCAGCAAACCGGCTTCAAGCCCAATCTGTGGGAGCACGCTTATATCCATCCCAGCTCGCCTTTGTTCGCGCCGTTGAAAACCCGGGCGGGTGACTTTCTGGTGTGGGGCGGCCTCGTGGTGGATTTCGCTGATCCCGAGACCTCCCGGATATTTGCCGATTACCATGACCGGGAGCTGGTCGCCCGCGGCATCCTGGGCTTCAAGGGCGACGAATGCGACAAGCAACCGCCGACCGACGCCACCCCCTTCAATTTCCCGTATTGCTCCGTCTTTCCCTCGGGCATTGACGGGGACCAGATGACACAGCTCTACGGCTACTTGTATCAGCGGGCATTGTTCCAGCCCTTCAAAACTCGCAACCTGCGCACCTGGAGCGACGTTCGCGCCACGACCGCCCTGGCCGCGCCATTGCCCTTCAATCTCTACAGCGACGCCTATACGTTTGATCAATACCTCAGGCAGTTGGTCAACGCGTCCTTTGCCGGGTTGCTCTGGTCCCCGGAAGTGCGCGACGCCACCAACCTGGACGAGCTTCTCAACCGGGTGGCCGTGAGCGCGTTTGCTCCCCAGATGTGCCTGGACATGTGGTTCATGCCCCACCCGGTGTGGGAACAATATAATCGCGCCAAGAACGAGGCCAACCAGCTCCTGGCCGATCCCGAGCAGAAGGCCGTGGCCGGGCGGCTGCGCGCAATCGTGAACCAACGCTATGCCTTCCTGCCCTATCTCTACTCCGGCTTCCGGCGCTACCACGATGAGGGCCTGCCGCCGGTGCGCTCGCTGCTGCTGGAATTCCCCAAGGACAAAAAGCTCCGCGACGTGGATAACGCCTTCATGTTCGGCGACTGCCTGCTCGCCGCCCCTTTTCTCGGTGATGCGGCCTCCCGGACGGTGTACCTGCCGCGCGGGACGAACTGGTATGAGTTGAAGACCCGGCAATGGCATAAGGGTGGCACGACGGTGACGGTCTCCGGCTCCCCGGGCGAAATGCCGCTCTTCGCCAGGGAAGACTCCCTCGTGCCGGTGGCCGAACCGGTGCAGCAGGTTGGCGCGGACACAGTCTTCGAAATCACGGTCAAGGTGTTCGGTCAAAGCCCGACCGCCTTCACCCTGTTCGAGGATGACGGGACCACCTACGACTTCGAAACCGGAGCGGCCAACCGCCTGGCTTTGACCTGGACCCCCGTCGCAGGTGGCAAAGCCGAACGGACGGGATCGTTTCCCGGGCGGCGATACCAAGTCGTGCGCTGGGAGCCAGTGCCTGGGCCGCAATGACCCGGCGGGAGTCAAACTTGGGCCAGACCACGGACTGTTTCGATGCTGAGGCAGGGGGGATCGCCCTTCAGTTCACGCGAAAGGCGGCTGTCAAGGTCACGGAGGTGAAGGTAAGCGGCTCGCGCGTGCGCAACCTCTGGCACACACGCGTGGCACTGCCCTGAACCTGAGCTAAATGGAAACTCAAACCGGAGGCCGGAGCCGGGGTCGAGTATGGTCCGCTGTATCGTCGGCCGCCCGTGCGCCGGGCCGATCTCCGGTTTGATCCCGTTTCCCAATTCTAGCTTTTAGATAATCCCACCCTTAGGATTTCGGCGTTGCCCTCGGTTCATGGCTGGAAAGTGCAAAAAGTGAGAACTGACATCGGCCTGAAGGGTACATCAAGGGATAATCGCGGGATCAACATGGGCCAATCACGCCACAAACACGGGGGAGTCACGCCTGCATCACCGCTGCAGCACGGCCATACCACGCTCTCGCGGCCACAGCGAAGACGGAATCGAGATCGACCGTGTCGCCCTGATCAGGCCGGAGATGGGCGGTGGCAAATGCCGTTTCTGCGGGACAAACATCGCGGGCATGTGGAGCTGAAATTCAAGTCTGGCGGACCAGCGGGCGAAACATGAGAATGAACCTGAAAGTCATGAAGCCATGCCTTGCGATCATTGCCGCCATTGCATTTGGTGGCTTTGGTTTGCCGGTTTGGGCTGCAGCCACCGAGGCCAACAGCAACATGGTGCCCGCCCGGGCGATGCTGACAATGGGGGGTATCGTCACCACGCCGGCGCGTAAAGTGTCTCCCCGGTTAGAGGGCACGAATCTGCCGGCGCCGCCGATGCAACAAGCCCCATGGACGCTTCCATCGACGGGCTTGCCTTCGAATTACGTGTCCGCGACGTGGGCCTTGTTCGACGCCGGCATGGCGGACCCGCGCGGCTGCGAATGTCGCGAGGTCGAGGTTGGCACAGGTAGTGTCTGGAGCGGTGACGGAGGCGTCGTGAGCACGCACGGCTGGCTTCTGCCGGGAAGGGGCACGCAACGATTTGCCGTTTGTTGGAACGGCTTGGTTTACCCAGTTGTGTCCGTCGGCAGCAATGCGAGCGTGACAGCCGATGTTGGTTTGTTGAAGACCAACGGTCTCCGGACCTGGTACACCGCCATACCGGAAGGCATGTCTGTCTCCCATCTTTCGTTGTTGCCGCTCAAAGGCTGCATGCTACTGCGGCTTGGCGAAGCCGAACTGGCACGTGACTACTGGATCACTTGCGAAAGGCGTCGGCTCGAATATGAAGACGCCATCTGGTCAAGAGCGCGCAGCGGCACAAATCCACCAGCCCCGCGCACGGAAGTTGAACTCCCGGCGGGCGATCCCTTCCTGGGCTGGGCGACAGATTGGACTTGGGCCATGTTTGACCGCGCCATCTGCGCCCACATGCGCGGCGACGACGGATTGGCTCTCGCGAGTGCTCGCGCTTTGATTCCGATCCAGCAGACCGTCGAGAAAGAGGCGGAGCGACGGGGCTTCAAGCGGCAGCCGACTTTTGATCCTGGTCCATGGTCAGGGCGATATCAGCCCTACTTGAGTTTTCTCGGCCCGCTCCCCGCACTCTTGGCCGATCAGGAGCGAAGGCTTCTCAAACCGAGACGGCCTACAGTCGCTGAGGCTGGCATCACAAATTACCCTGACTCCTCCAAGCGCATCGCCGCGCTCATCGAAGACTTGGACGAGCTTGCCGTCAGGCAGTCCGGCCAACCTGGCGGCCTGGGTGGCTTTGGCGGAGATTTCGCAGTGAGCATGCTCATCAAAGAAGGCACCAACGCGATTGGGCCGTTACTAAAGTGCCTTGAGACCGACGCCGGCCAACGTCTGACGCGCTCGGTAAGCTTCGGCCGGGATTTTCACATGGGCCGTTGGCTGCACCCAATACAGGAGCCAATCCTAGAAATCCTCCATAGGATCACGGGAGCTTCGTCCTTCGGGGCATGGGCCACGACCAATGAGTTAATCGCCGCTGGGACGAACGCCAATCGGGCTACCGCCGCGCAGATTCGCGCCTACTGGCGGAAATTCCACGACGTGCCGCAGGAGGAACGTTGGTATTTGACGCTGCTGGACAATAATGCTGGCGCGGCTACCTGGGCCGACGCGCTGGGCAACATCGTATCCCCGATGACTTCTACGAACCAGCCAGCGCCCCTGCGAGGAGAAGTCCTTCGGCTAAAGAGGAATCCTTCGCTGTCTGAGTTGTTGCTGAACCGAGCTTCCGCGCTCGACTTGATGGCCATCTCCAAATGGGATTGCCAAGCTGCTCTCCCGCTGTTGCAGGAGCGGATGCGAAAGGATCTCGATCTTTGGGCGCGAACCGGGAAACTGGCAGTGTGGTCTGGCGAGTTCAATGCGGCTGGCGGCTACGATTGCCTTTGGGCAGTGAACAGAATAATCGAGGTGACAATTGAGCGCGCTCGAGCGGGCGACTTGTTTGCGTTGTCCCAATATGCTCTGTGGGTTTGTTCCATTCGTCCGGATCACTATCCGCGTTCGCAGGATCCCGGCCCCGCAGACAGACGCGAACTCTGTGAACCGATGTGGCGCTTCCCGACAGATCCTGCGGTCAGTAACGCGGCGAACTTCGTCTTCACGAGTCCCGAATCTCCACTAGCTGGCCCGTTGAGTTTGACGAACGGAACCAAGAGCTATGTGGTTGAGAAAGCTGGAACTCGCCTGATGGCGTTTGCCTCTTTCCGGCTGCTTGTTTTGCAAGGGCTGCGGGATACGAACACAGCAGGGAGCGCAACCTTGGGCACCAACGGATGGTTGAGCATTTCAACCCCGCACCAGAATAGTGGCAATCTGATAGGCACGAATTTCGACGCAAGCCGTATCAAATTGGGCGCCACGGTGTCTTTCCGGGTGTGCGATTACCTGGCTCAACAGCTATCTGTTTGGGAGGGCCTGCCAAAGGTCGAGTTATATTGGACAGAGACCTTCCGCGATGACGCAGTCGCGCAGTGTATCCGCGAACTCGAAAACCCCGGTGCTGACTTCGCGCACCGGAAGCGAAACAAAGCAGGCGAGGACCCTGGAAGCTGACGAGGCTGCTTTCACATGCGAAGCGTCGCTAGCGGCGCTGCTGCCGGAAATGGGTCGGTTCGTGAAAACGTCAAATTGTTTGCGCGCATGGGCCAGTGATATTGAGTGGTGAGGGATTGACGTATTCAATCGTGAAAGGATTGGCTCATTCAGCCCATTGTTGGACCGCCGTTACTTGGCCCCATGGCGGTCCTACCCTGGGCAACCACGCCGCCGGTGAATGTTCCGATGCAAGGGTGACATTTTCTCCCGGGCACATAGGTTACGCTTTTGTGCGATTAATCGGGCAGTTTTGCCTTCGGCTTGGCCCTTTGATTCTTGTGGTTTATGTTGTCTACACCATTGGGAGGATAGGGCTCTGCAGGAGTGCAACCTGAGCGCCCAATGGTCCGTGGAGTGCAGTTGCATCCACTTGCGGCAGCGACTTCGGTTGCTGCCGCTTCTCTTTGCGGATGCCGCTGCATTCACGGCATAACGCGAAAAACTCATCCTTCCTACCCTTTTTCTATTGGGGCGCGGGCTCATTCGACTAAAGCTTGCTCTGGGTTGGTCGGCCCAAGCTTTAAGCGTTTGGCGGGCTGGACCCGCCCGGTGCGTTCATCAAAGACTCCCAGGTCCAGCGCTTCAAAATACACTTCCCACAGTCCCTCCCCGGTGGGTTTGAGCCCGATCTCCTGACCCCAGAGGGCCGTGCTCAAACGCACATCCTGGCCCTTCCACTTGATCTGTCCGCCCTTGCGCACCATGCGCTTCTCCCAATCATCGGGGTAGCCCCGCTGCTCGGGCAAACGCTCCGGGTATTCCCGTTCCGAAGCCCGGTAAACTGACGCCGGGGGCTGTTGCCCCAAGGCCTCGTGGGGCCGCTCCTCATTATACTCCCGGCGAAACGCCTCAAAGGCCCGCTGTTGCGCCCGCAAGGTCGCTTTGGGTGGATTGGCCGTGGCTTCCTTGAGCGTGCGGTGCATCCGCTCGTGACGCCCATTCTGCTGCGGCTTGGCCGGCTCGATGCGCTCTAACCCTATCCCCAGGCGCACCCACCACACCGAGAGCGCACTCAGACCCCCAAGCCCACTGCTGGCAAAGGGCGTCCCGTTGTCGGTCCGGATCGCCGCGGGCATCCCGTGAGCTCGGAAGGTCGCCACAAAGAGCGGCCGGACCGTCACCAGGCCCGTGCTCTGGCCCAACCCCTGACAGCACAGCAGATAGCGGCTGTGCGCGTCACTCACCGTCAGCGGCGTGCATTTCTCCCCATCCTGCGTCCGAAACCAGCCTTTGAAGTCCGCGCACCAAACCTGGTTGGCCGCCTGACAATGGCTCAGCGGCCCCTGCGTCGGCACCGCTCGCCGCCGTCGCCGCGCTACTCGACTCAACCCGTGCCGCCTCAGCAACTCACTAATTGTGCTCTCAGCCGGACAGCGCTCCGCCCCCACCAACCCCAGGAGCTTGCACCGCAACTTGGGCGCGCCCCACAGCGGCTTGCGCCCCTTGAGTTCCAGCAACTGCCGCTCCAGCTCCGGCGCCACCGCATTGGGATGGTGCAGCGCTGCCCGCGACTGATCTCTCAGTCCATCCCAACTCGCTGCCGCGTAACGCGCGATCCACTTATACACCGTCTTGCGGCTCACCTCATACTGCACTGACAACTCGCTGATGCTCCAGTCTCCACTGAGGTAATCCGTGATCAATTTGATCCGTTCACTCACAACCGAACTCTCTTTCCATGACATGCCAAAACTGTAACCCATCCGCCCGGGAGATTCTGTAACCCGTGCCCCCGGAACATACCCCGGTGCCCCCAACCCTGAAAGGGTTGCATAAAACCCCTGCTCATCTTCAATCCCACACCTGTCACTCGTTGAGGGCGAGGTCATAGCCCGGCCGTAAGAGCCGAGGATGCAACCCTTTCAGGGTTGATGATGATTCTCTCGATCCCCCAGGGTAGAACCGTCCGGGAACAGGGACAGGACGGTTCAACCCTGGGCGGAATGATGCAATCCCTTCGGGATTGGCGAAGTTCCGCAATCCCAAGCCTAAAGCCGGGTTAGCCGGGCGCGACCTTCCAGCGCTGGTAGGCTTTGCAGACTCCTTGCCAGGCCCGGCGGGCGAGGGTCTTGTAGTTCGGCAGGCCGAGATCATCGCAGAGGGCCGCGCTGTAGAGCAGCCAGAAAACGAACTTCGTCTGATTCTCCCCGTACCAGGAGAACCATTTCTCAAGGAGACCGGGCTGACTCCAACCCAGCAGCCGTTCCACGGCTTCGAGGGCTTGATGAGCCAGGTCGCTGACAGCTCCCCAGAGCAAGTGGGTCAAGGAGAAGTTCTGCCCCCATTGCAGCACCAGAACTCCCACGAACGCCACGAAGGCGTTCTTGATGAGGAGGCTGAACCAATCCCGGGAACACCGGCGCGTTGCCCGAAGCGCCAGGGCCGCCGCGTGGCGCTGGCGCGCGTCGCTCGAGAAGCGCGCCAACCGCAGGGCAGCCTTCGCCACGAACAGCGCAAGGAAAAGAGCGGTAAAGGAATGACGATGGATGGCGTTGCTGGAGGCGCGCCACCAATGGGCGGGGGCACTGGCCGAAGGCATGTGGCCATCCAAACCCGGTGGCAGCGATGGCGCCATGTCGCCGCAGATGCCACTCAGGATCCCGATAGCGATGGAGCCGAAGATGCCGATCAGGAAAGCCATGAACAGGGCCTCCTTGGCGGAAACCCACAGGATTTCGCCCACCTTCCCCGCCCGCGGTCCGGCGGGCCGATTTGACCGTAAGCTAGCTGCCGTGGGTGTAGCGGAGTTCGCTGGCATAGGTTCTAGTTTCCCGAACCGTAGTGGCACCGAAAACCGCGCGCCAGTACAAAGAACCACATAGCTTGTAATCCGGAGGTGCCGACCCAGGCGGCAAGCGCGCAAAGCAGTCGGAACCGGGCCGGTTCGTGAGAATGTCATATTTTATGCGCGCATGGGCCAGTGGTGTTGGGCAGTGAGGAATTGGCGTATTCAACCCTGAAAGGATTGGCTCATCCAGCCCAGGGTAGGACCGCCGTTCCTTGGCCCCACGGCGGTCCTACCCTGGGTAACCACGTCGCCGGTCCCCTCAACTCTGAAAGAGTTGCTTCAAACCTCTGCCCGTCTTCAATCCCACATGTATCGCTCGTCGGAGGCGATATGGTAGCGCACCCGTAACAGCCGAGGATGCAACCCTTTCAGGGGAATGGCGCTTAGATAAGGCGTAAATCACTCAGCGATAAATACTTGTAGAGGTAACAAGAGCCTTGGTCATTGGATGCCTGCCCGAGCCCATGGGAATAGGCTTCCCTGCCTTTACGCGCCTCATTTTCGGCGATTTCCAACCTCCACGGCCCTCCCGCAGCGCATCTGCACACCGCCATCACACCATATCCTCACCATAGCCTCGCCATAGCACCTCTTATCCCGGATAAGAGGTGCTATGGCGAGGTAACGGAGCGGAGATGGATAGCCTAGCGTGGGCGTGTCGGCCCAAAAAGCAGCCTTTTGGCGGAAACCGGGTTAATCAGACCGAGATTAGCTGGCGGCCACAAAACATTGGCATCGCCAAGACCAACAGCAGGACGCATAGAATTTACGGGAACAGTTTGCACTTTAAACCCATGAACTTACTGGCGGCTATACGGCGCGTCATTCCGTGCGCGCCCGGGGCCGGCGAATGCAGGAGCGGTACGCGCCGGCTGACGCACCCTGCCTTCGCCTGTGCCAAGCGGGCGGTCCTCGCAGTCATTATAGCTTTGATCAGCCTCCCCGCTCCTGGCATGCCAGCCGCTCCCGTGGGGCTGCTGGTGAATGGCGTGACCAACCCGCTCGCGATTGACCGGGACACGGCGCGATTCACCTGGAGGTCGGTGGGTACCAACCGCGGAGAAACACAAACCGCCTATCAGATACTCGTTTCCTCGAGTGCAGACCGCCTGGCCGCAGGAACGGGGGATTGGTGGGATAGCGGAAAAGTGGATTCGGCCAAATCAGCTTCCATTGAATATGCCGGCAGAACCTTGCCTTCAGCCACGCGGTTCTGGTGGAAGGTGCGGACATGGGATCAGACAGGCAAGCCAAGGACTTACAGTGCGCCGGCCTGTTTTGACACCGGATTGGCTCAAAACGATTGGACGGCGCGTTACATCTGGGACGGAACGACAAACCGGAACAACTTTGCCTATTTCCGAAAGTCCTTCTCGATCACACGGAAGCCGGACCTTGCGATGGTGTACGTCACCGCGCACAACGACTATGTGCTTTATTTCAACGGGCAGCTTCTGGGCCAGGGGCCGGCGCGTTGCGATCCTTATTACCACGGGCAATACAACGCCTATGACATCACCCGGCTCGTAAAGGCTGGTTCGAATGTCCTCGCCGCGGAAGGGCATTGGCAGGGCACCTTTATTAACGGCGGCATCAATGCCAAACCCGCCCTTTTGCTCGAAGCGCGGCTCGAGTTTCCCGACGGTTCGTCGTGCACGATTGGAACTGATGCATCCTGGAAAGCCCTTGCGCACACGGGATTCGTGGAAACCAATGCCACGTATTTCAGCGCGGGCGGCGCGCGGAGCAGACGCGCTGGCAGCCCATCCGATTCGCGGCCGGAGCCTGCGAGCGCGCGTGATCTGGACGATCCCCGATGGGCTTCGGCCACGGTGGTGGTCCGATCCGGCTATCAGACGACGTTCACCCCTTATGGCGGGGCCGGCGGATCAAGCAATCGCGCGGCCATTCATTTTGATTCACGCCGCGAACCGGCGGGCTGGCGGAGGACTGGTTTCAACGATTGCGGCTGGGCTTCGGCCACCGTGGTGGACCGCCCTGACTATCATTTGTTCGCGCAGACGGCGCCGGCTGACAGCGAGCAGGCCGAACTCAAGCCGATGACTGTCGCCTTCACGAACGGGGCGTGGCTGGTGGATTTAGACCGGTGCATTGATGGCTGGCCCAAACTCACGATGCACGCGAACCGTTCCGGAGACGTCGTGCGCGTGCAATACTTCCAAATGACGGGCGAGCGAAAGCCTGCCGGCTGGGATGAATACGTTTGCAGCGGCGGAACAGAAACCTGGAGGCCCGACTTCGGGCGCCATGCTTCCTTCCAGGAACTTAAGATCACCGGCTACGCAGGCAAATTGAAAGGTTCCGACGTGCGCGGGATCTGGGCCTATAGCGACGCCGATGTCGCCGGGCACTTCCATTGCTCGAGCGATTTGCTCAACGCCATTTACGAGATGTGCGAGCGCTCGGCGCGGCAGAATGTTCAGCAAGCGATCATCAGCGTTGACGCCAACCGCGAGCAATCGCCCTGGACCGCCGACAGTTGGAACATTGGAAACGTCCTGCTCTACAACGACCGCAACACCACGATCATGGACAAGATTGTGCGGGATTATGCGGTGGAACAGCTACCCAACGGGAACTTCCCCGCGTGCTGCCCGGCGCAGCGGTCTCGTTGTATTCCGGAATGGTCCATGTATTGGCCCATGTTGCTCTGGCAACAATACTTGTTTTCGGGCGATGACGCGCTCCTGCGCATGATGGCGCCGCGCCTGGAACATTTCCTGCAATGGCTCAAGAGTTATCAGAATCCAGCCAGTAAGCTGCTTGACCCGCTGGGCTGGCGGATTTCCGATTATGCTGGCGGTAACATGCCCAGCGGCGGCTACAATATCGCCACGGCCTGCCAATACTATGAGAACCTGCGCATCGCCTCCCGCGTGTTTTCCGTATTGGGGCAGACCAACCAAAGCAACGAGTATTTGCGACAAGCCGTGGAAGTCAAAGCCGGCATCAATTCCAACCTGTTCAACGGCGAGTTCTACCTCGCGCGGACTGACCGGAAGGAGATGTTTCCACTCGCTTCCGCGTGGGCGTTGCGCTTCGACCTCGTGCCGGCAGCGATCAAATCCAAAGTTCTGGCCACTATTCTAAGCACGGGAAACCCGAACTTCGGCGGCTATGGCGGAGACGCGTTCTACAGCGGCGTGCTCAATGCCGGTGGAGGGGATTTTGTGGTCCACGACCTGGGCCGCTATCGCCCGATGTTGGAGGAGAATAAGGCCAATTGGGAATCTTTCAAACCCGGCGCCGGTGAAGTGAACCACGCCTGGACCGCCTACCCAGCCTACCTTTTCCTGAAATACATGGCCGGCATCCAGCCCACGAGCGGAGGATTTGCCACCTTCGATGTCCGGCCGGAAATGGGCGGGCTGACCTTCGCGGAGGGCACGGTCCCTACCGTGAAGGGCCCTATTGCCACACGTTGGGAGAAGAATACCCACGGCGGGTTTTCGCTGTCGGTGACCGTTCCTCCCAATACCCGCGCCTCCATCTATCTTCCCAAACCCTCAAAAGGAGATTTCACCATCACCGAATCCGGAAACCGCCTCTGGCCGGCAAAAGCGGAAGTCACCGACCCTGGAGTGCTCGCCGTTCAGGAAGAGGATTCCGTCATTAAGTGTCTGGTGGCTGCCGGTGATTACCGGTTCGTGGCCAATCCCGTTCGCACGCCCATCCCAAGATCCGGTTTTGCCCTTTTCCGGAAAGCAAACTGCGGGACCACTCACATGCCCAATGGGTGCCTATAGCAGCCAGTCGGCCTGCTGACAGGCCGGCCGCACAGCCTGCAGGTCATTGTCTGCCTGATGCCAGGACATTGGCGGTGGGCTGCTAACCCCGCAGGGTGGCCATTGCATTTCCCTTACGCCCGACGGACGTTAGGTAGAGACTTATGAATGCAACGACGCTTCCGTTAATTGTCGGGGCCGGCCCGGTGGGGCTTGGGGCTGCACTGTTCTTGCGAAAGGCGGGCATGGCGACCCGCATCATCGAGGCCGAGGAGAAACCTTCGGACCATTCCAAGGCGCTGGCGGTCAATCCGCGAACGCTGGAATTACTTGAAGCCTCCGGCGTGACGAAAAAGATGTTGGCCATGGGCGTGCGCATCCGGGGGGTCCGATTGCGCCTGGGGACAAAACAGGCGGGTTGGTTTTCCCTCAATGCGCTCAAGCACCGGTACCCGTTCATGCTGGCCTTGTCCCAGGCCACCACCGAACGCCTGCTGACTGAGGCGTTGGAAGCAGCCGGCGGCAAGGTCGAGCGCGGCACGAAGCTGGTTGGATGTCACTACATAGAGGGCCAAGTCGAGGCTGAACTGCAACACTCGGGCGGCGGGGCGCTGGAGATGGTTCGATGTCCGTGGCTGCTGGCGGCGGACGGCGCGCACAGCACAGTCCGCACAGCGCTCAATTTGAAGTTCAACGGGAGCAGTTTTGAGAAGCCGTGGTATCTGGCGGATGTTCCGCTGGCGACAACACTCGAAGAAAACCTCGCCCATGTGTTCTTCCCGGATAAGGGAGGCTTTGTCTTTCTGCTCCGCGTTGTGGATCCAAGCAGCGAAAAGCCTGGCCCGAAGCTCTGGCGCGTGATCAGCAATCTGCCAAACGCCGTTGAACACGTGCCGGAGGCAAAGGTGGCGGGACCACCCGTCTGGGCCTCGGAGTTTCACATCTCCCATCGAATGAACGAGCGCATGATGCTGGGGAATGCCTACTTCGCCGGCGATGCGGCCCATATCCACTCGCCGATGGGTGCGCGGGGCATGAATCTTGGGCTGGAGGACGCCTGGGTGTTCAGCCGGCTTGTGCAAAGCGGTCAGATGGCGAGTTACGAGCGGTTGCGGAAGGACTGCGATTACCGGGTGGTGAAGCGGGTTGAAGTGCTCTCGCGGACGGTCCTCGCCGAGTCCTTCTCCGCGCGCCTGGGCCGGAGACTATTCATAACGTCGTTGGCCATGCTACCCTTCATCCGCAACAGGTTCCTGACTGCGGTCACCGGGCTGGATCATCCATTGGACCTGGAAGAGCAAGAAGAGCCAGTGGCGGCTGAATCCGGGGAGCATGGAATCTTCCATAGCCGCGCGGATCGGCATGCCCATTAAAAGCGGCGGGTAATTGCTATTGTCATCGCAGGCTAGTGCGGCAGAACCTGTGGCAACGGACATTGCCTGCCGGTGCTGTATTGGGCAACCATGCCGCCGGTGGCCTCAGACCTTTCAGGGCCCACAGCGGCACGAGATTCAGGGTGGGCGATCGGTTGCCCGTGGCCGCCGTGCTCCGCCGGAAACGGCTCAAGACCTTCCTGCCCTGACCGGGAAGGTTAGATTCGAGTTCGGCACGGCCGTCCCGAAGAACTGGGGCACCGGGTTGGCATGGGAGTGGTAAGCCAGTGGTAGGCTTAATACATTTTCTATTAAGCCTACCACTGGCTTACCACTGGCTACCCAATGGCCAGCCAATGGCCTGCCAAACCAAAGGCCGCAGGTCCGCCTGCAGGAGCCGAGCCGGCCATGCCCTAACCGGCCAGTACTTGGGGGCGTCCCTTAATCTCACTGTCTCCAGCGCACTTCCGACAGGATTCAACCACTCAGCCCTGCGCCCTTACGCGGGAAAGAGTGCAAAGATCAACTGCCTGCTTGACTGCCCCCCTGGTCGCGATGAAGCTGAACGTCCCAAAACAAAGCTTTGATGATAAAGAAACCGTTGAACACGTTCACGCTCGGGCTGTTGCTGCTGTTATGCGCAGGACAACCGATGGCCGGGGCGGCCGCCAGCACCGCCAAATCCACTGCCCCCTCGACCGCAAAATCAACGAGCAGGAAGATAATTTCCCGTGATCCCTGGCTAGGGGCCATCGTTTTGGACGCCACCACGGGCAAAGTCCTGTACGAAGATCAGGCCGATGCGAAGGGTTATCCGGCAAGCGTTCTGAAACTGATGGACTTGCTTATCATCCTCGAAAAGATCGAACAGAAGCAGCTTTCACTTCAGGACCAGGTGCCCGTCAGCGCCAAGGCCTCGCATACCGGTGGTTCGCGGGTTTGGCTGGCCGACAAGGAGTCGTTCACGGTCGACGAGATGTTATACGCGCTGATGGTCCAATCCGCCAACGACGCGGCGGTGGCTCTCGCAGAAAAGGTCGCGGGGAGCACGGACGGGTTCATCGAGCTCATGAACCGGCGAGCTAAAGAGCTGGGCATGGCAAGCACCGTGTTTCACTCGGTCCATGGCCTGCCACCCGGGAAGGGGCAGGAGCATGACATCACCACCGCCCGGGACCTGTCGCTCCTTTGCCGCGAGCTCCTCAAGCACGGTGACACCTTGCGCTACACGTCCACTCGCGAGCACCCGTTCCGTCCTAACGTCGCCGGAAAGACGATCCAAATGCGCACGCACAACCATCTGTTGGGCCATGTCGAAGGGTGTGACGGATTGAAGACCGGCTACATTACGCAATCGGGCTACTCCATCGCGGTCACCGCCGCTCGCCACGGCCAGCGGGTCATCGTGGTCGTGCTCGACAGCACCACTATGAAGGTGCGCGATGCCAAGGCGGCAGGGCTGGTAGCCAAGGGCTTTGCGCGCATGGGCCAGTGATGTTGGGTGGTAAGGGATTGACGTATTGCCTTCTGAGAAGATTGTCCCGTTCGGCCCGGAGTTCGACCGCCGTTCCTTCGCCCGTCGGCGGTCTTGCGCCGGGCAGCCACGCCGCAGGGCCTTTCTCGAGGGCAGGATGCTTGGCCGACGGCCTCAGTGCGTCAGGCGCGTTACCATGGCGTAGAGGATCAGCAACAGCAGAATGATGCCAAGGCCGAAGAAGAAATAGCCAAAGGAGCGGGCAATGCTCCTCCAGCGGAGCCACTCATCGCGGACGCGGTGCTCGTCGAGGCGGCCTTCGGCGACCAGGCGCTCGTACCAGCGCCGGCGCTCATGCAGCATCTCGTTCTTGGAGACGCGGCCCGAGAAGATGACGGTGTCCATGGGGAACTTCTCGATACGGAAGTGCGTGTTGAAGAAGTGTATGGAGAAGATGAAGCCGGCGGCCAGCAGGGCTTCGTCGGAGTGGATGATCAGGGCGATGTTGATCAGCCATCCAGGCAGGAACCGGGTGAAGAACGCCGGGAACCACATGAGCAGGCCCGAAGAGCCGATGATGAACACACCCCAGAACACGGCGAAGTAATCGAACTTCTCCCAGTAGGTCCAGCGGTCGAACTCGGGCTTGGGGCCCCTGCCGAAGAACCACTTGTTGTGGGCGACGAAATCGCGCCAGTCCTGCCAGGTCGGCATCATGGAGTCGGGGCCGAATACGACTCCCCAGAACCGTTTCAGGCTGAGCTTGCCGCTCTGGGGGTCGCGGATCTGGCCGCGGCCCTTCCACGATCGGCCGATTACCGAGGCGACGTGCAGTCCGAAGTAGATGAAGGTGACGATGGCCCCGAGACGATGGAAGGCGCGGGCCGTTTCCGGGCCGCCGATGATGTTGAACATCACCTTGGCCCAGTCCGTGTAATAGAACTTGAGGGGCATGCCCGTGATGACGAGCAGCAGGAAGCTGGTCACGACCAGGAAATGGAGGAACCGCTCGAAGGGGAGGAAGCGGGTGAACCATTCGCCACCTTCCTGGGTGCTGAGCTTGGCCTCGCGGAACTTCTTCGAGTCGTGCCAATACAGGTAGAGCGCGCGGAACAACCACGCCAGGGTGTGGGCGCCGAAGAAGACGAAGACACCGACCAGCAGCGCGGTCATCCCCAGGAACGTAGCGTGCAGCAGGGGATAGTTCTTCCCGTCGAGGGGGTTGGCGTGGGGCTTGTATTCGGTGAACTTGGCGGTGGCGTTCGGATGACACTTCTGGCAGGTGGCGAGGATATTGGCTTTGGAGAGGTGCGAGGCCGGGTTGGAGGGGGGCAACACGTCATGGTGGCCGTGGCAGTCGTAGCAGGCCGCCACTTCGGAAGCGACATTAGGTCTGCCCAGGGCCATGGCTTTGCCGTGGTAGGTTTCCCGGTAATGCTCGAGGCGGTCCTCGTGGCATTTGCCGCAGCGGGCGTCACTGGCCATTTTGAAGTGGCCGTTCCTGGGGGCTTCCACTTGATGGGCAGTGTGGCAGTCGGAGCAGACGGGGCCGCGTTTGTCGCCTTTGAGCACGAGCTGCCCATGCACGCTCTGATCGTAGATGCGCTCGATCCCGACGTGGCATTTGCCGCAGGTCTTGGCCACGTTCAACCGGTTGATGGGGGCGTCCCGATCCACCGCGCGCTTGATGTCGTGCACTCCATGGCAGTCATTGCAGGAGGGCGCGACAATCAGGCCCATCTTCATCAGGGCGCGGCCGTGGATGCTGTCGAGGTACTGGGAGGCTACCTCGGGATACTTCATCTGGTATTCCTTGGTGAGAGCGGCGTTGGTGTGGCAGGAGGCGCAGGTGCGGGGCAGGTTCAGCTTGAAGACGGGCGAATCGGCGTCCTTGGCCGGCAATATCTTGTGCGAGCCGTGGCAATCCCAGCAGTTCGCGGCGCCAGATGCGCCCATGGCGTGGCTGAGGCCATGAATGCTGGTGGCGTATTCCTTGGCTTCCGAGTCGTGGCAATTTGCGCAAGCGGGCGGCTTGGCGGGGACGTTATCGTCCGGATGCTTCGGGGTAATATCGGCGTGGCAGCTTGTGCAGGTGTTGGTCTTGTGGATGCCGGCGTGGAGCAGGGCCTCATCCACGAATAAGTAGACCTCTTTGCCGGCGGCGTTGGTCTTGGTGAGCGTCTTGTCCGAGTGGCAATCGAGGCAGGCGCTGTTAGGGTTTTTGTCCGCCCCCGAAGCAGGGGGAACGGCCAGGCACAGGCAAAGAGCGACCAGGCCCAAGGCCGAAACCCGAAACCCGAAGGCCGAAAAAAGCCCGAAGCCCGAAGCCCGAATACGCTGCCGCCGCGGCAGGAAAGGAGCGCCGCGCATCAACACCGGTTTGGTGCCCGGGTCGCGGGCCTGAGTCGGATTTCGGATTTCGGCCTTCTTTCGGCCTTCGGCCTTCGGGTTTCGGATTTCCGCCTTCCGCGCGGACTGTGGAGGAAAAGACAATATCATTTGCGGGTTCAAAGTCCTCCGGAGTGGCAATCGTTGCAGGCGCCATCCACTTCATCGCCCGGGTGTTTGAACTTCTGCCCGTTGGGCGTCATTTGCTCCAGCTCAGCGCCGCGGCCCTGGGCCAGGATGGTGTGGCAGGCGTTGCAATCGTTGGCCTTGATCGTTCTCTTGCCGTCCGCGGCCTTGTGCAGGCCGTCGTGGCACCGGAAGCAGCCCGGCCAGTCCTTGTGGCCGATGTTGTCCGGGTAAACCTTCCAATTGGCCTTCATCTCGGGGAAGAAGTTGTTGGTGTAAATCTGCTGCACCGCAGTGATGACCGGCCGGACGCGCGCGTCGCCCTGATAACGCTCGGCGAGGAAGGTCGCGATGCCTTCCCGGGCCTGGATGTCGTTGGTGTATGGCCGAGTCAGGGCGTAGAGCGCATTGGTTTTGATATAGGCCAAGGCGGGATTAATCCGGCCGAGGGAAATGGCCAGGCTGACGGCGTCGTCGGGGGTTTGGTAGCGGTGCGCGGGGCGGTTGTGGCAATCCATGCAGTCCATCCGGCGGACGGAGGCCTCGTCCACCGTGTTGGTAAACCTGGGGACGCGGAATTCGGTGACGACTCCCTGCGAGTCAACCATGCGCACCCACGGGATCTTCTGCCGGGCTTCGTCCGTGGCAATGTACTCGATCTTGTTGCGCACATTCATGTGCCAATGAATGCCGCCCTCCGGCCCGTGCGTGGGGTCGGCGCCGCCAACCTTCAGCAGCATGCGGACAGTAAAGGGCGTGTTGGTTTCATCGCCCAGGTAGCTGACGAAAGTGCGCTCAAGGTTGCCGACAAACTTCTTGGGCCAGTGGCATTGCTCACAGGTTTCCTGCGCGGGACGGAGGTTCTTGACCGGCGTGGGGATCGGGCGAGGATACTTGTCCGCCAGCGTGGCATAGACCTGGTAGGTGCCGGACAGCTTGGAGCGCACATACCAATTGGCGCCTTTGCCGATGTGGCACTCGGCGCAGGCGACGCGAGCATGCGGGCCGTTGAGGAAGGTGACGTGCTCGGGCTTCATCACTCCGTGGCAAGCCTCGCCGCAGAAGGACACCGACTCGGTGTAATGGTAGGTCTGATAGCTTCCAAGGGCGGAAATCAGCAGGAACACCACGCTGCCCGCGAGGAAGAAGCCGAGCAAGCGCCGATCGCGGGGCCGCGTGAGGTCAATCCTTATCGGCGGCAGCGGGCCGCTCGTTTTAATGACCTGGCGATGGCGCAGCAGGGCGCCTAGCAACGCCAGCACCAGGCCGATGACGGTGAACCCGGGCGCGACGAGGTAGGTCAGGATGCCGACATAGGGGTTGGAATAGTGAGCCAGGGTATCCAGCAGCAGCAGGAGGAAGAACGAAAAGACACTGCCCACTACGACCACCAGCCCCGTCAAGCTCAGCCAGTTCCGGAACAGCGAGATGCGACGGGGCGGGGCCTGGGGAGTAGAGGGGGCGGAGTCCATTCCTTTGGAGCGGTTGAAATGCTAAGGCGTCAGGGACTAAGAGGTCTTCTCAAATGCGCTAAGCCGGAGGGCGGGAAACCGGCTCTGCTCATACCTTTGGCTGCCTGGGCTGAGAGGGAATGGTGGCGCGGCGTACACTGACGGACCCTGCGGCCCGCGGTCTATTCGCGTGGGCTCGCAGGGTCACGCTCAGTGGTCCTGCTGGTTACTTCTTAAACGACCGCATGTAGGCGACGAGGGCCTTGACGTCGTCGTCCGACAGATCTGCGGCAGGCTTCATCACGACCTTGCCCTCCTTGTCGGTGTAGCCATCCTTGATGGCCTTGGTGGCCGCCTCGTCCTTGAGTTCGGCCTGGACTTTGGCGTCCGTATAGTCTTTGCACCCGTATTTCTTGCCCATCTTGGTCTCACCTTTGCCGTCGGTGCCATGGCACTTGGCACAGCCCTTTTCGTACAGGTCCTTGCCGTCGGCTGCCTTGGCGGAAAGGGCCGAAACCGCGATGATTGCAACGATTGCCGTCAGTATTTTTCTCATAGGTTCTTTCAGTTCTTATCTCAGTAGCGATGCCGCGCCGCCGACTTCCCACAGTCGCCCGGCATTGGCACCCCGAATTGTCAGGATTAATTCTACAAAGGCGCTTCCATTCTTGTCAAAAGCCAAACATCTTTTGTTCACGCGGGGCAGGCGTTGCCCGCCAATTCGTCCGCCAGCCCGCACAGGGTGGCATAATACTCGTCCCGCTCCAGGCCCAGCGCGGCCGCCCCGAATGCCTCCGCATCGTCGGCCAGGGCGAATGCGCCATAGTTGACCAGAACCAATTGATACAAGACCAGCAACGGCACCTGCTCCAATTGCGCCATGAAGAAGGGATGCACGAACATGATGAATCCATCCTCGGGGTGATCCCCTTTGGCGACCGGATGAGCAAACTCGCCTGCGTGCAGCGGGGCCGCGTCAAATACGATCTCGCACGGGTAGCGCGCGCAATCCCGGTCCTGCAGGATTTGGCGGAGCTGCGTCCAGCCTATGCGCGGCCCGTATTTCGCGTAGATGCCGGCCCCGATGGCGGCGGCGCAGGCGTTGAGAGACTGCCGGGCGTCGAGCGCGCTGGGCGGGGGCGTGGGGCTACAGCAACCGGGCTTCATAGGATCAACAGCGAAGGCGGGAAGGCGCGAAGAAGAGACGGAAGGCGTTTTCCGCCGATGCTCTGGCACCCCCTAAACCTTTGTTCGGCTCTTCCCGTCTTCGCGTCTTCCCTGTTCATTGCTGGGGACATTCAGGCGCCGGCCGGTGCTTGAGTCCCGATCTCGGGCTGGCCTTCATTTGCTTTCGAGAGTCGCCCCTGGAGGATCGGGACGGACATGCGCAGGAAGATGGTGTAGCAGAGCAGGCCGAAGGCCCAGATGCCGAAGCAAACCAGGGTCTCGTTCAGCGAGGGACGGTATTCAACCATCTCGCCCAGCGGCGTGGGAATGAACCCGGGGATGACCAGGCCCATGCCCTTTTCGATCCAGATGCCGACGATGCAAAGCACACAGGTGACATTGAGCCACTTGAGGCTACGGCTGACCGGCAGCACGAGCAACACCATGGCCGCCAGGTTGAACGCAATGGCCGTCCAGATCCAGGGCACCAGCGCGTGATGGCCGTGCAGGCCGAGAAACAGGTACTTGGACGAGGCGACGTGCAGGTTGCCGGAGTAGAACTCCTTGAACACCTCGTTGGCCAGCAGGAAGACGTTGATCAGCATGGAGACCTGAACGATGCTGCGCAGGGTCATCAGGGCGCGGTCGGTGATGAGGAGCCGCTCGGACATGCGCGACCGGATCACCTTATTCATCTTCGGGGCGGCCATGAGCTTGCGCAGGGCTTCAGCAGGCAGGCGCAGGACCAACGCCGGTTCTTCGGCGATGGCGGTGGCGGTGCGCGGCGTCCCGGCCAGGGCGGAAATCTCGCCGAACTGTTCTCCCGGCCCGAGGCTGCGCGTAACGCGCAGACGCCCCCCTTCCTCCCGCTTCACCACCACCCGACCGTGCAGGACGAAGAAGGCCGTGTTTTCGACCTCGCCCTGGCGCAGGAAGACGTCGCCCGTTTTCGCCCCGAGGACAATAGCGCCGGCAAGAACAGCCAGCCGCACCTCCGGCGAGACGGAGGCCAATTCGGGAAGGTGACGGCAAAGCAATTCCAGGTCGGCGGGCGTGGCGGGGCGGCTGTTGGCGACTGGCCACGTTGTCTGGCCGCTGGACCGCCAGGCATCAGAGGCCGGGGCGGAAGCCGTGACTCGACGGACCACCTGCATGGCCAGGATGATCAACGCCGGCCCAGCCGTGAACGCCGACGCGAGAAAGCGCGGCCCCACGATAGCCGAGTTCCAGAATGGCCGTCCCCCCAGGCCGACATACAGGAAGGCGGTGACGGTGTGAATCGAAACCGCCCATACGATGGCGATGAAGACGAAGGGAATGTAGAACCACTTGGCGGGAGTCCGGCCACGATACCGGCAGTAGAGCAGGTAGCCGCAAATGTGGACGTTGAGCAGGAGGTAGCCATTCAACACGATCACATCCCAGCTCAACATGGAGGCCGGGAAGTTAAGCTGCCCGATGACGGGGATGAGGTGCCAGAAGCGGTCGGGCCGCCCGAGGTCCACCGTGACGAAGGCCAGGCACATCAGAATGGCCGCCACGGCCAACAATTCGCCAAAGATGACCAGGTCGTGCAGCTCCTCGTTCTTGTAGATATAGACCGGGATGACCATCATCACCGCCGCCGCGGCCACGCCGACCAGGAAGGTGAAGTTGGCGATATAAACGCCCCATGACACCTCATCACTCATGCCAGTGACGACCAGTCCGTAAGCAAACTGCCTGGCATAGGCGTTGAGGCCCAAAAGGCAGAAGACCGACAGCATCCCCATCCAGGCGTAGTAGCGCCAGTCCCCGACAAACGCCAGGCGACCACAGCGCCATAGAAAAACCAGGTAATTCCGCACGGCCTGCCTCATACGTCGAAGTAGTAGAAGAACCGGGGGGAAGTGCCCAGTTCCTCTTTCAGTTGGATGAACACGCGCTTGGTGCGCAGGATGTAAGACACCTCGCTCTCCGGGTCGAGGATGTTGCCGAACTTGCGCGCGCCGACGGGACAGACTTCAAGGCACGCGGGATAGCGACCCGCCCGCGTGCGCTGGACGCAGAAGTGGCATTTCTCCATCACCCCCTGGCGTCTGGGGCGATTCCCAAGGTACGCCATGTTCAGGTTGAGCCGCTCTTTAGGAATCGAAGGCCCGGTGAAGTTGAAATGCCGCGCCCAATAGGGGCACGCGGCGGCACAATACCGGCAGCCGATACACCAGTTGTAGTCAATCACCGTGATGCCGTCCGCGTCCTGCCAGGTGGCGTGCACAGGGCAGACCTTCACGCACGGCGGGTTCTTGCACTGCTGGCACTGCACCGGCATGTAGAAATATCCCTTTTCCGGCACCAGCTCCGGGTTGTAGCTGTGCTCGGCCTTTTCCAAGTCCAGCGAGCCGTGCGGGAGCCGCACCACGCGGATGTACTGAATTTCCGGCGTCCGCGACTGGTTGTTCTCGGCGACGCAGGCATGAACGCACTTGCGGCAGCCGATGCACCGGGTCAGGTTCAGCGCATAGACGAACTCCACGCCGTTCATCGGCTTGAGGTCACGCACGTGCGGGCGCAAGCCGTATTCCCGCTCCACCTCGTCCTCGATGCGCTTGAGCACCTTGGCCATCTCCTCGGGCGTTAGTTCCTTGTAATACTTCTGCAGGAACTGCTCTACGCTCGGAAAGTCGTTGAGGTGGCGCAGCGGGGCCAGGCTTGCGGCCAACGCCGCCAGGCCGGAGGCGAAGAGAGCCGAGTTGCGCAAAAAGCTCCGGCGGCTCAGCCCGTCAGGCGCCGGGCCGTTGGGCGTAGAAGGGTTTGAGGTCGGGGGCGGCATATCAAGGCGCAGCGGCGGCGGCCATCGTGGCAATCGGGTGAAGCAGGTGCGGGCCGGGGGCCGGCTGGCGTTGCGGGATTTTGGGATGGTGCGGGTCGTGGCAGTCCACGCATATCTGGCGTTTCATCGGCCCGGCGCTGCGGTCCCAATAGCCGCCGGTGCGCCCATGGGCGCCGCCTTCCCAGTCGCGATAGGTTGGTCCATGGCAACTGCCGCACAGCGCTGGGCTCTCGGCCAGCTTGACCTGGCGCCCGTCGCGCGTCTGCAGCAGCTCCAGGTTCTGCTCGTCGTGGCAGTTGAAACAATTGTTGTTCCGGTTATGGCTCCCGTGCCCCATGACGATGTCCTCATGCTCCTTGGGGATGATGAGTTTCTGCTGGGCGTCGAACCGGAGCGTGGGAGGCTTGCCTTTGGTATGGCAGGCGTAGCAATCGAAGTCCGAGAGATCGGCTTTGGTCCGAATCAATTCGGCGTAGGACTTGCGGAAGGTAGCAGTATCGAGGAATTGGGTTTCAACCAGGGGAATCCTGCCGGGCATGGCCGCGCGCACGCCGAAGCCGGTGCCGAATTTCAGCGCCAAGGCGACAAAGATTGCCGCGAGGACCAGCAGAACCGCGCTTGTCTTCTCAGCGTTGTTCATGTGCCGTGAGGGCCGCCGCTCGGGCGCGCCATGGGTCCATCGCGGGATCCGGCGCCGGAGTTGATTTCAAGACTCGAAGTTCGCACTGCCGGTTGCTCATGTGGCTGGGTCCGGCCGGGTTCCGTCAGACCTCCCCAGCTTCGAGGGCCGGCTCTCCGGGCTCGCGGTGGGGCACAAAGCCGCTGGTTGGCAGCCGTTCCGAGAGGAAGAGCTTCACGAATACGGTGAGGACAATGAACGGCAGGCAGAGGAGCACCGCGCCCATGAACCAGCCTTCCAGCCCGGTGAATTCCATCTTATAGCCCATCAAACCGCGCAGGCTCTTGGAGAAGAGCTGGCCTCCAATGACCACGTTCCAACGCATCGCCAGCACGCCGATCAGGATCAAGAGCGAGCTGGTGAAGTACATGCGCCGCCGCTGCAGCTCCGGCACCCGTTTGCGGATTAACTGGAGCAGGCCGAGCAAAATGAGCGGCACCAGCGTGCCGAAAGCGACCTGGCCGAGGCTCAGCGTGTAGAAGAGCTTCTCCCGGGCCATGTATTGCATGATCCGGAAACCCTCCTCCGCGGAATAAATGCGATGAATCCAGTCCAGCCCTTCGATGGTCGCGTCCATCACCAACGCGTAGAACAGGAACTTGCCCATCATATCTATGCACTTCATGTCCACGGTCCGGCGGCGAATCCAGCTCAGGACCAGGTAATTAAAAACGCACAGGGCAATGCCTGAGACCATGGCCGACATGATGAAGATGATCGGCATGAGCACATTCCCCCACCAGGGGTTGGCCTTTACCGACCCGAAGATAAAGCCCACATAGCCGTGGAGCAGAAAAGCCGAAGGAATGCCCACGATCGAGAGGATATGCCCGATCCTGTGGTCCAGGGCGACGGCCGGCTCAGACGTGTCCGTGACCCCGACGATAAAGAGCCGATAGAGCATCCCCTTGAAGCCCGGGGTGATATCGGCCCAGTTGACGAAGTCGTGACGGTAATCGAACCACAATTCCAGCAGGAGGACGGCCATCAGGTACCACGCATAGACGAAACCGAAGATCGCCATGGGGGACGTCAGGTGTGGGGTCATCATCACCTCGTAGCAACGCTCGGGATGCCCGAGGTGGAACAGGAGCGGCAGGGGGGCGCAGAGCAGGAAGGCAAACGCCGTCAGGAGTGACAAACGATACACCGGTTCGAGGGCGCGCACATTGAACACGCGCACCAAAGACGCCATAATGAATGCCCCGGCCACCAGGCCGGTGATATACGGATAGAGGACGATTAGGATGCCCCAGAGGGGCTGCACGGTCGCTTCGTTCGGATAGACGTAACCCTCGGGCCGAGGCATCACCTCGACGACGATATTGGTCATTGCCTCGAGGACTCCAGTGGTCACCAGGTTGGTCATATCACCGCACCTCCTTGTCAATGCCCGCATAGAACACGCGCGGTTCGGTGCCGAGGTGCGGCTTGAGGGCCAGTACGAGGTTGTTCTGATAAAACTGCTGGAGGGGATCGTCTGGCACGGGATGCTTGAGATCGCCGAAGATGCGCGCCTGGGTGGGGCACACCTCGACGCAAGCCGGCTTGAGCCCGCGCGTGATGCGGTGATAGCACAGCGTGCACTTCTCCGCCGTCTTCGTTATCGGGCTCAGGAAGCGGCATCCATAAGGACAGGCCTGGATGCAGAATCCGCAACCGATGCAATAAGTAGGGTCAATCAGCACCGCGCCGTCGGGGGCGTCGAAGGTGGCGCCGACCGGGCAGACCTGAGTGCAGGGAGAATGCTCGCAGAGATTGCACAGTTTGGGCACGAAGAAAGAATGCTGGATTTCCTCCTTTGGCACGGGCGGCTCGGGAAAGCCGTGCATACCGCCATCCGGGCAGTCAACAAACACCTCACCGCGCGCCTCGCCGGAACCCGCCTTGGGCTTGGTGATGATGTAGCGCTCGATCCAAGTGCGGAAATACGGGCCGGCGGGAACGTGGTTCTCGGTCTTGCAGGCTTCGGCGCACAGGCCGCAGCCGATGCATCTGTTGGCATCAATCGCCATGCGCCATTTGTGTTGCGTCGGGTCGTAGCCCTTTGGCGCGCCCGAGGTGACAAACTCCTTTTGCACCACGGTTTTGGCCGCCTTGGCTGCGGGGGCAGCAATCAGGCCGGCCAGCGTGGCGCCGATTTTGCCTAGGACGCTGCGTCTGGAAAACTGGTTGCTCATGGGACCTCCAACGGCATGTGGGGAACGTGGCATTCGGTGCACTTCGACCCAGTGTAGTGGGTTTTCACGGAAATCTGCTTGAGGAACTTGGGCCGGGATGGATTGGCCTCATGGCACCTCAGGCAGGCGGCGAAACTGCTCTTGGCAATGTTGTCTTTGCGTGGATTGTCCGCGTGCGCCTGGCCCGGGCCGTGGCAACCTTCGCAGGAGAGGGTCTTGTGCTCGTGCTTGATGAGCTTCTGATACTCGTCCGAATGGCACTCTTCGCACGCCTTCTTGCCGGCATAGATCGGCTGGCGCGCCGCCAGTTCAGCCAGGGCTTCGCCGCGATACCAGCCATACTGGCCAAAGGAGGCCGGCGTCAGGAAGTAGCGCGCAATCAGATAGACCGTCACAATCCCGACTGCGAGCAGGAAGATGCGGAAAAGCTGGGGCGGCATTTGGATGAAGCGGCGCATAGCTTGGGTTTAGTTCAGCCCGGCAGCAAACATGAATGTACTTCGTGTAATCGTGCGCAAAGACATACAGCACGCCCGGCGCGGCGGCTTCCCGTGGTTTGCTGAATTATCATCTTTTTTTGCTGCCTGGAGAACAATTGCGGGTGGTGGGGCATGAAAAAGGGGAGCCGTCAAAGGCTCCCCCCGTAACTTACGCTGGGACTCGCACTCGGAATACGCCCTACTTCTTGAAGTCGCGGACGTACTTCACCAGCGCCTTGATCTCATCGTCGCTCAGGACGTCGCCGAAGGCTTTCATCTTGGTGGTCTCGCCGTCCTTGACGCCCTCTTTGATGGCTTTGGTCATCTCCTCGTCCTTCATGCCGGCCTGTACCTTGGCATCGGTATAGTCTTTGACGCCAAGCTTCTCGCCCATCTTGGTTTTGCCAACGCCATCTTCGCCATGGCATTTCTTGCAGTTCTTGTCCCAGTTGTCTTTGGCATCTGCGGCGCGGACCGATACGGCGCCCGCGATGAGCAGGGCCACGCTGAATACGATTAGTTTCTTCATATTTGTGTTTATCTTGTTTGGACTGTTTTCTCTCGGAGTTTATCTGCTGCCCTCTATTGAACGCAGCGGGGAACTATAATCCACCCGCAGCCCAAAAGCTATTTCTTGAAGCCCCGGACGTAGGTCACGAGCGCCTTCATCTCATCGTCGGTGAGGCCTTCGATCGCCTTCATCCTGATTTTCTCGCCATCCTTCACGCCCTCTTTAATGGCCTTGAGCATGTCGTCGTCCTTCATCTCGGCCTGGTACTTGGCGTCCGTGAGATCCTTTATCTCCAGTTTCTTGCCCATCTTGGTGTCTCCTTTGCCATCCGGGCCGTGGCACTTGGCACAATTCTTCTCCCAGTTTTCTTTCACGTCAGAGGCGGACGCGGTGACAACGGCTGCCGTTAAGGCGGCAGCGGCGATGAGGATCATTCTATTCATGGATTATTAGCTGCGGTATTTGTCTCTATCTTGCTTATGCGTGGCAAAAAATGTTCGATGCGAGGAATTCCGGCTATGCATAATTTGGCAATTCGTCATCATTTCTTGCCTGCCGCCGCACAAGCGAGGTGGCACATGGCCCTTGTGGGTTCAGCGGGCGGCCCCATTTCGGCGCGAAGCGCCGGCCCGGCTTGCCCCGGATGCGCAGGTAGTCTATAATATGCTCAATTCCTTTTTGTAAGCCTATGTTAATTGTGGCGTTAGCCTTTTGCCTGGCGGGCCTCCTGATCATCCTGGGATTCGTGGCGCTGCTCAAGCAGAAGACCTACCTGGACTCCGCCACGCTTCAGCCGGTGGAGATCGAGCTGCCCGTCGTCGGACGAGTGAAGACCAACTATCCCGCCATCATCTTCGTGATTCTTGGATTTATGCTGGCTTACGTCGCCTTTGAGAAGTCCTTCCCGCCGCGCAAGGTCGAATGGCGGCTGGATGGAAGCCTGACGAACACGAACCCTACAAACGGGAAGCTCGCCTGGTCCTCCGGCACGTTGGCGCTGGTGCCATCCGAAATCCAAATCAAGATGTATAACCAGGGCGCGTTCGAGGTGACCGCGATGATCGAGGAGGGGAAGACGATCGAGGACGTTTATGAGACGCTGGACTACTCGCATCCCGTGGGCAGCGCCCAAATAGATTTGAGGCAGGAACTGATCAATCAACGGCAGGGCAAACCGAGCCTCATTTCCAGCCTTACCGATCACACCCGCACCTATAAACCTTTGGAACTGGAGGTTTACCCTCCTGCCGAACACTAAAGCATGAAACATACTCTTTTCCCATCGGTCATCTTGATCGGAGCCGTAAGCTCCGCTTGGGCGGACCAATTCCAGATCCGGGAGGCCAAGGGGACGGCCAAAGCGGATGTGGGCTACGCGACCGTGAAAGTCATGGACGGGGGCGCCGTCCGATTTGAAGGAAGGACCGATAAATATGGGCGGATCACCCTGAACCTGCCGAACGGGAAATACCAGGCGGCGGTGGTTTCCGGCTCCAGGAACGCGAGCGTGGACCTCGTGGTGGACGGAGACAAAAAGCTGAAGGAGGCACTGATCAAATGAGCTTTAACACTCTTGTGGAACAAAGCGACGACGCTCTTGAAGCGCTGCTCAAGGGCGGAGCGCCGATTGCGGCGGCGGAGGTGGCGGGCTACGAATTCCGGGGTTGGAACATGAACGCGCTCACGACGCTTATTGGCACCCGGAAGTTCAAGAAGGGATTCTATCAGGACCTCCAAACAGGCAGCTTTTGGGGATACAACGTGCGTGTGCAGCAGGGCTCCATTGACGATCCCTGGATTGCGCTCCCCAGCGAGGACAACCCCGATAGGTTCTACTTCTTCGGGGTTGCAGATCCCTCACCCGCGGGGCTCTACGCGAACGCCCTCGTAGTGGACTACCGGAAGTGGCCGGGAAACCTGGTCATTGACCCAGTCCGTTATACCGTGGATTACCTCGTCGCACCCGAGCCGCCCAATAAAGATCTCCTGCTCGGCAAAAGCTATAGCGAATCTCCGCTGGGCCAGGCTTTTCTCGGATACTTCGCCTTGGAGCGCTACAACCCAACGGATTACCACGGCCCTGATGGAGGAACCACATGAACGACACCCAAACGAAAGTGCTGCGGGCAGTCCTGGAGTGCCAGATGGACGTGCTACAGGCCTCAGGCTACAGCGACGATCTCGACCAAATCACGCTGGACGTGCAGGGCTTCCTGAATGACGCCGAAAGCGACGCACAGACCCTGGTGGGGCTGGTGTTGGATGCCATTGCTGACGCCTCGCTCGGGGCGTTCTGGAATTGGGACCCGCCACGCCGTTCCACCTGGCTGACCAATCTTCCCCAAGCACCGGTCGTTGGTGGGAAACAAACACGAGACCTGCTGGGCGTGCTGCTGAGCCTTGGCTGGCTGGTGATCTACTCGCGGCCTGCCGGACGCAGCCTGTTCTGGAAGACCGAGGCCCAGCCTATAGACCCAGCCACTGGGCAACCCGCCGTGCCGCTCTCGGTTCCGCAGCCGGACCGCCCGGACCTGACGGGCACGTTTGCCGTGTGCATTATTGGATCGGGCGCGGGCGGCGCAGTGACCGCCGCCCGTCTGGCCGAGGCCGGCGTGGGCCCAATTCTGATCGTGGAGGCCGGACAGTGGGTCGAGCCGAAGGATTATACCTCCCGGGATGACTTCGCGCTGCGTAGCTGCTACGTCTCGGCCGGGGTGCAGCCGGCCCTCTCCAGCCCGATACCGATTTCGGAGTTCCTGGCACATGGGCGAGTCAGCACGGTGAACGTGCTGCAAGGCGGGGTGGTCGGCGGCGGGCCGGCGGTAAACAACGCCATCTGCCTTCGGATGCCGGCGCCCCAACCCGGCAGCCCGGGCCCGTGGGGAGATTGGCAGGCGGCAGGCATCCCGTTCGACTACGACCAGCTTGCACAGGTCTATCAGATGCTTGAGGGGGAGCTGGCTCTCGATCCCACAGGAGTGGATCAGGTTTGCGGGTGGCGAAGCCTGCTCTTCAAGCCGAACGGCAACGCATGGGGCCGGCTGGTTATCGCGATGAAAGACTGTCTCGGCTGCGGAGGGTGCAACACCGGGTGCCAATTCGGGCGAAAGCTCGGCGGTCTGGGCAATCCGCGAAGCTACCTGGAACGGGCGCGCACGGCGGGCGCTTTGGTTGCCGCACAGCTCCAGGCGGACCACTTCGTGATCGAGGACGGACAAGTCAGCGCCGTGGTCCTTAACGACCTGACGCCGGGAGGCGCGTCGCTCCAGGTGAAGGCCAACGCTTTCGTGCTGGCCGCCGGCCCGATAGGAAGCACGGCCATTCTGCAGCGTAGCGGACTCGGCCTCACGTTGCCGCTGGGGCAGCGCGCCTCGGCGAACGTTGTGACTCCGGTTTATGGCGTAGTGCCCACTCCGCCTACTGGCCCAAAGGATCCCGGCCTCCAAATGTGCTATTTCGCGGGCCAGGAGGGCGTGTTGCTCCGGGAAACCTGGTTCCATTACCCCGGCTCGATCGCCGTGAGCCTGCCCGGATGGTTCCAGGACCACATGACTCGAATGCAGGATTACGCGAGCCTCTCCTGCATCGGCGTGGTCGTTCCCACGGGGCCGCACGGCAACGTCGGGAGTGGCGGGCACCTTTACCTGGCACTGAATGACGATGAGTTTGCGCTCATGAAACAAGGGGTTGTCGAGGCGGCGAACGATCTGTTTGGGGCAGGGGCGATTCGCGTCTATCTGGCCTCGAAGGACCCAATAGCCTTTGAGGCCGCGCAAAGTGCTGACCTGCCGGCGCTGCTCGACGCCGCCATACAGGATCAGGGCGACCTCAATCTTGCCACCGCCCATCCCCAAGGCGGCAACGCCATTTCCACAAATGCTGATATTGCCGTGGTTGACAGTGATTTCCAAGTCCACGGCGTGCAAGGCCTCTTCGTAGCGGACGCGAGCCTTTTCCCGGCGGCCTGCGGCGTCAACCCGATGCTGACGACGATGGCGCTGGCACACCTGGCCGCGGCCAGCGTGAAGGAGTTCGTGGCTTAGTATTCTTGGACATAATTTCGATGACGTATCCTGCCCCAAAGCGTCGTCGCGCCGAGTGGAAGTCGGGGACGGGAAGTCTGCGCGCCGACGCTTTGGGGCAGACCCGTCCATCCCTACGGCTCCCGCTCCTGTGCCTGTCCTGGCCGGAGCCTCACCGTAGTCTCGCCGTAGTCTCGCCGTATGCACACCGTGGATAAAATTGTTTCCCACGGTGTGCATACGGCGAGACTACGGCGAGACTAAGGAGGGGATGCGGTGCGGTGGTGGTGGGAAACGGTTGGGAAGCTACGTGGGGATAGGAAGTTGCGAATCTGAGGCGCGGGTGGGCCGGGCCGGGTTCCAAACCGAGCACGAGACGCCTGGGCCTGGGAACGCCGGCCAAAGGCAGGAACTCTAATCATCTCTGCAAGCCACTTTCCCCTTTCCACTTCTCGTGCTCCGGCGCATCATTGCGCGACTATTCATCATGGGCGGCACAGGTGCTCAGTTACCAGCCGGTCAGCAAGCGTCCCCGCCGCGACACTACCACGTGCGTACATGCACCGGCGCCACAAAGACGTCGCCACCAACGAGCAAGCAACTGGCAACTCTCGCTTGTACTCCTCGAGGGGGATTGGCATACCCGCCCGACAAGCAGGAGAAAGCCACCCAAACCGTCCTCCAGCAAGCTGAACTGCTGTGCGCGGATTGGGCGGGATGACCGGATCGGAATCAGCCGCCCGCAAGCGCCTGCTCTCGTTCGAGCAATGTGGGATGCGAATAGTAGAACCCGCTGTAGAGCGGATGGGGCGTGAGGTTGCTCAAGTTCTTCTCATTGAGCTTGCGCAAGGCGCCGATTAGCGAGCGCGGCTCATTCATGACCTGGGCGGCGAAGGCATCTGCCTGATATTCGTAGCGCCGCGACCACCAGTGCGCCACCGGCGAGAACCAGAACGTGACCAAGCCCGCCAACAGCCCAAACAGCAACAGCGCCGGCACGATGCTCCCTGGCTCGAATCCGAAGCCTCGATAGAACCAGCCCTGCTCCGCCAGCAATGAGATGAGCCAGAACCCCGCGAGGGAGCCCAGGGCCGAGGCCGCCAGCATCTTCGGCACGTGCTTCTTCTTGAAGTGGCCAATCTCGTGCGCCAGCACGGCTTCCAGCTCCGGCTCGGCCAATTGCTGTATCAGCGTGTCGAACAGCACGATCTTGCGGAAGCCGCCAAAGCCGGTGAAGAAGGCGTTTGAGTGACGGGAACGCTTGCTGCCGTCCATGACCTGGATGCTCCGAGCCCGGAAGCGCGTCCGCTCGGCAAGCTTCAGCAGCCGCTTGCGCAAGGTGCCCCCGGGCAGGGGCGTGAATTTGTTGAACAGCGGCAGGATCAGCACGGGCGCGAGCACGACCATCAGCAGTTGAAATCCGAGCAGGGCGGCCCAGGCCCACAGCCACCACCAGTCGCCCATCCACCCAACAAGCTTGAGCACCAGCACCAGCAGCGGGTAGCCCAGGCCGAGGCCCAGCAGCAGGCCTTTGAGCCGGTCCAGCCACCAGAGCTTCTGGGTGGTCGTATTGAAGCCGAAGCGCGCCTCTAACCGGAACTGATCATACCAGTGCAGGGGCAGGCTCGGCAGGGACAGTGCGACGCCAATCACGCACAGGAAGGCCGCCATCGCCCAGGCCGAAGCGCCCAGCCAACGGGTGAACGCCCCGAAGGCCCACGGCAACACGCCGCTGAATAACACGAGCAGCAGCACTGCCGAGTCGTAGGTTGTCTCGAACCGGCTCAGCCGCCCGTTCGCCAGCGTATAATCCACCGACTTGCGGTAGGTCGCCTCGTCCATTACGCCCTTGAACGCCTCCGGCAACGCTCCCGCATGGGCGAGCACGTTGCGCCGATTGAGACGTTCCAGCCAAAGCGCAGCCGCCCACTTCGCGGCGATGAGCGCCGTAATCACTGGAGGCAATAGCCGCTCCACACTCATAGGTTGCGCAAGCCTACCAACAAGAAAGCACGGAGGGCAACCGCCCTCCGCATGATAGCAGTGATTCTCAGCACACGCGAATTGCTCAAAACCCCGCCGCCAGGCTTGCGGGATCTAACGCGGCCAGGAGCACGCGAATTCGCCGCTGGCCAGCCGTGTGGGCTTCAGCTAGTGTGTGCCTGATGACGAATTCCTTGCCGAGGCCGGACGTGATCATCACCCACGAGAGTGATCTCGACGGGCTGGTGGCCGGAGTGCTATTGCAGCGGCTCGCACAAAAGCTGTTCAACACGGACGTCCGCCTGGAGGCCTATCATTACAACAATTGGCGCCAGCGCGAGCTGCGGGAGAAGAGCGGCTGGATCGCCGACCTTACGTTCGAGCCGCGCATGGACCGGGCGAACTGGGCCATCTTCGACCATCACGCCAACGAGACTCCGCCCAAGAACGCGCTGTTCTTCCACGACATCGGCAAGTCCGCCGGCTTGATTTGCTACGAGCTCTGCAAGCAAGAGGGCCTCGGGTCGCCGGCGCTGGACCGCCTCGTCCACCTCAACAACGTCGGCGATCTGTTCCTGGAAGACGACCCCGACTTCACCCTCGCCAACGACTATGCGAACCTGGTCAAGAGCTACCAGTTCTGGAACCTCCACGCGCTGATCAACGGCAAGATCGAGCAGCTTCTCAACAACCCGCTGCTGCGGGTGATGGAAGTAAAACGCAACATCGAGGACCCGCTCGGCTTTGCCTGGAGTAGAGAGAACATCACCGAAATCTCGCCCCACGTGGGCTTCGTGGACACGGTCATCGGCAACAACAACCTCATCGTCCACCAACTGCTGGAGCAGCGGGCCACTACCTACCCGGTTTTATTGACGCTCTTCCGCCGAGCCAACGGTGTCGTCATCGCCAGCCTGCGCAGCCGAAACGGCGAGGCTCTGAAGATTGCCGAGAAGCTTCAGGGCGGCGGCCACGCCAATGCCTGCGGCGCAACCTTGCCCCGCTCGGTTAAGACGATCCCCGATGGGGTCAACTACCTGCGCCAAGTGCTCAATCCTAAGAAAGAGGAGCCTTTGAACAGCCTGGAGGACGTTTTCGCTTCTCTCGATCTCTCTCAGAAATAGCGCGGCAGGTTTGGAGTCCGGCCTTCAGGCGGTTTTCCCCGCTGCACCGCCGGAACGGGGGACTCCACACAGGATCTAAGCCGGCAAGGTGCGGGGGCTCTGCGGGGTGGACATGGAGGCTTGTCAAAAGACTGGCTGGGAGGTACACGCGTATCGTCTGATGCGCAACCGCGTTACATCCGGGGCTTAGCAGCATGAACCGCACAGCTCGACTATCCGTCGCCGTCCTTATTCTCGCGATTGTCCTGTTGACGGTTTGGATGGTCCGACGCCTCGCCCGGGAGCGCGCACCTTCATCCAGCTTCGGGCACGCGGTGCAATCGGCGCTGACTAATCCCGTGGAGTTCGCCAAGAACCGCGTCACCGGAGGCGTAGGCTTGTTGCTGGTGGTGGAACCCGGAACAGGGCGGCCAATGGTTCAGGGAGTCGGTGTAGGGTCTCCAGCCGAAGCTGCGGGCTTGCACGTGGGCGACGTGATTATGGAAGTGAACAGGCAGGCCATTACCAACCAGTCGCTGCGCCAGGTCGTGGAGACCTTCAGAGGGTTCACCGGCGGCAAGGTGGATGTGACAGTCAGGCGTGCCGGGATAACAAACTTAAGCTTCGTGATTCGGCGCGCGTCCTGGAATACGCTGCTCAAGACCACTTTCGCCCAAAGGCCCGGCACGAATAAGTAGGCGCGAACGATGAATGGCCAAGCTAACCTGGCGGCGCCAAGCCTGAAGGCGGTGCCTTTACGAGCCCACGCTTCGGCGGCTCCCGCCAACTCGGGGCGGCTGGCGTCATTGGACATCTATCGCGGCCTGGTGATTGTCGTCATGACGCTGGTCAATTGTCTCTCTCCGGTTCAGGGTGTGCCGGCGTGGTCCAAGCATTGGCCTGAGGCGCTGGATGGCTATACGTACGTGGACGTGGTGTTCCCGGCGTTCCTGTTCATCGTGGGGGTCGCCATCCCATTTGCGTTGGGCCGGCGTCTCAGTCGGGGAAACTCGTTGCTGGGGCTGGTGGGGAAGATTCTCGCGCGCTCGGGGGTGCTGATCCTGCTGGGGATCATTACCGTCAACCCGCATTACTTCCAGCACGCCGGGCCGCTGAGCCAGCCGGGCTGGTTCCTGCTGGTGATGGTCTGCGCGCTGGCGATTTGGAATGCGGCGCCGGACGGGGCGTCGCCTACTTATCTGCACGTGCGCCGCGCGGTGCAGGTGGCCGGTGGGGCCGGCATGATTGTGTTGCTGGCGTTGTTCCGCGGCACGAATGACGCCGGGGAGACTACCTGGCTGCACACAGCTTACTGGGGGATGCTGGGCATGATCGGCTGGGCGTACCTCGTGGCGAGCCTTTGCTGGCTGACCCTTCGCAGGAACGCGACCGCGTTGATGGGCGCGATGTGCTTCATGCTCTGCATTTACATCGGCATTCGCGAGGGCGCACTGCACTGCGCGGCGCTCGGCTGGCTCGGCTACTCGCCGAAACATTTTGCCAACGCCGCGTTCATCCTGGGCAGCAACCCGGCCACGGTGATGATGGGTGTGCTGGTGGGGAACTGCCTGCTTGGGGCAAAGGACGCCGAATCCGACGGGCAACGTCTGCGGTTCATGCTCGTGTTCGGGGCGGGCCTTTATGTGGCGGGCATGCTGCTCCGCCCGCTGCACGGTATTAATAAGTCCGACCACACTGAGTCGTATGCACTGCTTACCGGTGGGATTTCATGCGTGCTCTTCGCGCTGGTCTATTGGGGCGTGGACGTTAGGGGCTGGAGGTTCTGGAACGGCTTTCTGGCGCCGCTGGGCCAGAATGCTTTGCTGGCCTACATCCTGCCCGAGATGGTGGACAACGCCTTCGGTGTCTTTGGCCGAAGCGTGTATTGGTCCAAAGCGGGCTTAGCCGGCGAACTGAGCGCCGTCGCGCTGACGGCGGTGCTGCTCACGATCATGTGGCTCCTGACCCGGGCGCGGCTGGTCATGAAGCTGTGACTACACTACAGTGGCGAGGTGAATTGGTAGGTGCCGGAGCCGACCTCCAGGAGCGTGCGGCCACCTTGGACGCCAAGGAGCTTTACGCCCTCGGCCTTAGCTGCCGGTCCTTTGCCTTCGGTGATTCTGGCGGTGTCCTTGGTAGGCAAGGAAACGGTCGCGCTTGTATTCGCTGGAATCGTTACGGCCAGATGGAAACCTTCCTTGTCGGTCTTCCAGTCGCTAACAATCGGGCCGCGGACGGAGTTGTAGCTGGCCCGGGCCGAGGTCAGGCCGCCGACGATGCTGGGCTGGATGAGGAAGTGTTTGAAGCCGGGTGCGGCGGGATCGAGGTTGATGCCGGCCAGGGCTTTGTAGAACCAGGCGCTGATGTCGCCGAACATGATGTGGTTGCGCGAGCCGGCGCCCTTCCATTCCTCCCATAGCGTCGTGGCGCCCTGCTCGATCCACCAACCCCAGCTCGGCAGGTCCTTTTGGCTGGCGATGCGATAGGCGACGTCGGCGCGCCCGTTCTCCAGCAGCGCGTTGAGGAGGTATTTTGCGCCCAGGATGCCGGTGTCAATGTGGCCTTGCCGCTGCTCCACGTTGGCGACGAGGTTGCTCAGGACGCCGGGCCGGACGTCGGCGTCGGCCAGGCCCTGGTAGAGCGCGCAGCTTAACGACGTCTGGCTGCCGTTTCCGTACAGGCCGGTGTCCGGGTGGTAGAACTTGCGGTTGAAGGCTTCCTTGATGCTGGCAGCGAGTTCGGCGTATGCAAGCGCGTCGGCTTCATTGTTCAGCAGGCTCGCGGCTAGCGCCACGATGCGCGCGTCGCGATAGTAGTAGGCGGTGGACGTAATGTCAGCCGGGGTGGTGGTCTTGTAGGGCGCCCAGTCATTCAGGCCGATGTCCACGATGCCGTCTTTGGCTTTGCTGGTGAGATAATCCACGTAGCGCTTCATGCCGTCGTAGTGATCGCGCAGGACCCGGGTGTCGCCGCAGTATTCGTAGAGGTAGAGCGGAATCAGCAGGAAGGCGCTGTCCCAGGCGGGGCCGTTGCCCCATTTGTAGCCCCAGCCGCTGGTCGGGACGATGCCGGGCAGCTCGCCGGTGGGGCGCTGCTCGTCGCCGAGGTCGTTGACCCATTTTGTGTAAATGGAGGCGGGGGCGAAGTTGAGCAGGCCCTGCTCGGCGGCCAGGTGGGCGTCGCCGGTCCAGCCGTTCTTCTCGCGGTGGGGGCAATCGGTCGGTATGCCTTGCAGGTTGCTTAGATAGGACCAGCGGCCGGCGCGCCAGATTCGGTTCAGCAGCGGGTTGGAACACTCGAACTCGCCCACCGCCGGTACCGCCGTGTGGAGGAAGACACCGCGCAGGTTGTCCACTGTCGGGGTCCCCGGGAAGCCGGTGACCTCGACGTATTGGAAGCCGTGATAAACGAAGCGCGAATGCCAGGTCTCCGGGGCGCCGCCTTTGAGGGTGTAAGCGTCCGTCTGATACAGTTGGTTTGTGCTCATCCGCATGACGTGCTGCTCGATCTCCGCGCGATCAATCGTGCCGTTAGTGTGGACGCGCTCGCTGTACTTCATGACCACCTTCGTGCCCGCCGGGCCGCGGACGCTCAGCTCGGCGTAGCCGGCGAAGTTCTGGCCCATGTCGAAGACGAACACGCCGGGCTTGGGCTCGGTGACCCAACTGGGCTTGATGACTTGGTCGGCCTTGATGGGCGGCATCATCTGCGCGACGAGCTTGCCCGGCGGGGCTTCCACCTCCTGCGCTGCGACCCAGCCCAAGTCGTTGAACTTCGCGGTGTCCCAGCCCGGCTTCTCCAGCCGGGCATCGTAGGTTTCACCGCCGTAAATGCTGTCGAACAGGATTGGCCCGGTGCTGGCTTTCCACTGCTTGTCGGTCACAAACGTCTCCGTGTAGCCGTCGGCATACTCCACCCGCAACTGCAGGTACAGCTTGGGCGCGGCGCGCCAGGGCGCTTTGTGGAAATCCCATACCGCCAGGGTCTGGACGTTGTACCAGCCGTTGCCGAGGATGACGCCGATGGCGTTTTTGCCCTGCTGCAAGTCGGCGGTGACATCATAGGTCACGTAGTGTGCGCGCTTGTCGTAGCGGGTGTAGGCGGGGTCGAGGCAATGGTCGCCAACCTTCTTGCCGTTGATGTGCAGCTCGTAGTAGCCCAGGCCGCAGACGTAAGCGCGTGCCTGCTTGATGTGTTTGCCCAGAGTGAAGACGCGCCGCAGCATGGGGGCGGGGGCTGAATTGGTGTCCGTGGTCAGGCTGATCCATTGGCCGGGCCAATCCTGCGGGGAGAGCAGACCCATCTCCCATTGTGCGGGCTCACTGTAATCAGAGGCCTGCTTGTTCTTGTCCCAGACTCGCACTTTCCAGAAGCAGCGTTGGTGTGACGCCAGCGGCTTGCCGCCGTAGGTCACTTGGAGGGTTTGGTCAGACGGCACCTGGCCGGTGTCCCATAGGTCGCCGCTGTCCGCCTTGAGCCTGGCTTCGGTGCTGGCGACGAGGATTTGGTAGGCGATCTGCCGCTGGGCCCGGCGCTTTGATTCCTCAATCCAGCTCAAGCGAGGCTGCGGGGTATCAATGCCCAGCGGGTTCTCGAGATATTCGCAGCGGAGCCGGGCGGCTGACAGCCCGCCGGAGGAAGCCTGGGCCGTGAGAGACAGGCCGGCGACAAGGCCTGCAGCGAGCAGGAGAATTGTGGGGGCGTGGGCCGAACCGAATGGCCGCCGGGGCGGGGGAGGCGCGACTGAGGTGGCTGATAGCCGATGGCAAATGGCCAATGGCAAATGGCAGAAGCCAGTTCGTGCGAGTGTGGAAGTGATTCTGTTCTTCATCAGGATGTCGCTTATGCATTGATGGGAGTTCGTGGGAAGAGATGCAAGAGGATTTTCCCGCTCTGCGGGAAAGGCCGGAACATCTTGGGAGTTCACCGAAGCGCGCCTGTCCTCAGGCGCAGCAGCTTCAGAATCGCTGAGTGTTTGCCCTCGCTGCAAGCCTCTCCTTGTTGCTGCGCCTGAGGACAGGCGCGCTCCGCTCGGGTGGCATTGACAAGCTGCGTCCGGGAATACCCAAGGATGTCCAGTGGTTTTCTGGCCGTATTGCCGCCCGGTCAGCGCTCTTCAAACACGAACGCGCCATAGCCTACCACCTGGTCGCGCGGGCCGGCGGTGTCGCCGGAGTTGCGCAGGTCAACCGTGCGGGCGCGCAAGCCGTGCCGGCGGGCGGCTTGCAGAAGGCCGCGGATGGGAAATCGCCCACAGGCTTGATCTTCACCGATGGCCTCGGGCTTCAGGGCCTCGATTGCATTGGCGGTGGCACGGTCCAAGCGTTGGGCGGCCTGTGAATCATAGTAATGGCTGAGGTCAGAGCTGATGACCAGGCGCGTCTCGGGGCCGCCCCAGAGGACTTCGAGGACCTGCGCGATTTCCTCGGGCGTGGCGTCGCCCACCGCCAGCGGCACGAGGGTGAAGCGGCTCAGGACGGTTTGCAGGAAGGGCAGGTGCACCTCCAGCGAATGCTCGCGGGCGTGGGCTTCGTCCAGCACCCTGACTTGCGGCAGCTTCGCGATCTGGCGCAGGGCTTCCACGTCCACCGGCACAACGCCCAACGGGGTGGCGAAGGCCTCGGCCGAGGTGGCGGCCAGGCCGTCCAGGGCAACGAAATGCGAAGGGCCTAACAGCACGACGCGCTGGACCACATCGCGCACGGGGGCGAGTTGCGCGTAGGCGGAGGCGGCGATGGGCCCGGAGTAAAGGTAACCGGCATGGGGGGCGATGAGGGCCTTTGGTGCCGGGCCGGTCGGGGGCGGGGCCTGGGAAAGCAAGACACTGATCAGGTCGCGGAGTTCCGATGGATCGGCGGGATAGAATCTCCCGGCCGCGGTGGGCAGGCGGACGTGCTCTGATTGCGCTGCTACGGATTTGGCCATAACCGCTCAGTTCACGCTCACGCGCCGGGGGAACCGGCTGTAGTAATCGGTCATGCCCTGACCGGTATGGACCTCCTCTTTGCCACCCGTCGGCCATATGCCGGGGATGGAGGTCTGGCATTGCGGGCATTTGCCGTCGGGGGTGATCCTGTATTCACGGATCAGGTAGCCGAAGCGATCAATGAGCTTGGCGCGGCAGTTCGGGCACCATGTGTTTTCCCAGGGGCCAACGCGGCCCGGGGCATTGCCGGCATAGACGAAGCGCAGGCCCTCCTGCACACCGATCTCGGCGGCGCGGAGGAGCTGGGACGCCTGGGTGTTCGGAGCGTCGGTCATCTTGTAGTCCTGATGGAAAGCGGTGACGTGCCAGGGAATGTCGCGGCTGATCGAGGCGAGGAAACGGGCGATTTGGCGCAGCTCGGATTCGCTGTCGTTGAAGCCCGGCACTACGAGCGTGACGACTTCCAGCCAGAGGCCGCGCTCATGCACCATGCGAATGCCTTCAGTGACATGTTCCAGCGTGCCGCCGAGCGTGCGGTAGCGCTTATCGTCAAAGCCCTTGAGGTCAATCTTGTAGGCGACGATCCACGGGCGCAGGAAATCGAGAACCTCGGGGGTGGCATTGCCATTGGAGACAAAGGCGCAGGCGAAGCCGGCGGCCTTCGCTTGCTGAAAGACTGCGACGGCCCATTCCGCAGTGATGAGCGGCTCGTTGTAGCTGGACACGAACAGGCGCGAGCCCAGGCGGCGGCCCGTGTTTACCAGTTGCTCGGGCGTAAGGGTTTGGATGGGCACACGTGAGGCTTCGTCACGCAACGCCTGGCTGGTGACCCAGTTCTGGCAGTAGGAACAGTGGAAATCGCAGCCCAGCATGCCAAACGTGAGCGCGTCCGTGCCGGGATAGACATGGAAAAACGGCTTCTTCTCCACGGGGTCTGATTGCACGCCGGCGACATAGCCGTAGGGCACGCGCAGTGCTCCGCCCTCGTTGTAGCGGACCCGGCAAATCCCGCGGCGCCCGGGGGCGATGAGGCAGCGGTGTCCGCACGCGACGCAGCGGATGCGCTCTCCTTCCGCGCGCCAGAGCGACCCGACGGTCGTATGGCGGTCGAGTTCGTCGGCCAAGGCCGAGCCCGCCCCGCCGCGTGCTTGCGACACCGGCGGCACTGGCATGGCGGTATCGGTCTTGAGGCCGGAAGTTGGCGCTGGCGTGGCCATGCCTTTCTCTGCATCCATCTAATTCAGTCTGAGCCCCGCCCGGGGATTTGTCAAAAGGGGAAAGGCGGAACGGGCGCAGCGTCAGACACTGCTGTGTTCGAGGTGCCGGTCATCTATGACGCGGGATAGCGGAGATTGAGAAAGGTGCGTGCAGGCTAATCCAACAGGCGGGGGCGCTCGTGGAAGGTCTTCAGGACCAGCTCGCCGAAGATGGTATTGGCCCAGGCGAACCAGGAACGGGTGAACTTCTTCGGGTCGTCTTTATTGAAAGCCTCGTGCATGAAGCCGGTGCCGGCATGGGTCTTTTGCAGCGTGCCCAGGCATTGGCGAATCTCCTGGTCGTCGGTGCTGGTGAGGCCCTGGACAATCAAGCCCAGCGGCCAGATCATGTCCATGCCGACGTGCGGCCCGCCGGGCCCGTCGGCCGCCTTGCCCCGGCAGTAATACGGGTTGGCGTCCGAGAGGACCAAGCGACGGGTGTTTAGATAGGTCTGATCGCCGGGCTTGACCGCTCCGAGGTAGGGCAGCGAGAGGAGGCTGGGGACGTTGCCGTCATCAATGCAGTAGAAATTGCCAAAGGCATCCACTTCATAGGCATAGACGGAGCCCAACTCCGCGTGATGGGTGACGGCGTAACGACCGAGGGCCTGTTCCACTTCGTCCGCCATGGCGCGACACTGCGCGGCGGAGCCCTGGTCATGATGGATTCCCTCAAGCATTTCGGCGGCCTGGCGGAGGCTGACGACGGCGAAGAAATTTGCCGGCACGAGGAACGGAAAGATCGTGGCGTCATCGCTGGGCCGGAACATGGAGAAGATGAGGCCGACCGGCTTGGCGGGATTGCCGTAACCGCGCCCTGCGAGGGTATCGCCTTGGGTTTCTGTCCGGCGCTGGAAGTGGTAAGGGCCTTTGCCATTCTTGCGCTGCTGTTCGCGGAAGGTCCGCAGCGTGAGCAGGAGGGCCTCGCGGGAGGTAGCGCCGCAAGGAGAAGTGTCGCCGGTAATCTTCCAGTAGTGGTAAGCCAGCCGCACCGGGTAGCAGAGCGAATCAATCTCCCATTTCCGCTCGTGGACGCCGGGCTTCATTTCGGTGTGGTCGGTCTTCCAGTTGCTGACCTTGGATTCGTCTTTGTAGAAGGCGTTCGCGTAGGGGTCTTTCAGGATACAGCGGGCCTGGCGGTTAATGACGCCGGCGATCAACTGCTGCAAGGCGGGGTCTTCCTTCATCAGCGGCAGGTAGGGCCAGACCTGAGCGGTGCTGTCGCGCAGCCACATGGCGTCAATGTCGCCGGTGATGACGTAAGTATCTGGCCGGCTGTCAACAACTCCGAAGTCAACCGTGGTGTCAAGGGTGTTCGGGAAGCAGTTTTCGAACATCCAGCCAAGCTCCTTGTTGCCGATGGAAGATTTGACGCGCTGGATCGTCCGCTCGACGGCTGGGCTCTTGAACTTGCGTTTGGCTTCCGGAGTACGGACGACGGGAAATCCGGAGTCGGCAGCCCAGCTTCTTGCGCTGAGGAGGACGGCGGAGGCGGCCAGGGACGTGCGGACGAATTCGCGGCGATTCATAAAGGCGTGTGGAGGGTAAGGCAAAGCCATCTGGATTGACAAGTTGGTTCATCTACAGCATCCCTGGCCGGGAGAATCTCGACACTGCCGCCGGATCGCGAGCCGTCTCCGGCTCGCAGCGGGGAGCATCCGTAATTGCTGCGAGCCGGGGACGGCTCGCGGTCCGTCACGCTCGCAACGTGGTTTCCTGGGCGTACAGTGCGAGATTCACAACGCATATTATGAAACGCTTTTCAAGCCGCCGGTACGAGCTGTTCAGACATCTAAACTGGGCTGCGAGCCTGATCCCGCTGCTGGCTGGTCTTCTGTCCGCCGAATCGGCCTTGGCCAGGCCAGAGCCGCCGGGGCCGATCGCTCTCAGGACAGGCTGGCACTTGCAGGAAGCCGGCAACGTCCTGCAAACCGGCGAGGTGATCTCCCGGAGCGATTATGAGCCGAGCGGGTGGTACAAGGCCACTGTTCCCGGCACCGTCCTGACCACGCTCGTCAACCAAGGCGTCTATCCCGAGCCGCTCTATGGTGAGAATAACCGTCCCAGCAAGATACCCGACACACTCTGCCGGACGTCGTATTGGTATCGCACCACTTTCACGCCGCCCTCGTCCTGGTCCGGCAGCCGCCTGTGGTTGACGTTTAAGGGGATCAATTACACCGCCGAGGTGTGGATCAATGGCCGGCGGTTAGGGAACATCCAGGGGGCGTTTGCGCGCGGCATCTTTGATGTGACTGCCAATGTGTCTGTGGGCAAGCCGAATGCGCTGGCCGTGCAGGTCTTTCCCCAGCCGCATCCCGGGCTTACCCACGAGAAGACCGTCGCAACCGGCACCGGCCCGAATGGGGGCGTCACCGGCCTGGATGGGCCAACCTTCCTTTGCACCATCGGCTGGGACTGGATCCCCACCATTCGCGACCGGGATACCGGCATCTGGCAGGACGTGATCCTGTCCGCCAGCGGCCCGGTTGTCCTCCCGGACCCCGTCATCACCTCGGACTTGCCGCTGCCGCGCACGGATACCGCCGACCTGACCGTCCAAGCCACTGTTCGCAACGTGACAGACAGCGCCCAGTCGGGGGTTCTTAGCGGCGCCATCGAGCGCATCAGCTTCAAGCAAGACGTTTCCCTGGCTCCGCACGAGACACGCACCGTCACCTTCAGCCCGGCAACCACGCCCGCTTTGCGCGTCAAGAACCCGCGGCTTTGGTGGCCTAATGGCTACGGGCCCCAAAACCTTTATCGCCTGCACTTGAGCTTCTCAGTCGCGGGTGGGGTTTCCGACGCGCGCGATATTTCGTTCGGCATCCGCAAGATCACCTATGCCCTGCCGGGGTCGGACAACCTGGCGCTGTCCGTCAACGGCGTCCCGGTAGTGGCGAAAGGCGGTGATTGGGGCATGGACGAAGCGATGAAGCGCATCCCGCGGGAGCGATTGGATGCCATGATCCGCATGCACCAGCTCGCCAACTACAGCATCATCCGCAATTGGGTGGGCCAAAGCACCAGCGACGACCTGTATGACCTGTGCGACCAGTACGGTTTGTTGCTGTGGGACGAATTCTTCGAACCCCATCCCTCCGACGGCCCGATCCCGCAGAACATTGATCTGTATCTGGCGGACGTGCGGGAGAAGATTCTGCGATACCGGAATCATCCGTCCATCGCCCTGTGGTGCGCGCGCAACGAGGGCGACCCGCCGGCAGCCATCGGCGAGGGCATCCAGAAGTTAATTCGGGCGCTCGATCCCATCCGGCTCTACCAGCCCAGTTCGACCTCAGGCCGCGGCGTCAACTCGGGCGGTCCCTACCACTGGCGCACGCCGCGCGAGTATTACACGTTCGGTGAGGCCTTTAAGACGGAGATTGGTTCGATGTCTGTCCCAACGCTGGAGGCCGTGCAGGCGATGATGCCGGAAAAGGATTGGGAAGTGGTCAATGATGATTGGGCGGAGCACGACTTCTGCGCGGGCGCGCAACAGGGCGATCGCTACGCGGAGATCATCAGCAGCCGCTACGGTTACCCGGCCAGCCTGCCGGATTTTGTCCGCAAGGCGCAATTAGCGAACTACGAGGCTTTCCGCGCCATGTACGAGGGCAGGTTCGCCAAGCTGTTCCGCCCGGTGACGGGCGTGATTACCTGGATGAGCAGCCCCGCTCAGCCGAGCTTCGTGTGGCAGCTTTACAGCCATGACCTGGAGCCCAACTCCTCTCTGTACGGCACGCGGAAGGCCTGTGAGCCGGTCCACGTCCAGATGAACCAGAATGATTGGCACGTGATGGTGATCAACAATACCCCTGAGTCGTTGACCGCGGTGAAGGTGACGACGGCCTTGTACAACCTGGATGCCAGCCGCCAATACCAGCACACGGTTGCGATCACCGCCAGCCCCAGCGCGGCCACTGACGCTGGGGCCATCGCTTTCCCCGAGAATCTATCGCCGGTGCATTTCGTGAAGCTGGAGCTTCGCGACGCTCAGGACCGCCTGCTGTCCGAGAATTTCTATTGGCGCGCCCTGCCCGACGACGAAGATAACTTCACGGCGTTGAACAAACTGCCGACGGTTGCGCTGGACATCGAGGCGAAGCGGCACGATGCGGGAAAACAGTGCCGGTTAGACGTGCGGGTGAAGAACCCGACGCACGATGTGGCCCTGATGGCGCATTGGCAATTGCGCCGCCAGCAGTCAGGCAAGCGCGTCCTGCCGGTGTTCTACAGCGACAATTATCTCTGCCTCCTGCCCGGCGAGAGCAAAACGCTGACGGTGGAGGCAGCCGTGGCGGACCTTGGTGGCGAAGCTCCGTTGCTGGCCGTGGATGGGTGGAACGCGACGGTGTCTGCACGAACAACAAGCAAGGCCGTGAGCGTGAGCCCTAACACCGCTGCCTGGGTCCGCAGCGAACCCGCATCAATCCAGCCGCTGCCCACAATCGCCAGTGTCAATTGCGGTGGAGGCCAGATTGGCTTGTTCCGCTTTGGCCAGCCGGGCTCGGAAACGTTTGGGCGCGACTGGGGTTTCCGCGGCGGGAAGACGGCTTCAACGGCGGAGGCCGTTGACGTCAAGGTTCCTAACGCCGCGCCGCTGGAGGTCTATCAAACGGAGCGCTGGGGCGCCTGTGCCTATACCATTCCAGCGGCCAAAGCCAGGACGTTCACGGTGCGGCTGCATTTCGCCGAAACCAAGCTCGGCCCCGGGGAGCGAAGGTTTAATGTCGAGATTAACGGGAGCCGCGTCCTCGCTGACTTCGACATCGCCGCTGAAGCCGGCAAGGACAAGGCTCTCGTTAAGGATTTTCCTTCCATCAAGCCGGACGCGGAGGGAAACATCGTTATCAAGTTCCTGCGCGGCTCCGCCGACGAGCCCAAGGTCTGCGGGATCCAGGTTCTTAGGTAACCTGGCCCTGGTCCAGTTTTCGCAGGGCAAAGGCGCAGGCGCCGATGGCCACAGCCTCGCTGGTGCCCAGGCGTGACATGCCCACCCCGATCCGCGCCAGCGGGTCGTACTTTAGCTTCCGACTCGTGCCGGGCACCGTGATTTCCCGGGCCTCACCTTGCAGGAACTTCGCCCGTTGAGCCTCATCTTCCAAATTGAAGGCGACCGGCACCAGACGGCGGAATTTCTTACCGTTAGGAGCGGTGTAAGTGCTGTTGAGTTCAGTGACCAGGGCAGGGAGGAACAACGGCCACGAACCCGAGACCCCGCCGCCAATCACCGCCAGGCCGTCAATCAGGGTCAGGGCCTGACCCATAGCGTCGCCGACGGACTCACCCAGCCGGCGAAAGGCTTCCAGCGCGGCTGCTTTGTTCCCGGCCACTTTGCCCTGGCCTATGTCGAACAAGACCTTCGGTTCGGGGACCTGATCGAACGGCAGGCCCGACTTTTCGGCGTAATTGCGCCGGACAGCGCGGATGCTGGCGCCTTCTTCGGCGTTCATTTCCGGCGCATGCTTGTTGCGGAGCAGCCACACTTCTCCGCCCCCCGAATTGTCGCCTATGAAGAGTTCCCCATCCCGGACAATGCCGCCGCCGAAGCCGGTGCCGAGGGTCACGCCAAATAGGTTCTTGTAACGCCTGGGGCTGCCGGCCTTTTCAAGCAGGCCGTTGACATACGGCAGGAATCCCGCAATGGCTTCGCCATAGACGAACAGATCGCCGTCGTTGTTGATGAAGGTGGGAATGCCGAACTTGTCTGCGAGCATTGGCCCCAGCGCGACGCCGCCACGGAACCCTGGGAGATTGCCGAGGTCACCAATGATGCCGTTGGGGTAATCCGCCGGCCCCGGAAAGGCGAAGCTGATGGCTGCCGGAGGTTGCGGGCATTGTTGTTTGATGCGAGTGAAGCCCTCAACGATGTTGGCGAGGCAACGCTCGAGGTTGTCACCGTTCGCCGGCATAGCGACGGTTTCGGTCACCGGTTTCGTCCCGCGCATGGCGCTGAAACGGAAGTTCGTGCCGCCGGCATCGAGGGTCATTACGATGCGTTTGTCGGGAGGGGTGCTCATAGGCTGGGAAGTTTATGAATTGTGTTAGGTGGCTGGTTTGCGTGAAACGTGAGGCGTGAAACGTGGTTTCTCGGGGGCCGTTTGCACGAGCCCGGCGATCATGCTTTTGCGGCTGCCTGGGGCTGGGGCGCGGCAGGAGTCGGTTTCTTGCCGCCCTTGAGCGAGAGCAGCAGCAGGTAGGCGAAGCAAGCGGCAGGGACAACAAAGGACAGGGCCCCGCAGTTCAGATCGAGCAGCCAGCCCATGAGCAATGGCACGAGCGCGCCTCCTGAGATGGCCATGCACATTAGGCCGCTGAGCTCGTTGGCACACTTGGGCCGCTCTTCCACGGTAATCGAGAAGAGCATGGGCCAGATGTTGGCAAAGCCAAGGCCAGCGGCGACCACGCCTAACAAGGAAAGAGGCTTCGACCCCACCATAAATGCTGCCGCTCCGAGCAGGCCCAGCAGCGCCGAGAGGCGGAAACAGGTACGGGCAGTCATGAAAGAGAGCAAGCCGCTGCCCACGATGCGCCCGAGGGCCAGCACAGCGAAGAAGAGGACGGGGCCGAACGTGTTCGCCGTCTGCTTATCCATCCCGAAGGCCATGAAGGTGGGCTTGAGGAAGCGCCCCATGGAGGACTCGGCGCCCACGTAGAGAAAGATGCCAACCACGGCCAACAAGAAAAGGGGCTCTCCTAGCAAGCTGAGACTGGAGCCCAGGCTGGGAGGTTCGTCTGCCTTGGTTTCCTGCACTTTCAAGAACGCCACTGACGCGAAGGCCAGAGTCATCAGGGCGCAGAAGAGCGGGAAGGCGGCGCGCCAATCCATGCTTTTGAAGAGCGCCATCCCGCCCAACGCGGTGACGAGAAAGGTGGAGGCCGTGCTGCCGACGCCTTTGATGCCTTGAGCAAAGGCCAGGTTGCGGCTGTATCTGCCTTCGGCGCTTACGTCGCGCATGATGGGGTTTCCGGACACTTGCAGGAACGTGGTGCCTACACCAAGCAGGAAGATGCAACCCAGCAGGACAGGGAAGGCCGGCACGGTAAAGGAGGGGATCACAAGGGCCACAGCGTTGATGCCCAAACCCAGCAGAAGGAGCTTCTTCTTGCCGATCCGGGCCGCAAGCAGTCCACCGGGGACGCTAAAGACGGCGAAGGCGATGAACACCACGAAAGGCAAAAGGGTGGACATCACATTGGTGAGGGAGTATTGCCCCTTGACTGCGTCGGAATTGGGTCCCATGGCGTCGGCCAGTCCCATGAGGAAGAAGGCGAGGAAGATTGGGAGTGTTCGCATGTGGTGGTTCCTTATCTATTCTGGTTGTCGGTTTTTCAGACGACGTATCGTATAAAGCAGCCTGTCCCGTGTATAGCAAATTGGAGGGGTTTTGTCTTCCCGGCCTTGAGGTGGACTACCGCCACAATCCTTGGGCGATTCTCCCCGAGGCTGTCTTTCTGATCGTGGTGGCCTTCGCCCTCCGCGTTAAGACTCGGAGTTCGCAAGGCAGATCCGCGTGCCGGACTTGACAGGGAGCGGCTAAACGGTGCCGCTCGGCACGACGGAGCCAAACAGGAGGCTGAACCAGGTACTCTGTGATCGGGAGCCGTCATGGGAGGTTCCGGATTTGGCTCGACTTGGCAAAGCTGGAGACTGTCCACTTTCGAGACATACTCCCCGAGCCCGAGTTGCTCGCCGCACATGACATCCCAAACCGGGCGAGTGCCGATCCCCCGCTTCCCCAGCGTCCCAAGCCCCGCCAGAGGCACCCAATGGCTGTGTACACCGGATGTACACCGGATGCTCACCGGATGCTCACCGGATGAACATGGGAAAATCCCTTGTACATCCGGTGTACATCCGGTGTACATCCCTTGTACACAAGGCGCGGTGCTGAGGAAGCACACCGGCCGAAGGCGATGAAGCCCTGATTTGGCTGGAGACGTTCCGGGACCTGCACTCCCTCTCACTTTAGCTGGGCGCTAACCCAAGCTTGCTGGAGCAAGTCCGCCTGCTACTCGGGCTTGGCTTGGCGCTGGGCTTTGGCAAAGGGATTCGTCTGCGGGGGCGTCAACGCGCTCCATGTTGTTCAGCAGGCCTTCGAAGGTGAGAATCTGGACTTTCCGGTATCCTCGCTACCTGGTGCGGTCTTAGCCAGTGAGCAGCGTTCAAACGCGGCGCTTCGGAATAGTAAGGCGGTTCTCAGGTCTCCGAAGCGGGACTTGGGCGCTCCGCGTTTGTGCGGGGACTCGCTACGTTGCGCCGCCGGGAGCGGGTCAGAATTTGGTTCCCTTGTTGTAATCGGCGGTGATGGCGGCTTCTACGCCGGTCATGCTGGCTGGGTCAGAGAAGATGAGACCCAGCTCGCGGTTTCTGGCGAGCGATTCGGTGGTGAAGTTCTCCGAACCCACGAAAAGCGCGGCCCGCGCCGTGCCGTAGTCGGCGAGGACGGCTTTGGCGTGGATGTAGTAGCCGGTTCTGGAGCTGAATATGGCAATGTTTGCGCCGGCGGCCTTGAGGGTGTTGAGGACCGGGGAATACTTGCCGCCGAGATTCTCCTGGACCAGCGTGACGGCGACGCCGCGCTTGAGGGCCGCTTCCAAGGCGGCCTGGATGCCCGTGTCGGTGAATTCCTCCTGCGAGATGAGGAGGGATTTGCCGGCCCCGCTGATGAGGGCGAGCAGGGCGGAGCTGGAGTTGGTGGGGCTCCAGACGAGGTTCTGGCCGGTGGGAGGGGTGATGGCGGCGTTGGTGAAATCCGCGTTGAAGGTGGCTTCGATGGCGGCGACGTCGGCGGCGTTGTTGGTGATGACGGCAAAGTCGCGGGTGGTGGCGTAGGCCTCCGGCGTGAAGTTGAGGGTCATAATGGCCGAGGTGGCCTGATCCACGGTGATGGTCTTCTGGTGAGTGCAGGCGTAGGCGGCGTTGGCCCAGTGGACGGAGACTTTGCCGGCGGTGAGGGTGTTGTAGGCACTTGTGTTGTTGGCCTTCTCATTGTTCTGGTCGAGGATGACGCGAACGGCGATGCCGTGGGCGGCGGCGGTTGTGAGGATGGTGGTGGCCTGCGTATCGGACAGCTCGTACATGGTCATGTCAATGGACTTTTTGGCCGAGGAGAGCAGGTTGTAGATCGGTGCGAGCCCCTGATCGGGTTCGGTGACGAGGGTATAGGTGGCGGCGCCCGGGTTGGGATTGGGCGTGGGAGCCGGAAGCGGGGGAGTGGGTTGCTTGCGGGCCTGTGCGCCAGGCTGACGGGGCGTGTTTGGTTGCATGGTGTTATCTTTTAAAGAAGCCTATGGGGGTTCAGTTTCTACCGCGTTCAAGTGGCAGCCCAGTGGGGAGATTGATCTGAGCTGACAGGAATTTGGTTTTTGCGCGCCCGCGTGTACCGATCGCTGCGCGGGTGAGGGAGAAATGGTTTTGGGTCTCCCCAAGCATGACTCAATACTGACATAGGGCGGTCGGGATTTCAACTACGTGTTACGTGCCGCAGTCCCGTCGTAGGAAGTGCCGTTTTTGTGCCGAATCGAGATCGCAGCTCCAGGCACAACTACGGACGCTGAACCCGAATTCGGTAGAAGCTGGCGCCGTTCGTAGCCGCCACGTCCAGGTAGCTGCCATTGACAGCCGTCGGCGGCTGAACGGTCTGAATATTGACCCATGTATTCGTGCCACCTATGGAGGAAATCCGCTGCAAATACTGCCACGCCTGCACGCCTCCGGACCAATTGATCTGAACCCCGTTTGTGCTGACTTGGACCGAAGTGATCCGCAGATAGGAGTTGGAGTCCAAGGGGTTCGTGTCCGCAATGTATTCCTGGAGGTTGCTGAAGCCGTCCTGGTCGGGATCATCGTTGGGGTTTACCCCAGTGTGGCCGAAGTACTGGAGTTCCCAGGCATCAGGCAGACCATTCCCGTCCGCATCAGCGACCAAAGTATAGTTCACCGGCGCAGACCAGAGGCCCGTCGCGGTTACAGATTGCGCACACGCGCGTAACAGCACGTTGGTTTGGGCGGTGAGACTCATATTGTTGGTGAACATCACGCCCGCATTCCAGGTCAGTACGTGGTCTGAACCGGTCGGCAACGCCGCAATGCGGTTGCTGAAGGAGTACGTGTACGGAACCCCGTCTGCCTGGGCGATGACAGCATCCTGCCAATCATTGGTCGAACCGGGGGCTTCGTACTGCAAATAGGGTATCACTGAGCCGCCCACGGCATTCGAGAGACAAGTGAGGACAGGCACGAGGATGCCGACATTCGTGGTTTGCGGGAGTACAGCGGTGATGGGTGTGCTTTGGACGATGTTCGTTACGGGCACGCTAGTGGGGTCCAACGGGTTGCTGCCCGCTTGCCACTCCTGGTAATTGGACCAACCATCGCCATCGGCATCTGCGTAGATGCTATTCGTGCCGGAGCAGTTGGTCGGATTCAGGCCATTGGCGAACTTCCAGAGGGCTGGCAGACCGTCGAAACTTTGGTAGCGGTTGAACGTGAGTTGCCGGGAAATGCTTCCGTTGGCGTCGTACTGGTAACCAATCGTCGTTCCGTTCTGATACTCCACACCAATCAGACGGTCATTTCGGTCATAATAGTAGCGCGCACTCCTGTTGCCATAAACGAATTCGAAATCGCTCATTCCGCTTGCGCCATTCGGATTGGAATATGGATTCCTAGGATCAAGAACAACTCCAAGCGTGTTGGTCGTGTCATAGAGATACACCTCCAGGTTGCTCAGACCATCGTCACTCAGGCTCTGGTTCGCATCATTGAGCAACGGGTTGAGGCCGTATTGGCGTTTCCAACTATCCGGAATGCCGTCACCGGTAGTATCGGCAATGACCGTTAACGAGGCGACCGAGCTTGTGACTGAGCCGTAAGCATTGGTCACGACAACTGAATAAAGGCCAGCATTCGTAAACTGGACGTTACTAAGCGGTAAAGTACTGTTGGTGGCGCCAAAAACGGCTGTTCCGTTGAAAAACCACTGGTAACTGAAGGGCGAGGTCCCGATGACCCACACGGAAAAGCTCGTTTTGAACCACTGCATTATAGCTTGGCTCTGCGGTTGGGCCACAATTGCTGGCAGACCAAGGCAATCTATCTCCAATATGTCCCACACCTCATTAGTGTCCGCGCTGCCAAAGCCATCTCCGTTGACCGTATTGTCAATACCAGCGATGATGCTCAGTGCAGAATACTGCACTGGGAAGGAGAACTGTTTCCACACCGGGTGGCTCGAGGCCGGAGCTCCGTAACCAACTATATAATAGCTGTTGCTCAAGGTCAGCGGCACGTTTGGGCTGAATGAGGCAACATTTCCGGACCTACCCGCCTCTGCAATCTTTATCTTTGAGGAGTCGTATATTCTAACGCCGCTGCACGCGCTCCCGTTCTCTACTGTTACGCTTTGCAACAGCACGGATTCCTTCATACTGACTTTCCATCCCACTTGCATTCCGTTGTAAATTCCGTAAGAAGTAGTCCATCCATCGGAACCCACGTTGATATCATCCGGAACAAGTAGCGACACGATTGAGCTTGTGACCGAGCCGTAAACATTAGTCACCACGACTGAATAAGCGCCGGCATTCATAAACTCAACGTTAGTGAGAAGTAAAATGCTGTTGGTGGCCCCAGGAAAAGCCGCTGCGTTGAAGAACCACTGGTAACTCAAAGGCGGCACGCCGGTAGCCGCCACGGCAAAAGTGATGTTAGATCCTGGCAGTACCAGTTGGCTTTGTGGCTGGGCAACAATTGTTGGCAGACCAAGGTAATCTATCTCCAATATGTCCCATATCTCATTAGTGTCCGCACTGCCAAAACCGTCTGGGTTGACCGTATTGTCAATGCCAGCGATGATGTTCAATGCAGAATACTGCACTGGGAAGGAGAACTGTTTCCACACCGGGTGGCTCGAGGCCGGAGCTCCGTAACCAACTATATAATAGCTGTTGCTCAAGGTCAGCGGCACGTTTGGGCTGAATGAGGCAACATTTCCGGACCTACCCGCCTCTGCAATCTTTATCTTTGAGGAGTCGTATATTCTAACGCCGCTGCACGCGCTCCCGTTCTCTACTGTTACGCTTTGCAACAGCACGGATTCCTTCATACTGACTTTCCATCCCACTTGCATTCCGTTGTAAATTCCGTAAGAAGTAGTCCATCCATCGGAACCCACGTTGATATTCGTACCTGTATCCCCAAGGGATGTGCTGACTCCAACCAAGATAATAATGCAGGCGACGATTGGCTTTGCGACTCGAAGCGAATTGTTCATCTCGTCTTTCCTCCTCAGAATATTTTACTGATGGCCCTGGTTACAGACTTTACCACATTGCTGATGGATTGCTTGGCGGCGCTGGCGGCGTTCTTGACGGTCTGGGTGATGGAATTCGAGGCTTTACTTGCCGTGTTGCTGATTGATTGAACCGTCTTGGAGAAACTGGTGTTGGCGCTGCTGGAGATAGACTTGCCCGACGTGTTGCCGGATTGATTGGAGGCTGGGGAGCCTAGCTTAGCCTGAAAAGGGTTCAAGGTGCTGGCGGTCTTGGCGGCTGAGATAAAGTCCGGTATATCTAAACCCACATGTCCCGCCTCTCGTAAGAGTGCCGACGTAATATATCCACCGACCTGATCCCACTCGCCATTTGACAAAGCTGTAGACGCTTGGATCCCGGTCTGCGCAAACTCACCAACATCGAGAGCAGCGTTAGCATAGTTGCCATAGTCGATTAGATTTTGCACGTTTCTATACATTTGACGGTCGTCACGAAAATGACTTATTGCCATAGTATCGTTGAAATCAACCCCTTCGATTCGAACGCTGATTTTAGATTGGGTGACTTGTTCGAGGTCTGACACAGTGTTTTGAAAGGGAATCTCAATTCCAGACCGAGTATGGTTCATGAGAGGTGCGTTCCCTTCAAGATAACCGACGCCATAGCCAATCTCGCTTCCGAGAAGAACTCCGAGGTTTACAGGACTAAATTCGCCGACAAAGTTCAACGCCCCAGTCACCTGAGAAAGAGCAAGCAGTCCGGACGGGTCTGCGCGACTGATCGGATTATCGTGGGCGTACACATAAGCAACAGGTTTCCATCCAGGCCCAATGTTTTTAACCTGATCGGTGGATAGGAATGTGCCCGCTTCGGCTGAATAGTACCGCGCGCGCATGAAATAGAGGTTCGGCACGTCCTCCTCCATCACGCCTTGGGAGCCAACAAAAGTGTATGGTTGATAGTTGAGGGTTGAGGGCGGGAAATTGGTCGAGCCGAGGCTGCGACCATAAGGGGTGTATGCGTATTGGGCAATGGTGTTCGTATCGCCGTCGGTGAGAGCGATGACGTTGCCCATTGCGTCGGCGTGGTAGCAGGTCAAGCCGTTTGTCGCATCGACTCTGTAACAGAGGTTCGGGCCGTGGACGTAATAGTTTACTGTGGCGTCCGGATTTAGGTCGCACAGGATGCGCTCCATATCGCCCGAGAGGTCGAGCACGTAGTCGGTTTCTGCCCCGTTCACCGTGCGGGCGACGCGCCTGCCGAGGGCGTCGTAACGGTTGACAATTGACTTGGACGTAAGAGGCGGACAATCCCAGAAAACGGAGGTCACCCGGTTGTCTTCGTCGTACGTCAGCGCCCAGGTTTGGCCATTGCCGGCGGCGTTGGTCATGTTCCCGCTCGGATCGTACGAGTAGGAGATAGAAGATTGGAGCGAGGAGTTAGTGGAAATCTGGCGACTGATGAGGCGGCCTGAGGCGGTGTAGCTGGCGCTTTTGTCGGTCAGCGTTGGCATAGGCCAGTTGAGAGTGCCTTTTTCGGTTGCTCCCGTTTTGTTTCCGTTCCGGTCATACGCGTAAGTCAGAGCAATCGCAATCGCGTTGGTTAGACCTTGCGGATTGAGGGTTTCGTGACTTAAGCTGGTAATGCGGTTGGCGTTGTCGAAGGTGTTGGTTTGGGTGACGCCGTTGGGGTAAACGCGGGAGATGAGGCGGTTGGCTTTGTCGTAGGTGTAGATCATTTGCCGCCCGGCCCAGTCCACCTGGTTGGTCAAGCGGCCCAGGGCATCGTAGCGTTGGGTGAGCGCCTTTCCGTATGGATAGGTAAGGGTGGTGATGCGGCCAAGCGCGTCGTAGGTGTAGCCAATTTGTTTACCAAAAGCATCCAAGTATCCCGAAACACGATCCATTGCGTCATACGATAGTTGACTAAGTGTCGCCGGGCCTGATCCGGAGCGAGAGAGAACAATCGGGTTGTTATTGTTGTCGTAATCGAAAGCGTCCACTCGGCCCGTGCTGAAATCTATTTCCAAGACACGGTTTCCCGCGTCGTAGATCAAGTTGCGCGTGGTGCCGTTGGGGTCTGTCTGCCGTCCCAAACGAAGCAATGCGTCGCAAGTGTATAGCCATACCTTGTTGTCCTGATTCTGCTCCAGCACACGCTCGTTGCGATTGCTGTAAACCATCACGTAATAGCCGCCCAGCGCATCAGTGATATTCGTGATATTGCCTACGCCGTCATAAGCGTAGAGCCACTGCGAGTTCATGGGGTCCACCCACTTCACGAGCCGGCCCCGGCCGTCGTAAGAATGAGTGGAGGGGTATCCGTTCGGAGTGATGATTTGCTGAATTCGCCCGGCTACATCGAATAATGTGCGTTTGGTGTCGCCCAAAGGGTCAGCCTCCGCAATGACGCGGTTTAGCCGATCATAAGTCTTGGACCAGGGCTGCCCGAGCTTGTCAATGACGTTGGTGACATTGCCGTTGGCGTCGTAAAGGTCCGTAACGGTGTAGCCGAGGGGATCGCTGACACTCGCCAGGCGGTTGGCGGAGTCATAGAAGTTTGTCACGGTGTTACCAAGCGGGTCAATGGAGCGTTCAGGCTTTCCACGAAGGGTGTACGTGAACGTCCAGGTGTTGGTGCCGGTGCGGTCCACCAGGTTGGTCTTTTGATTGGCCGCGTCGTAAGCGTAGCGGGTCAACTGGCCTTTGCCATCTGATTGGGTCAGCACGTTCCCGTTTGCATCGTAAGTCTTCGTGAAGTTGCGCTGGAGCGGATCAACCATGAGCACCACATTGCCGTTGAGGTCATAGTTGAAGCTGGTGAGCTGGCCGAGAGGGTTTTCCTCGGAGAGCCTCCAGCCCACATCGTTGTTGGCGTACGTCCAGGAATTGCCGGCGGGATCTGTTTTCTTGATGAGGAACCCGTTCGTATCGTAGAAAAATCGGGTGGCGTTGCCATTGCCGTCTGTCGACGAAGCTACAAGGCCATTGTTTGTGTAGGTGTACGAAACCAAGGTGCCAATTGCGTCGTGGTGCGCGAGCAGATTCCCGGTGGTGTTGTCGAGGTCGTAGAAGTTTGTCCAGGTAGTCCAGCCGTTCGCGTCACTGGGTTGAGGTGTGATTGCTTGAACGGCTTTGTTGAAGAAGGGGTGAAATACCCATTGGCTGACCTCGCCCAGCGCATTCGTGCGGGCGGTTACATTGGCCCGGCTGTCGTAGCCAAAGAGCGTCGTCCACCCTAGCGGCTCGGTAATGCTGGTCCGGTTGCCGTTAGTGTCGTAGGTGTAGCTTGTGGTGTTTTGCAGCGGATCGGTTTGAGCTACAATGTTGCCTTTGCGATCGTACGACTCGACCCAAGATTCTGTGCCAGGATCGATGTGCGTGATCTGTAGCATTCCTGGAATTTCGTACGCTGTTTGGGTGACACGCCCAATGGCATCGACTTCATTTGTCCTCCTCCCGTATTGATCGTATTGCACCGTAATGTTCGTGGTGGACCGCGGGTCAATAACAGAAGCAAGCAGCCCATTCGTGCCGTAAAGGAATTGCCAACTGGTATTTACGTTGGTGTAAACCCCGGAACTATTCGTAATGGATTTGGACGTGAGCTGGTTGGTCGAATTGTAACCAAAATTGATCGCCCATGAGCCAAAGGTCACGTTCGTCAGCAAATTGCGTTGGTAGTTAAAACTATACTGGCCGCCAGCGGTATCTACCACTTGGGTAATGACGCCGCTGACCTGATTCCAGAGGATTTGCACCGCATTGCCGTTGAAATCGCGAATGGCCGTGAGCCGTCCTCGCATCACCAGATTCTGTCCCGCGTCGGGGCGGTTGAAGATGTACACCAGGCGCTCCGGCGTCGTCCACTGACAGTTGGTGGTTGTGATCACCAGTTCACCCGAGTACTCGCCGTTGCGCGTAACGTATTCGCCTGTCCCATAATCCAGGTCCCAGGTTACGATGGAGCCGTCCCATCTCATTAAGCCCACGGTGTCGGCGTCGCTGATGGGCGAGAAGTCTTGGGCGGGGATCACGCACGTCTCGAACGTATGCCGCCAGCCACCGCCCATCGGGCCGGAGGAATAAGGATTTAAACTTCCAAGCTGAAAACCGCCGAAGGCATTGGCGCTGCTGTAACCGAACCGGAAATCGAAGGCAATGCCCGGCGTTGGGCGTGAGAAAGCGCTTTGCTGCCAAGTGAACGCCCCTGACAAGGGCACAAGCGCACCCCGTCCGCCATTGCGATTCGCATCAAATGCGGATTGTTCGCCGCCTTCATCGGTTTGCTCGAAGGTGACTGCGCCGTTGCCTTGCTGCGAAGCGGAGGCTGTACCGCTGGGCACAGGAGGTGGCGCAAAATTGGCCATTTCATCCGAGGCATTTGTGGAATATCCAATGGGGAAGTAGCCTACAAGACCAAGCGTCGAATCATTCGTCGGCTGCTCATCAAACATATACTGCACGATGAAGTCCTGACTCAATGCGTTCTGATAAATTGAGACTTCCTGCACTTCGCCATAAAGATATTGGCCGTTTCCCCAACCACCGATTGAGACTCCATTGGTGTTTGCGGTGTTGCCAACATTTCCCGAACTGCTGAATACCTGCCGCCCATCCACGTAGCCGGTGAATGTCGCTCCCTGTTGCACAAGCGCCAGATGGTACCAACGCTCCAGGTATGGCAGTTGAATCAGGGTGTTCGTGTAGCCGACCGAGCTGCCGTGCGCCACAAATTCCACGTTCCCGTTGGCAATGTTGAAACGCACGCAATAGGAGTATTGCGATTCAGAACCGTTGTTGCCATTGACGAGAATAGTCATATTTTGCGCGAGATTATCTCCCGAAGGAACGGAGATTTTGAACCAGCATTGGATGCTCAGGGCGTTATTGGCCGTGTTCCAACTGAACGCTCCAGTTGGGTCGGACACAGTCAGCCTGGCATTACCTGGAAACGTGGCAGCATGTGTGGCGGGGGCCAGAAGGCAACCGACAGAAAGCAACAGCCAGACGACATAGACTGAGCCGCGAGGCGAGGGAAGTTTCGCAGCGGACCGAGGCAATCCGTGTTTATTCGCATTCATTCGTGGTTGGAATTCATTGCCATTTGTCTGACGTGGTTGCAGCGGACGATGCGAGATGGAGAATGCGGAGTCCGGAGTGCGGAATCCTGAGCCAGGACCACCTCGGCGCACAGACCTCTGCGCTCCAGTTTGAACGCTACGCAGTCCTCCGCCCTTACCCCGGCTTGCTTGGCCCATTTTTCTGCTTCTGCCGGGAAGACGTTCGTGAGCGGGCCAAAGGTGCCTTGTCTTTGCAGGACGACCAATCCTTCAGGTGAGATTTCGTCGGCGAGGGCTTTGGTCAGGAATTGCGCTTGCTCCGGAGCGGTGCGCCCCTGGATGGCTGCAGGCGTGCAGATGAGCTTGAGCAGATCAGCGGAATTGCCCGTGCGAAGGGCCGCATCGAGTTGGCCAAGGGTTTGCAGTGCGAAACGACGAGGCTCCCCCGCTTTCCATCGAAGCCAAAAACCGCCAGCAATGATGAGAAGTAACGCACCGACTGCGATTGTCCGCCACACCCTCATGCCATACCCGCTGTCCCGATTTCAGCGGCTAGCTTGATGGATTTGGTTCCAGGCTGCAAGCAAATTCTTCTGCATATTCTACCGGGTGGGCTGGCAGATATGGCAATGGCATTGACGCCTGGTTCGCCTGGTCGGTGCCGCCTTTACGTTTGGCCTGCTTTGGCGATGCAGGGGCGACTGGCCGGTGCGTGTGGCTTGTTTGGCCCGTGTTCATCCCTTGATGTACCCTTGTCGCACCCTTCTGGTACCCTTCTTCAGGCCCTTTTTTGCCTCTATGGCTGCCGCTCGCCCTCGCATCGCCCCCGCCGCACCAGGCTAGGAGCCTATCCAGCTTTCTCTTGGCATCGGCGCGGGGCTCTGGCAATACTATGGGCCGATTATGTGGATCGTTCGTCTGGCCTTGCGCCGGCCCTACACGTTTGTGGTGGCCGCGCTGGTGCTGCTGCTGCTCACGCCGTTCGTCTTGCTGCGAACGCCCACGGATATTTTCCCGTCCATCAACATCCCGGTCGTCAGCATTGTTTGGCAGTATGTCGGCTTGGATCCCCTGGAGATGGAGCAGCGCTTCAATTACATCCAGGAGCGCTCCCTCACGACTACCGTCAGTGACATCGAGCACATCGAGTCCAATGCCTATAACGGCATTGGCGTCATCAAGGTGTTCTTCCGCGAGGGGACGTCGGTGGACGCCGGCGTGGCGCAGGTCACGGCGATTGCTCAGACGGTCATTCGCACGATGCCGCCGGGGACAACGCCGCCGCTCATCATCCGTTACAGCGCCTCCACGGTTCCCATCCTGCAATACAGCATCAGCAGCACCAAGCTCACCGAGCAGGAGATTTTCGACATCAGCGCCAACCAACTCCGCGTCGGCCTGGCCACGGTGTACGGCGCGGCCATGCCCTGGCCCTACGGAGGCAAGACCCGCATCGTGGCGGTGGACCTGGATTTGGCCGCCCTGAAGGCAAAGAACCTGGCTTCGGTGGATGTGATCAACGCCATCAATGTGCAGAACCTGATCATGCCCAGTGGCACGGCGAAGATCGGCGGCACCGAATACCCCATCGAACTCAACGCCACCCCCAAGCTGATAGAGGAGCTGGGCGAGTTGCCTATCAAGACTGTCAACGGCGCCGTTATCCGCGTCAAGGACGTGGCCCAAGTGCGTGATGGCTATCAGCCGCAGCAGAATATCGTGCGCAATGAAGGCGTGCGCGGGGCGCTGCTCACCATCTATAAGACCGGCAGCGCTTCCACGCTCGACGTGGTCAGCGGCGTAAAGCGGACCCTGCCGCGCGTGATGAAGGGGCTTTCCCCGGACCTGACCATCAAGGAGTTCGCGGACCAATCTATTTTCGTGCGATCGGCTATCTCCGGCGTGATCCGGGAGGGCGTGATTGCGGCGGCGCTCACCGCGCTGATGATCCTGCTGTTCCTGGGTTCGTGGCGGAGCACGCTGATCATTGCGCTGTCCATCCCGCTGTCGGTCCTGACCTCCATTGCCATCCTGAGCGCGCTGGGCGAGACGATTAACCTGATGACGCTGGGCGGCCTGGCGCTGGCGGTCGGCATCCTGGTGGATGACGCCACCGTGGCCATCGAGAACATCCACCGGCACATGGCTTCGGGGAAGGCGCTGGACGATGCGATCCTGGACGGCGCGCAGGAGATTGCGATGCCCGCGTTTGTGTCCACGCTGTGCATTTGCATCGTGTTCGTGCCGATGTTCTTCCTGACCGGCGTGGCGCATTACCTGTTCGTGCCGCTGGCCGAGGCGGTGGTGTTCGCGATGCTCGCCAGCTACGTGCTGTCGCGGACGCTCGTTCCGACGCTGGTGATGTGGTTTTACCGAAACGTGCAGCACTACTCCAGCCACGAGGAGCCGGCCGCCACTGCCCTGTGGCTGCGGCCCTTCGCTGCGATCCAAACCAGCTTCGAGCGGGGATTCGAGCGTTTCCGCGAAGGCTACCGGCTGCTGCTGGGGGCGATCCTGCACCATCGCGTGCCCTTTGCGGCGATCTTCCTGGTGTTCTGCATCGGCTCGATGCTGCTCGTGCCACAACTGGGGCAGGACTTCTTCCCGTCGGTGGATGCCGGGCAATTCCGGCTGCATTTGCGCGCCCGGAGCGGGACGCGTATCGAGGAGACCGCCAAGCTGGTTGACGAAGTCGAGGCCGCCATCCGGCGGGAGATACCGGCTGACGAATTCCACGGCATGCTGGACAACATCGGCATCCCCGGCTCCAGCATCAACCTGACCTACAATGATAGCGGCCTGGTCGGCACCGGGGACGCGGACATCCTGGTTTCGCTTAGTCCAGAGCACGGCCCGACCGCCCGTTACGTGGACCGTGTGCGCGCCCGCCTCAACCGGGAGTTCCCCGGCATTACCTTTTATTTCCTCCCGGCGGATATCGTCAGCGAGTCCATCAACTTCGGCCTGCCTGCCCCATTCGATATTCAACTGGTAGGGCGCAACCAGGACAAGAACCGGGAGATCGCCGGGCGGCTCGCCGACAAGATTCGCCAGGTGCCCGGCGCGGTGGACGTGCGCGTGCAGCAGCCTGCCGACCTAGCCAAGATCCACGTGACCATTGACCGCACCCGGGCGTCCGAGATGGGACTGGCTGAGCGCGACGTGGCCAACTCGGTGCTGATGAGCCTGAGCGGCAGCCAGCAGGTCACGCCCGTCTATTGGCTCGATCCGCGGGTCGGTATTCAATACCTGGTAAACGTCAGGGTCCCCGAACATCACATGGATTCGCTGTCGGCGCTTAATTCAATCCCTATCAACGCGAGCCAGCCCGGGCAGGGCAATGAAGAACTGCTGGCCAACGTGGCCACCGTCACCCGCACCACCGGGCCGCCGGTGATCTCGCATTACAACGTCACGCCGGTCATTGATATCTTCGGCGGCGTCAGCGGGCGCGACCTGGGCGGCCTCCTGCGGGACCTCCAGCCGCTGCTTGAGCAGGCGAAGGGGGAGCTTCCGCGCGGCAGTTCGATCACCTTGCGCGGTCAGGCCGAGACGATGCGCGCCAGCTTCACTGGCCTGGGGATTGGGTTGGTGATGGCGATGGTGCTCATCTACCTGCTGCTGGTGGTTAACTTTCAAAGCTGGCTGGACCCGTTTATTATCATCACGGCTTTGCCCGGCGCTCTGGCAGGCGTGGTCTGGGCCTTGCATCTCACGCTGACCACCGTTAGCGTGCCGGCCCTCATGGGTGCCATCATGAGCCTGGGCGTCGCCACGGCGAATTCGGTCCTGGTGGTCACGTTCGCCCGCAATGGTCTTCAGGAAGGCATCGAGCCCTTGGCGGCGGCCTGGGAGGCCGGCGTCAGCCGCTTGCGGCCCGTGCTGATGACCGCGGCCGCCATGGTGATCGGCATGCTGCCGATGGCCCTGGCGCTGGGTGAAGGCGGCGAACAGAACGCGCCGCTGGGCCGCGCCGTCATTGGCGGGCTTGTGATGGCTACCATTGCTACGTTATTCTTCGTCCCGGTCGTCTTCAGCCTGATGCATCGGCGGGCCACTGCGCAGGTCAAGACGCCCTCTGGTTTCTCGCCCGCTGCTGGCGGTATAAACCCCGCCGCGGCCGGCGCCTGAGTTTATCTATGAGCACGTCTCGGACAACTGAATCGGTTATCATGCCTCCTGCCCGCCCGCCCGCGGCAGCCACCTCGGAGGCCGCCGCAAGCGCCGGTGCCAAACTGCGCAATGCGGCGGTGCTGGCTGCGCTGCTCGTCGTCATCGGCGCGGTGGCCGGCCTGGTGCCCCGCTGGCTGCACCGGAAGGCGCTGCGCGCCGAAACGCGCGAGCTGGCCATTCAAAGCGTGAGCGTGGTTTCTCCTGCCCCAGGCAAATCCGCCACCGGCCTCACGCTCCCGGCGGAAGTCAAAGCCCTTGTCGAAGCCCCGATCTACGCCCGCACCAGCGGCTATCTTAAACGGTACCTGGTGGACATCGGCGCCCACGTCAAAGCGGGTGACTTGCTGGCCGAGATTGACACGCCCGAGCTGAACCAGGAACTCGCCCAGGCGAAGGCTCAGCTTCTCCAGGCCGACGCGGCGCTCGCGCTGGCCAAGATCACCGCGGCGCGCTGGGCCGACCTGCTCAAGAGCGCCAGCGTCAGTGAACAGGAAGCGGCGGAGAAGCAGTCTGACCTGGAACTCAAGGTTGCCACCGTCGAGGCGGCGCGGGCCAATGTCCGCCGGCTGGAGGACATGCAGTCATTCGAGCGGGTCACAGCCCCGTTCGCGGGAACGATTACCGCGCGGACCACGGACATTGGCCAGCTCATCGCCGCCGGCAGCAACAACGAGCTGTTTCGGCTGGCGCAGACCGGCACCTTGCGCGTGTATGTGCGCGTACCCCAGGCGGCTGCTCGTAGTGTGGCCCCAGGCCAGATGGCCGAACTCACGATTCCTGAGCTGCCCGGGCGGGTGTTTCCGGCCAAAGTGGTCCGGACCTCGGAGGCCATGAGCACCGACTCCCGGACACTTTTAACCGAGCTGGCGGTGGACAACTCGAAGGGCGAAATCCTGGCCGGCACCTACGCCCAGGCGCGTTTCACGGATGCGAAGGCGGACCCGACGTTGACTCTGCCGGCGAACACGCTGCTGTTCCGCTCGGAAGGCCCGCAGGTGGGGGTAATCGGCCTGAACGACAAGGTCGAGTTACGCAGCGTAAGCCTGGGCCGGGACTTCGGGCCAACCATCGAGATCCTAGGCGGCGTGACTGCTTCGGACCAGGTTATCCTCAACCCCTCGGATTCACTGGTGAGCGGCGCGACAGTCCGCGTAGCCGGGAGAACCAACGAGGTGCAGGCGCTGAATCGCTAATCAGTGATTCCTGCCCTCGCGCGACGGAGCGCTGGCGTGTTACTGCGTGTGAGATGGGCAGGTTCTCCCTTCCCCGCTGGCTTGCCCGCTGGTAAGCTTATCCCGACGAGTTTATTGATGCGATATGCCGATTTACGAATATGCCTGCCCGAAGTGCCGGGTGATCTTTAACTTCCTATCCAAGCGGATCAATCCCGACCGCTCGCCTGCCTGCCCGAAGTGCGGCAACAAGCAAATGGCCAAGCAGCTCAGCCGTTTCGCCATGTCGCGCAAGCTCAAGGAGCCGGCCGCCAAGCCCGAGACCGAAGGCAACGAGCCGCCGATGCCGGACATGGCTGATCCGCGCGTCGAGCGGGCCATGATGGAGATGGAACGGGACATGGAGCACCTGGATGAGAACAATCCCAAGCACATGGCCCACATGATGCGCAAGATGAAGGACCTCATGCCTCCCGGCACCGTGCCCAAGGACCTGGACGTCGCGATCAAACGCCTGGAGGCCGGCGAGGACCCGGAGAAGATCGAGGAAGACATGGGCGACTTGCTGGGAGACTTCATGGGCGGCGAAGAGGGCGGTCCCGGCGGCGGGGGCGGTTATTCGCATGATAGCGGGCTGTATGATTACTAAGGGTGACCGGTAATTGGCGCTAGCTTGCATGGCTCACATCCACGAGAAGATTGACTTCACGGTTGCCATCTTTGTAGTTCACCAGGACAAGGTGTTGCTGATCCACCATCGCAACTTGAACAAATGGCTGCCGCTCGGGGGGCACATCGAGCTGGATGAGGACCCGGAGACCGCTGCCCTGCGCGAGGCCAAGGAGGAGAGCGGGCTGGACGTTGAGCTTCTGGGCGAACGCCCTCCGACGACTGAGCCGGGGACTCGGGCGCTGATCGCTCCGCGCTTCCTGGACATCCACCGCATCACCGATACCCACCAGCACATCGGCATGATCTACTGGGCGCGGACGAAGAATGGCACCCTGACACTCGCCCCGGCCGAGCATCACGACATCAGGTGGTGCTCATCCGGCGACCTGGATCACTTGCAGCCGCCCATGAGCCGCGCCGTGAAGTGGTATTGCCGCAAGGCGCTGGAAGAGCTTGGGGCCGCAGCCCCGACCATAGCGACTTAGGCTGACGTGCCAGGTTGCAGCAACTGCAAGATGCCCTCGCAGGCGGGCCCGATCAGCGCCGGCCCGGCAACCAGGTGATCGTCCAGTTCATCCAGCAGCCGGTCCAACACGTGAACCTCCAGCAAAGCCTGCAAGGTTTCATCCGAGCCGGGCAACAGGTTCGAGTGTCCCAGCGCACTGAGGTAGCCCTTGAGGAACGCCACGCTCACCCAGCGCCGCCAGTAAATGGCCCACGGGACAAGCAGGTCTCGGTTCCCATTAGGCAAGCGGCCCAAGGCGCTCTGCCGCGTGAGCGCCGTGTCCGACGCATACCAGAACGAGCACAGCATACCCGCAACGTCCCGTAGCACCAGCCGTTTCATCCGGCGATGGCTGATGGCCTGTGCCGGGTGTCCTTCGAAGTCCACGATGGTGAAGTCCTTGCCGGTGTGGAGCACCTTGCTTAGGCTGTAGTTGCCATGACCGCGAATCCGCACCGCGGTGAACCGGAGCGCGAGCAGCGACTGCAGGCGCTTGAGCACCTCGGGCTCCCGTTCGAGGACGAGCGCCCCGGAGCACCGCGCCGGCTCCGGCAACGCCGGCAGCTCATCGCGCAGCCTGTGCAGGCTCTGCCGGGCGGTGTTGCGCATCGCCTGGTAAAGGCTCCGCTGGTAGAAGCTGGTGAGGGGTTCAGGCGCAAAGTCCGGGTTGCCCGTGTCCTCGGCAAGCGCCAGGTGCAGGGCGGCGGTGCGGCTCCCGAGCAGGCGCGCGGATTCAAGGTACGTGCCCACCAACTCCGGCACTTCCGCCGGAAACTCCTGCCGGACGAGTGCCATCACCGGCTGGCGCGCTGGTGGAAGCTTCCGGCTTTCCGTGGTCAGTGAGATCGCCCGCTCGTAATACCGATCCAGCGCCCCCAACGTGTACTGCCAGCCAGTCTCCGCCTTGGGCACCCACGCATGCACGGCGCCCAGGCCCAGCCGTTCCCCATCCGACCGGTGGTATTCGAGCGCTCCGGCCAGCGGTGGCGCATACACGAAGCCACGCTCCGTCAGAAATCGTCCCACCTCGAGCGCGGGATTGATGCCCCAATGCACCCGGCGATACAGCTTCAGGACGAACTGCTCGCCGTATTGAACGCAGGTGTGATGGTGTGGAGTCTTCAGGAGCGCGCTCCTCATAGTCGAGGCCGCTCCCGGCGAGAGCGCGCGCAAGAGCGGCCCGCGCCAGGATACCACATTGCCCTGGCGTCCCTTGAGGCGCCGCCGCCGCGCAATCACCTCCAGCAACGCCGTGTCGAACTCCTGCATGCCGAGCGCATCGTAGAGCACGGCCTGCCGCCCTGATTGCGAGATAGTGAGCGCGGCAATTACGCGCTGAGGCTCCTCGTTGCGCAAGCGGTCGGCTTCACTCCCCTCCGCGCAGGCAAAGGGCGCCGCATACCATTCGGGATCAGCTCCGGCAAATTCCACCTGCCAGAGCGTTAAAAAAGTGCTTGCCGACTGCAGCGGCACGGCCACGGCGTCCTGAAGCTTGGCTCCCTTAAGGACTTTGCGGTCCAGGGCGAATCGGTCCAGGCCCCGCAGGTGGGCGGTAACGGCCCTTTCCAAAGCCGGCGTCAACCGCTCCGAGAGCAGCTCTTCCCAACGCTCCCGGACCGTCAGCACGGTCCCGTGTCCGGGAGCCTGTTGCCCGGACCCCGTGATGGCGGGGCGCGGTGCTTCCAGCGAAAACCAGTAAAAGCCGTGCGGCCCGGGTGTGAGGAAGAAAGGCAGCTCGCCGATGGCCGGGAACGGCGTCCGGCCAAACAGCTCGAAGGGGGTGCGCCCCTTGAATTCGGCGAGATCGAGTTCCACCGGCTGGGGGAAGCGCGACAGGTTGGCCACCACCAGGAGGGTTTCCTGCTCGAAGCGCAGGATATAGGCCAGGACCTTGCGATTCTGCGGCGCGAGGAATTCGACGCGCCCTTCGCCCAGCGCGCGCCAGGTCTTGCGGAGCGCCAGCACCCGCCGCATCCACCACAGCAGCGAGTGCGGGTTGCGGAGCTGCGCCTCGACGTTGACCGCCTCGTAATGATATTCCGGATCAAGGGTGATGGGCAGGTACAGCATCTGAGGGTTGGCGCGCGAAAACCCGGCATTGCGGTCTGCGCTCCACTGCATCGGAGTGCGCACGCCGTTGCGGTCGCCCAGGTAGATATTGTCTCCCATCCCGATTTCGTCGCCGTAATACAGCACCGGCGTTCCGGGCAGGGAAAGGAGCACGCCGTTGAGCAACTCGATGCGTTTGCGGTCGTTGCCCAGCAGCGGGGCCAGGCGCCGCCTGATGCCGAGATTGAGCCGCGCCTGCCGCACGTGGGCATACATGCGATACATGTAGTCGCGCTCCTCGTCAGTCACCATCTCCAGCGTCAGCTCATCATGGTTGCGCAGGAATAGCGCCCACTGGCTGGTTTCGGGAATGGCGGGCGTCTGCTCCAGGATGTCCACGATGGGCGTGCGGTCCTCCATCCGCACCGCCATGAACAGCCGCGGCATCAGGGGGAAGTGATACGCCATGTGGCATTCGTCGCCCCGGCCCTGGCCGAAATACGCCACCGCCTCCTCCGGCCACTGGTTGGCTTCGGCCAGCAGCATCCGGTCCTGATACTTCTCGTCCACGTGCGCGCGCAGTTTCTTCAGGAACGCATGCGTCTGCGGGAGGTTCTCGCAATTGGTGCCGTCCTGCTCGTAGAGGTAGGGCACCGCGTCCAGCCGCAGCCCGTCCACGCCCAGTCCCAGCCAGAAGTCCACCACGCTGGTCATCGCTTCGTGCACCTCGGGGTTGTCGTAATTGAGGTCCGGCTGGTGCGAGAAGAACCGGTGCCAATAATACGCCCCGGCGGCCTCATCCCAGGTCCAGTTCGAGGTCTCCACGTCCTTAAAGATAATCCGCGCTTCCTTGTACTTATCGGGTGTGTCGCTCCACACGTAAAAGTTCCGCCACGAGCTGCCGGGCGCGGCGCGGCGCGCGCGTTGAAACCACTTGTGCTGGTCCGAGGTGTGATTGAGGACCAGTTCAGTGATGACTCGCAGGCCGCGCCGATGGGCCTCGCGCAGGAACAGTGAGAAGTCCCTGAGCGTGCCGTACTGAGGATGCACAGCGCAGTAGTCGGCAATGTCATAGCCGTCGTCCTTGAGCGGGGAAGGATAAAACGGCAGCAGCCACACGGCCGTGATGCCCAGGTCCTTCAGGTAGTCCAGCTTCTGCATCATGCCCTTGAAGTCGCCGGAGCCGTCCGCGTCGCCGTCGTGGAACGAGCGCACATGCACCTCGTAGATGACCCCGCTCTTATACCAGAACGGTTCCCGCTGAAGGCCTTCTCGGTTTCGGTTGCTCACAGCCACAGGGAACCGTGCCCGTCAGGCGGAGTACAGTCAAACGCGTCCTGCTCCGTGTGCGCCATTTCCGGGGCGGGCGCCCCTGGCTTGGCCCCCGGGGTGGCGGTTGCCGCTCGGGTGTCGGCCGCAGGCGCGCCACCACCGCCGCGGGCACGGCTTTCGCGCGGGGCAAGGAGGACCTTGCCCGTGATCTCCATTTGCTCGATGGTTAGCGCCGCGGCGCGGTGCCGGTCCGGCAGCCCCTTGAACTCGCATTGCCTATTTATTCACAGCGTTCGCGCTGCTTCTATTTGGCCAAACCTTCCCATGCCTGGTGGCGGCTCGGTGGCATCCACACCGGGGCCAAGCGCATGCTGATGGGCTTTTGTTGCCATTGCGCGAAGTCGCCCACCAACTGCACGCTGGCCGCCTTGGGCGCGGCCAATAAGAAGCTCTGTGACCTCCCGTTTGCCGTCCCGTTGTTTGCATTCTTCTTATGATTCTGCTTTGCCATGTTTGTCCTTCGTTTGCGGCCCTCGGGGAAGTTGCCCGTTGGACCATGAATCGCGTTCCTCACTTGTCACCCGCGCGGGGCGCTGTTCCCAGAACCGCCCCATAACGGCATTCAGTCTTCGTTGGGTTATTGACAACTTATTCACCGGGTTAATTGCATCCATTCTGATCGGTTATTCGTATGGCTACGCGGCGAGGTCTTTTTCCTCCCAGCCTTCCTTCACGCCGCCCCTGCCGAGCCAGCCCGGCAATGGCCATTTAGTTTGGCTATCTGCTGGGCCGGGCGGACGTGGTGCTGAGCCGACGGTGAGGGGATCAGCGCCTTCGCAGGATGGCTACCGAGTCGGGCGGCATCGTTATGCTGCTGCCGTCCACACGAATCGAGGTATCCGAGGCTAGCAAGATAATGGGCCCCTCCTCACCCAAAGGCACGTGTTGCGCACGGTCCGAAACCAGGCACACGACTATAATCGGTCCGCGCTCAACCATCAGCCAGCCCGCGCCCGCGTCGAAGCGCGTTTGCACCGCCTCGCGGCGGCCATCTGAGAGCGCCGGCTCGCTCTGCCGCAGCTTGATGAGCTGGCGATGCCAGTCGAGCAGGCCGGCATGCGGCTCGCGTACCAACTCCTCCCAGTTCAACTTGGAGCGCTGGAAAGTCTCGGGCGATTGAGGGTCCGGTATATCCTCGGCTTTCCAGCCAAACGCCGCGAATTCCTTGCGTCGGCCTTCGCGGACGGCTTTTGCCAGGTCCGGCTCGGGATGGTCGGTGAAATACTGGAAGGGCGTGCTCGCGCCCCATTCCTCGCCCTGGAAGAGCATGGGCACAAAGGGCGACGCCAGCACCAGCGCGGCAGCCGTCTTGAGCCGGCCCAGGTTGACGAGCTGGCTCAGGCGCTCACCCTGAGCGCGGTTGCCGACCTGGTCGTGCGTTTGGGCATAGCCGAGGAAGCGGTGGCCGTCCAGACCCGTCGGCGGACGGCCATGACAGCGGTGGCGGGCTTCGGAGAATTGGCCATCATAGACGTAGGCATTGTGCAGCGCCTTCGCGAGGTCGGCCATCTTGCCGAAACCTCGGTAATAGCCGGTCCGCTCGCCGGTCAACACTGCGTGCAGCGCATGGTGGAAGTCGTCGCTCCACTGCGCGTCCAGGCTGAAGCCCCCGTGCTCCGGCGGCCAAAGCAGGCGCGGGTCGTTCAGGTCACTCTCTGGGATGATGAGTAGCGGGCGGCCCGTTTGCCGGGAGAGCGCTCTGACCTCATCGCCAAGCTGTTCGAGAAACGGCCTGGCGGACATGTCAAAGATGGCGTGGACGGCGTCAAGGCGCAGGCCGTCGAAGTGGTAATCGCGCAGCCACATCAACGCGTTGTCGCAGAAGAAGCGGCGCACCTCGTCGCTGTGCGGGCCGTCGAAGTTCAAGGCCCACCCCCAGGGCGTGTGGTAGCGGTCGTTGAAGTAAGGCGCGTACTTGGCGAGGTAATTGCCGGACGGACCGAGGTGGTTATAGACCACGTCCAGCAGGACAGCCAGGCCACGGGCGTGGCAGGCGTTCACCAGCTTCTTCAAGGCTTCTGGCCCGCCATAAGCCTGGTGCGGCGCGAATACGTCCACGCCGTCGTAGCCCCAGCCGTGTTGGCCGGAGAACTCCGCCACGGGCATGAGCTCGACTTGCGTGATGCCGAGCTGCACCAGGTGATCGAGCTTGCCGATAGCCGACTCGAATGTTCCCTCCGGTGTGAATGTGCCAATGTGCAGCTCGTAGATCACCGCGGCAGCCAGTGGAGGAGCGCGGAACCCAGCGTCGCTCCATTTGAAGCCATCGTGCGCCACGACGCGCGAGAGGGCGTGCACACCGTTGGGCTGGCAGGGCGATCTCGGATCGGGGAAGGGGCCTTCGCCGTCGAGCACGAAGCCGTAGTCGCTGCCCGGGCCGGCGGACGCGACCTCTGCCTTCCACCAGCCATGTTGGTCTCGCTGCATGGCGTGATTACGGCCACTGACCTGCACTTCGACTTGTTTCGGAAGCGTCGCCCAGACGCGGAAGGTATGCATAGGATCATTCGGTAGCGGCAGGCATCTTGCCTGCCGTAGAGCCGGGCATCCTGCCCGGCGGAATGGCGCTTTGTATTACGGTCACGCCGGAAGCTCTGAGCGCAGCTCCGGGCGGCAAGATGCCGCCCTCTACGGCAGGCAGGATGCCTGCCGCTACGCACAACAGGTGCCTGCCGCGTGCTTCGTGACCGTCAGTCCGCATGCATCTGCGAGAGCCGCCGATCCAGGTTCCAGGCCGCGCTGATGAGCGCCAAGTGCGTGAAGGCCTGCGGGAAGTTCCCCAGATGTTCGCCGCGCTGCCCCAGTTCCTCGGCATAAAGGCCCAGGTGATTGGCATACCCCAGGGCTTTCTCGAAAATGAACGCGCCTGCTTCAAGTCGCCCGCCCGCGCGAGGCATTCCACATACCAGAACGAGCACATGGAGAAGGTGCCCTCCCGGCCAGGCAGCCCGTCCTGAGTGCCGGCCAACCGCATCAGCGCATAGAGCGTGAACGACGCGTCGCGCACCCAGGTGAAGCGATAGTCCCAGTTGCGCTTGCCGCCGATCTCCTCGGGAAGGCCAAAGGTCGGCGCTGCCACGATGGAACCGCAAGGCCGCGAAGTCAGGAGCAGAATCTCTCCGCGCACCACCTTGACCCGGCGCACCAGGTCATGGCGGTGCCCCAGGTCCTTGATCGGCATGAAATCGGAGATCTCCGCCACACCGTCGTTCGCCAGGAAGCGCGTCAGCAGCATGTTCGTGTCGGGGAAATAAAGCTGCTTGCGGCGAAAGCCATCCGCATGCACCGGCGCGATTTGGAAGTGTCCGCCCTTCACGGGATCCAGCAGTGCGGCGAACAGACTGGGCGAGTCGAAGCGCGGAAAGCACATGAAATCAATGGAGCCGTCCATCCCCACCAGCGCGGCGGTATGCAGATCTCCAATGACACCGTGATTCTCGATGGGCTGGACAACCATGCTTCCACCCTAAGTCAACCGCCCATGAGCCGCAATAGGGGGTATCATGCGACAGGTTTGCCCCGGGGTCCCGGTCCAGCCGCGCCCTCAGATTCGCAACTTCCTATCTCCACGTAGCTTCCCAGCCGCTTGCCGCCACGACGGCACCGCATCCCCTCGTTATCCTCGCCGTTACCTCTCCATAGCACCTCTTATCGGCGATAAGAGGTGCTATGGAGAGGTAACGGTGAGGTTACGGCGAGGATAGGCACAGGATCGGGAGCGGCGGGAGTGATCGTCTGCCCCAAAGCGTCGCAGCGCAGAATTCCGATCTGCCCTATCCCCGGCTTCTCTTCGGCGCGCGCTGGAAACGGGCCCAAACCCCACCTCACGGTTCCTGAAGCTCTTCAGCGCTCTTTGGACGGTCGCACACTACCCCACCAAACTCCCTTGCCCGCCCCACCCCGTTTTGCCATTCTCACCTCATCGGCGTGCGAACACTCTCAAACCTCAACTCTCAACCCTCAACTCACCCGTGACCTCGCTCGAAAAGGGCCTGCGCGACTTCGCCGCTTTCGCCGCCAATCTCAAAGGCGACGAAAAGAGCGAAGCGCAGATCTTTCTCCTGCACCTCCTCGCCGCCTTCGGCCACAACTCCAACACCCTGCCGGAGGGCTCCACCTTCGAATACCGCGTCCGCGTCCCCGGCGAACGCACCAAATATGCCGACTTCGTCTGGCCGGGCCGCACGCTCATCGAGATGAAATCGCGCGGGGTCAAGCTCTCCAAACACTACCAGCAGACCTTCGATTACTGGCTCCACCTCGTCCCCCACCGCCCGCCCTACGTCGCCCTGTGCAACTTCGACGAGCTCTGGATCTACGACTTCAACTCCCAGCTCAATGAGCCGATGGACAAGGTCCCGTTGGCCGACCTGCCCGAACGCCACGCCGCGCTCAATTTCCTGTTCCCCCGCGCCTTCGAGCCCCTCTTCGCCCACAACTGGGTCCACGTCACCCGCGAAGCCGCCCGGGATGTCGCCCACGCCTTCAACTCGCTGGTCGCGCGCGGCGAGGACCGCGTCCGCGCCCGCCGCTTCATCCTCCAGTGCGTGGTCGCCATGTTCGCCGAGGACATCGGCCTGCTCCCGCAGGACATCTTCACCCATCTGCTGGACGAATGCCGCGGCGGCGCTTCCTCCTACGACCTCATCGGCGGCCTGTTCCGCCAAATGAACGACCCCAACCCCGCCCGCGCCGGCCGCTACGCCGGTGTGGACTACTTCAACGGCGGGCTCTTTGCCACGGTGGACCCCATCGAGTTGACCCCGCCCGAGCTGGGCCCGCTATTCGGCGCCGCCAATGAGAACAACTGGGGCTACGTCCAGCCCGTCATCTTCGGCACGCTCTTCGAAGGCAGCCTCGGCAAGGAAGAGCGCCACGCCCTGGGCGCTCACTTCACGTACGAATCGGACATCCAGAAGATCGTCCGCGCGACGATTGTCCGCCCCTGGGAGGAGCGCATCGCCGCCGCCCGGACCGCCGCCGAGCTGCTGGCCCTGCTGAAGGAGCTGCGCGAATTCCGCGTCCTCGACCCCGCCTGCGGCTGCGGCAACTTCCTGTTCGTCGCCTACCGCGCCCTGCGCGAGCTCGAGCAGCGCCTCCTGCTGCGCCTCTTCGCCCTGGACAAGCGCCAGTTCGCCAAAGTCGGCCTCGCCTCCGGCATCTCGCCCAAAAGCTTCTTCGGCATAGACGTGAACGAGAACGCGGTCGAGACGGCCAAGGTCACCCTCATGCTCGCCCGCCGCCTGGCCCACCGCGACGCCGAGAAGTTCTGGACCGACCACGCCGACGAACTCCCCGGCCAGGACACCCACTCCCTTGAATTCGAGCGCGACCTGCCCCTCGATAACCTCGACGCCAACATCCTCTGCGCCGACGCCCTCTTCACCCCCTGGCCCGAGGTCGAGGCCATCATCGGGAACCCGCCCTACCTCGGCTCCCGCTATCTCGCCAAGGAGCACGGCTACGAATATGCACGGAAGGTCTATGCCGCATTTCCCGAAGTCCCCAAGATGGCCGACTTCTGCGTCCACTGGTTTCGCCTCGCCCACGATAGGCTCAAGCCCGGCGGACGGGCCGGGCTGGTCGGAACGAAGACGATCCGGCAGAATGAGTCCCGCGAAGCCAGCCTCGATTACATAGTCGCCAATGGCGGCACCATCACTGAGGCCGTCTCTCACCAAGTCTGGTCTGGTGAGGCAGCCGTCCATGTCGCGCTGGTGAACTGGATCAAGGGCCAGCAGCCGGGCATCAAGAAGCTCTACACGCAAATCGGTGACGCCAAGGATAGCCCTTGGAAGTGCGAGGAACTCGACACCATCGGTCCTACTCTCTCCAGCAGCACCGATGCAAGCGCCGCCAAGTCGCTTCGGGCCAATCAGGAGCCGAAGATGGCCTATGTTGGCCAGTACCCGTTCAACGAAGGCTTCTGGCTTGAGCCGCAGGAAGCCGCCGAATTCCTTCGCAACGACCCGAGCCTCCGGGACGTCCTTTTCCCTTACATGATTGGCCGCGACCTCGTCGAGGACTCACAGCCCAGCCGCTGGATTATTGACTTCGGCCAGCGAGAGATGACGGAGGCCATGCGCTACCCGCTTGCGTTCGAGCGCGTGAAGAAACTGGTCATGCCCGTCGTGCTGTCCAAGGCTGAGAAGGAGAAAGTCGCCACAGGCAAGGATAGCACTCGTTGGACCCGCCTGGCCAACCGTTGGTGGCAGTTGCGCGATTACCAGCCCGGGACCATGGCCGCCATCTCCAAAGTCCCGCGCTACATCGCCTGCTCTCGGGTGACGAAGCGCCCCATCTTCGAGTTTATCTCCCCTGCGATTCACCCGGACAACACGCTCGTTGTGTTCCCGCTCGCGGACGACTACTCCTTCGGCATCCTGCAATCCGGCATCCACTGGGCCTGGTTCAAAGCGCGGTGCTCCACCCTCAAGGGTGACTTCCGCTACACCTCCGACACCATCTTCGACACCTTCCCCTGGCCGCAATCGCCCAGCTTGGCCCAAGTCAAAGCGCTGGCCGAAGCCGCCCGTTCCCTGCGCGCCCTGCGCCGCGAGATCATGCAATCCAACGGCTGGTCCCTGCGCGACCTTTATCGCACCCTCGAAACCCCCGGCGCCAACCGCCTCCGCGACGCCCACGCGGCCCTCGACTCCGCCGTCCGCGCCGCCTACGGCATGAGGCAAGACGAAGACCCCCTCGCCTTCCTTCTTCGCCTGAATTTGGAGCTGGCGGACAATGAAGCCAAAGGCCAGTCCATCACTCCGCCCGGTCTTGCTGTTGCCTCTAAAGAGGCGAGCGAATTTACGTCCTCCGATTGCATCGCGTGTCCGTAGAACATCGTTAGAAGGAGGCAGGAGAAAGTGACCAAGAAGCAACGCAACAAAGACCAGGAACGACATTACGTAGAGGTTTTCAAGGAGGCATTCTCCGGGTTCCCAATTGGGGAGTTGTTGGCTGATGAGAGCCAGGAACGGCCCGACGTAATCGTAGCGAGCGCACAGGGTAGGATCGGGATCGAGGTGACCCGTATTCTCCATGAGCCCATGAAGCGGGAGGAGTCTGAAGGCCAAGCGATGGTTGACGAAGCCCGCGCCCTCTATGAAAAGCGCGGCCTGCCGAATCTGCAAGTAAGCGTGTTTTTTGGGGCGCAACCCGCGTTCACCAGGCAGAACAGAAAGACCTTTGCCGCCGCATTAGTGGAGCTGGTCACAGCTAACATTCCGGCAAGGAATGATTTGGCTGACGTAGAGAATTGCTGGGACGATGCCGATGTCTTTCCATTCGAGATACATTCGGTGTCCATCTTGCGGCATCCCGTGCTGACCAGGAATTACTGGACCGTCCCCCAGGCCGGTTGGATTCTTGAGAACTTCCCTCAGCTTCTTCAGGAGAGGATTGCCAAGAAAGAGGCCCGCATTCGGGGCTATGACACCGGCTGCGCGGCGCTCTGGCTCCTCGTCGTCGCCGAGCATAGCGGCCCCTCCTCTTTTTTCGAGCCCTCTGAGGCCACCTTGGCTCACACCTACACTTCTTCATTTGACAGAATCTTTTTCCTGGAACTCTTTAAGCGGAAAGCATTTGAACTCAAACTCGCAGAATTGGGCTGACGGCAGTAGGGGGTCCCAGCGAGGGGGCCTCCCGCTATTCGACGAACGGGCGGCCGGCTGGCTGCGAACGTAGTATGAACCTGCGCTATCTCGGTGATGCTCTCGACCACTGGAAAGGCTCCCTTCTAGCACGGTTGCGGGATGAGAACCTGTTGGCCAAGTTGGCGGCGGACGCGATGGCGGCGGACGGCCCGCAGTGGACTCCGTCGGATTGGGAGCTACTTAGCAAGCTGATTCGGCTCCCCCGACAGCATATCCTTGAGCACACGGCCTCGCTGGAGACTCAGCGCGTCGCCTACTTCGAGGAGATCAACCATGCCTCGGATATATTTCTCGATCCAGACACCGGAATCGCAACCGGTCGCGTCGCTAAACCCGCCCAGTACATCACGCCCCCTGAGCTTTGCAGAATCCTTGACGTGAATCCCTCGCGGGTTGTCGCAGTGTATCAGCACGTGCGAGCTGTCCCTACACGCGATCGCATCAAACAGATCATCGCTGCTCTGCCGTGCCCCGGGGAGCCGCTTTCCTGTTGCTCTGACGAATCCTCCACAGTGGCGATGCTCTTCTTCTCTCGGAATCGTCATCGGATCGAGGAGATCCACCAGAACCACGCTGCCTTCCTCGGACAACACGCATCTAGGAGAACCTGTTCCTGGCATTCTCCTTAAGGAAGCGGCAGGCAAACGCGGGCACGTGTCACCTCCCGCTGTTCACACCCTCGGGCACCTCGCCGTCAAATGACGATCATGGAGGGACCTTTCCCGCGTCAACCCGAGCTGGTCCACCCTTGTCTGGCAGGCCGCCAGTCCTTTAGAATCGCGCCATGGATGGTCTCGTGATTCTGCTGGTTGGAGCTCTTTTGGTTGCCACGGTCTGTTTCGTCACAGGCATCGCAGTGGGGCGGTCTATCCTGGTGAGCCGCAATATGGGCGAGGCGCTGGTTGCTAACACGTTGGCCCAGCTAAGCTGCCCCTATGTTTTGCTTAACAACGTCACCCTGCCCACCGAAGCCGGCACGACGCAGATTGATCACATTCTGATCACCGAGAGCGGGATTTTCATTATCGAGACGAAACACTACACGGGCTGGATTCTGGGCGACCCGGATGACAGCCATTGGACACAAGTCATCTATCGAAAGAAGAGCCGATTCCGAAACCCGCTGCGCCAGAACTATGGCCACATGAAAACTGTCCAGTCCCTTTTCAAGCTACCGGACACGTCCTTCCAGGGACTTGTGGTGTTCACTGGCGACGCTGAGTTCAAGACCCAGTTGGGTCCCGAGGTGATCCATTTGCACGAGTTGCTTGGATTCGTTCAACGGCCCTGGGAAACCGTGCTGGACGAGCGACAGATGGCGTATGTTGTGGGGCGGATCGAGATGAAACGGCTGCGCCGTTCATTGGAGACGGACGAGTATCATTTGAACTACGTCCGGAGCCGGATCAGCCGGGCCTGATGCCGGACTTTCCCCCGACCGGGGCCTAAGAACGCCGGTTTAAGGTGCTTGAGCTGTGGAGGTGTCAGCGCCATGTTGGCTGACATGAAACTAACCAAGACGGTCACGGTCAGAGAATTGAAGCGTGGTACACCCGAGGAGGCCTTGGGCCCGGGTGAGGCACTGCGCGTGAAGAAACCCTCCGGCAAGGGTTTCCTGCTGCTCCGTGAAACGGAAAGGCCGGACTTGGCGGCCCTGCACAAAGAGATCATGCGGGACATTCCCCTGAGCGGCCCGAGCCAGAAGACCGACCTGGCTGCGTGGCATCAGGAGGATGAGGAGTGATCGTGGCTAAGATTTATGGCACATCGGGGCGGCATGGGAACTGGGCGCCAACTATTTCGCTACCTTCGACGAGAGGCAGGCGGACATTGCCAAGTCGGTAGGCTTCAGCACGAACCTGTAGAATACACCCTGAGCAGGATGAATCCGGCTTGTTCTGCGGCGTCGAGCAACTGGCCGTTGCTGAGGCCCTTCCAGCCCATGCCCTGAGCAGTGGCGACTTCGTGGTCGGGCAACGCGTGGCGGACTTGCTGTGGGACGCACTCGTCGAGGAGAATCCTCATCAGGCGAGTTCGCTCGCAATGCGCTGCCAGCCGTGGCGCAAGACCGCTGCCGCTTGCTCGCGCGTGACCGAAGGGAAGGTTTCGAGGAAGTAATCGAGCGATAGGCCGTCTGCCAGGTAGTCAAAGAGGGTCTTCACCGGCATCCGAGTGCCCTGAAAGACCGGCGTGCCGCCCAGGATGCCCGGATCGCTGACGACCAGGCCGCCTGCTGCCAAGTGCGTGCCGTCTTTCAGCATCATCTATGCGTAAGCTTAATCGTCCGACGGAAGCGCCGTCAAATCAGCTACCGAAGACCGAGTAGGGGCGAGAATTGATCCCTTTGAACCAGTTGCTTAGGTTCGTTCGACAGCCGTGGGAGACCGGACTGCATGAGCGCGAGATTGCGTATGTGGTGGAGCAGATCGAGATGAAACTACTGCGCCGTCCATCGGAGACGGACGAATATCATTTAAACCACGTTCGGTGGCGGATTGGCCGGGCCTGATGGCAGGTAGTTGTCGGAGGGACGGTTCAGGGCGCGACGATGCAACGACCGACTCGGGCGAGTCGAACGGCAGGGTGGTTCAGATCGGCGGCGTCACAAGCTTCACGCCGGGGAAATAGGTTCTAACGCGGTCAGGGTCGCGGGTCACCAGTTTCATTCCCTCGGCCTGGCCGTGCGTTCTAATCAGGAAATCAGGCAAGGGCACCTTCTGCCCAGAAGAGAATCACGCCCTGGTTTCCGCTTTGACCCGGTCCCAGGTGCGAGTGAACCGCAGCCGGCTCTTCTCGATGGCGGCTAGGGCCCGTGCTTTGGACAGCTTGGGCCCACGAGATGGGGGCACACGGCGGAAGTTGATTTGATCCAGGCTCACGATTTCGGGCTCCTAGTAATCCCCGGGGCGAAGGACCTTTAACCGGAGGCGCTTGGCCGCATCTACATTGACCGCAAATATAATCGAGCACCTGTTCAACGACAGAAAGGGGGGTGCAGATTGAATAATCGAAGTCTGCGTCTATGACCACCGGCTTCCGCCCCCAGCCTTCCAGCTTTGCTATGTCGCCATTGATTACAAGAATGCGCGGAGGCGGATTGGTTGCGTACCGAGCTGTTGCGCCAGCAAGCCCTCCAGCGCGCGCGGTTCTGTGAGTTTTCATGGCACCATAATCATAAGCTGGGCAACCGTGCCTGCCAGGACGGGGATCACCATGGGGGGATTTCCCCCATCTGAGATTTCATGAGCCCGGCTGGGACTGGTTGGCGAGCGCCCGTGTGATGGAGCGCTTGATCCACCACGAAGCACTGGAAGGGGCTGTGGTAAGAAGCATGACTTATTCTCATGGAGGGTTTGAGGCTGCAAACGCGTGGCAAATGCCAGGTGCGTGCTGGTTTCGCCGGATCGGCTCCCAGTCCAGCCTTTCCAACTCACTTCAACTCCGCGAGCACTCGTCGAGCTTCATCCGCCATCTTAGGCTGGATAGTCTTCAGGGCCAAGGCTTTCTGGAGGGATGACATGCATTCAGCGCGCGCTTTGAGCTGATATTGAGCCAAGCCGAGGTAATAAAGCACTTCAGCGTCGTCGTTTTGTTTCTGTCCAGCCTCCCGGAGAAACTGCACCGCCTTCGGGTAATCCTGCTTGCGGTAGGCGAGAATGCCGAGCGTTCGGGCAATCGCCGGGTCATCGCGAAATGTCTGGCGTGCCTTAGTAGCCAATTCATAGGCTCTTGTATCGTCGCCGAGCCGTTCGAAACACAGAATGGCGAGGTTCTTGGTCGCTGGAGTGAATAATGGAAAACGAGCCAGAACTTTCTCATAACACTGCGCCGCCTGCCTGTAATTGCCACGCTTTTCCTGATCCAAGCCGGAAACCATCAAGGCCGGCGCGTAAGTGGGGTCGGCCTTCAGCGTGCGCTCGGCTTCGGCTGCGGCGGCAGCGGTAATAGCCGGAGTTTCGGCCATAGGGACCATGGCCAGAAACCGTCTAGCTTCCTCCGACCGGCTGAACGGCGTACCAGCAGCGGCCTTCATTGCCGCCTCGGCCTCAGACACGCGCCCCAAGGCGTAGTAGGCCCAGGCAAGGTCGTACGAAACTTGCGGGTCTTTTGGCAACTTCCGGGCGCTGTCCGCAAGCAGACTGGCGGCCCATTTGTAATCCTCAGTCTGGAAAGCCAACCGGCCCAGGAGGGCGGAAACCGAGGCATCATCCGGGGCAAGATTATGGGCCTCTTTGGCCACCTCCAAAGCCTTTTGCGGGTCGTGAAAGCGGCTGGATGAATAGAGCTGCGCCACTTTAACCATCAGGACGGCGTTCTGTGGACTATATTTGAGCGCACTTTGATACGTTTCCAAAGCTTTATCCAAGGCGCCATCACGCTCCTGGATTGCAGCCAGACGGCTCAGTGCGATGGGGTCCCTTGGGGCCTTCTGCAGGTGCTGTTCCAGTTGAGAAACGGCTGTTGCACTGGCAGTCTGTGGGTCAATAGTGAGAATCGCTAAACGCTGCTGGGCGTCAGGCTTGCCCGGGAAGTCCTCCGTTGACCCCGTGGCCAGCTCCAATGCTGTGCGGGCCGGAGCTTCTTCAGCCAGGGCGTAATGAGTCATGCCTAGATGAAACTGGACTTCCGCAGACTTTGGCAGCATGGCCGCGGCCTCCGAGATTAAGCTCAGGGCACGGGGGTACTCGCCCCGTTTGTAGAGAATCCAGCCGAGGGTATCGCACGAGAAGGCATCGTGTGGCTGGAGTTGCTGGGCTTTTTCGGCCAGGCGGCTGGCCTTTTCCAGGTCGCCCAACCGCTCCGAGTAAATATATGCCAGGTTATTAAGCGCTACACTGAAGGTCGGGTCAAGGGTGAGAGCCTTCTCATAGGCGTCCCGGGCAGCCGGATAGTTCTTGGAGGCATCCTGAATCACCGCAACCTGCGCCAGCACAGCCAGGTCGTTCGTTTTAGCCAGCAGACCGTTCAGTTTGTCGAGAGCCTGTTGCCGCTTGCCCGAGGCCACGTACAGCTCCGAGAGCATGAGATATGGGGCGGCCAGCTCCGGCTTTAACTCGATGGCCTTCGATAGCTCCGTTTCCGCCTGATTCAATTCTACCTGGGCAGCGGGGACTTCGGCCAATGAAAGCTTCGGCCGGCCCGAACCTGCCGCTTTGGCATTCGCCTCGCTGACGCAGCCTCTGGCTTTGGCCATATGGATCTTCGCCAAAAGCAGCCGGGGTCCGGGATCGCGGACGTTCTTATTCAGCAACTTCTGAACGCGGTCAATCGCTGCGGAGTAATTCTTGTCGAGGAGGTCCAGGTCAACGAGGTTCTCGACGGCTGGGGCATAATCCGGGGAAAGGGAGAGCGCTTTTTCGAAGGCCTCTCGGGCTTCGGCCTCCTTGCCTTGCTGAGCCAGGAGCGAGCCCAGCAAGAGCGGGACCTGCGGGCTCGAAGGGAAAAGCGTAAGCATGCGGCGATAAACAGCCATTGCAGAATCCGGGTCTTTCTGGGCCAAGTAGGCATCTGCAAGCAACAAGTGTGCTTGCATGAACTGGGGCTGGCTCTTAACGAACTGCGTTAGGGAGGTCACGGCCTGAGCCGCGTCGCCCTTTTGGATGTTCGCATTTGCCAGGAGCATGACGGCGTCGGGGTAATTGGGCGCGGCCGCGACCGCCTGATTCAGATTCGCGACCGCTTCGGCCGTATCCCGGTTAAGGAGATTGGCCAGTGCAAGCTTGTAGAGCAATTCAGGGCCCCGTCCGTAAACAGCGGCCACTTGTTCAAATCGGGTCAGGGCATTGGTGGCGTCGCCTTTTGTGAGCATCAGGTCCCCGCTTGTCATGAGGGCGTCGTGATTGATTGGATCCCGGTCCAGGACCTTTTGGATAAACGCAGAGCAGTCGTCTGGCTTGCGCTCAGCAAAGGCTGCCTGGACCAGGAAACTCCACGCGGGAATGTAATCCGGGGCCTTCTGGGTAATTTCGGTTACCGCCTTCTTGGCCTCTTCTGCGGCGCCGGTCTTGTATCGGAAATCGGCATATCGGATGCGCGCGCTGGACCGGAGCGGTGCGAGTTCGGCGGCGGTCTTAAGGCACGCCTCAGCCTGTTGGCGATCATTGCGGAGCGCATAGAAGTTGCCCAGCGCTAGGTGAGCGATGCTTGACTTGGGGTCCAGGGCGATTGCCTGTTTGAATTCAGTTTCCGCATTCGTCAAGTTCTGCTGTCGCAACCAAAGCGTGCCGCGGGCGATGTGGCACGCTGCCTGGGCCTTCGCCGCGGGCGGCAGGGTGTCCAGTTTCTGCAAACTCTCCTTGAGCTGATTGGTGGTAAGCGTGGTATCAGCCAGGACCAAGAGCGCGTCCGGATTGCCCGGTTGCCTGCTCAGCACTTGCAGCGCCTCCTGGCGGGCGTCCTTGGCCTGAACGGAAAACGCAGCCATGGCGAGCTTGGCCCGGAGATCGGCATCATCCGGCTGGAATTCGACTGCCTTCTTGAGGAACTGCTGCGCCTGAGGCAGCTTCCCCTCCGTAAAGTAAAGCAGGCCCAGTTTGGCAACGGCGACGTGATCCAACGGCGCAACCTTGAACACTGCCAGGTACTCGATTTCCGCCCGGTCATATCGCTCGGCTTGAAAGTCTCGGTCCGCGCGTGCCAGGAAGCGGTTTCGTTTAGCCTGCTTGGTACAACCGGCGCTGAAAAGGGCGATGAGCGTCAATGCGCCGACAACGGATACGGAGCGTCTTAGCATGGCGGAAGCCACATCCGACCGGGTCGTGTGTGTTACAGGGCGATCGAAAACTGCGGCACCTTCAAAAGCAATGAAGGATGTTTACTTGGGCTTATTCGTTCTTCTGCAGTTTGACGGAGCCGCTCTGGTTGGTGCCCAAGAAATTACCGTATCCTGCATTCACTTTTTGCAATACTGCGCCGCCGATCGAAATAGCTTTGTGCGTCGTTGGATTCGTCAAGGTACCGCCGAACAAGCCAGTTGTGTTTGTGATGGTCAGGTGCGAGAGATTTGTTCCCGACAGCGCATTGTTGGTTCCCAACACAAAACCATTGGTGAGCGCTTGAGACAAATTCCCATTGTCGAGGATCAATAGTCCATTGGTAATGTCAAGCACTCGCAGTCCATTCGTGAACACATAAACCGAACCCATGGCCTCCACTTCGTTGGTAAAGCCCGCAGGATAAAGGCTCGTGGTTGTCCCCGCCGGTTTGGTCCAACTCAACAGACCATCAATATCCCGGTCCGCCTCGTTGGTGCAATCCAGCCAGCCCAACATGGAACCTTTTCCTGAATACAACACGAGGTAAAGAGGCCATTGCCCCTGCTTGGATACAATCGTCGTTTGTGTGACCTTCGTCCCGTCCCCCAGCATCCCGAGAAAGGTCACGTTACCACTCATGTCAACGTTTACCGACCCAAAACCATTTCCACCCGGTTCCTCCGCAGCGTCTGTATTGCCCGGCATCACCAACGTGTACTTGCCCACTTGTGGCGCAGGATTGGCTTTGGAATACACCGCACGGTCAGCGGTCAATTCAGCGGTCCAGGACGCATTGCTCAATACCCCGGTCAACACATCCTCACCGCTCAAATCCAATTGCAGCCAGGCACTGACGTTGCTGGCTCCCTTGATCGAATTCGTGAACCAAGCGCCCGTTAACGAAAACTGGCCCGACAACGGATAGCTGTTTAATCCTTGTTGCAATTTGGCGGTGAATATTCCGTTGCTGTTGACCGTTCCGCTGAAATATCCTGAACTGAGCTGTTCCATCCCATTGGTGTCGTAAAACAAGCCTTGATACGTTCCGGCGGCAGGAATGAACGGATTGGGAATGAAGTTCGCCGTCAACACCAGGTTTGACTGCATCACGAACTTCAGCGTGCGGTTGTTGGTTAGCACGGCGCTGGACAATACTCCGCCCGTCCAGTTCGAGAACACGTAGCCTGAGCCGGCCGTAGCGGTCATCGAGAGATTTCTGCCAATCGCGAGCCAGGCGTTGCTGTAGTTCGGAGAAACTGAGCCTCGCCCGGAAGTCATAACCCTCAACCAATCGCTAGGAACATAAACAAAACTGACGCGGCTGGTCACCGAGAGATTCCCTGAGCTGTCTTCCGAGTAAGCCCACACTGTGTTAGTGCCCTCTATCAGGTTCAAAATGGCGCTCCAGTTGGTCCAGTTGTTCGCCGACACGGCGTTGGTCCAGTCGCCACCGTCCAGCTTGAGCCAGACATTGGCTACCTGCCAGTTGTCGCTGGCGGTACCGTTGACCGTAAACACGGCATTGCTGATTGACTGCCCCGCCTTCAGGTTGGCAAAGGCAAGGATCGGCTTGGTGTTGTCCACAAAGTTCGCGGTAAGAGACATGTTGGCAGCCATCCTGAACTTCAACACCGCGTTGGTCGCAGACAGACTGCCAGTCCAGCCGCCAAACACAAACCCGCTCCCGCTCACCGGGGTGGCGGTCAGCACATAGTTTGTTCCAAGCGGCAAGAGCAGGCCGTTGAGAACCGGCGTGATCTTCCCGTGGCCGTTGGTGCTCACCGTCAAAACATCCCCCGCCAAGTACACCACAGACACCCTGCTCGTCGTTGACACAAAGCCAAAATTGTTGACGGCGTATGCCTGAATGACATTAGTGACTCCGTATGCGGGAGTGAAGCTGGCGGTCCAATTGGTCGTGCCGGACGCGTCCAGCCAGCCAGCCGAGTTCACCTGATACCGGACGCTGGTAATGGTGGCATTGTTGGCTGCCGTGCCGCTGACAGTCGCCGGCGCGGAATACAAATTGGTGACCGCGTGGCCGGACGACGGGGAAACAATCTTCAGCGTAGGCTGGGCGGCCAGGACAAAGTTGGCAGTCAGCGACAGGCCCGGGTACATGGTAAAGGTCAAATTGGTGCCGGTGCCCAGCACAAATCCGCTGCCATCGGTCCAGCTTGCCAGCAGAGACAGATCCGCCGGAATGCCGCTGATGGAATAGCTGCCCCCCACCGCGAGCGGCGCGTTACTATAACCCGGCGAAACCGTTCCCGGGCCGGTAACATGCACCGTTAGCAGACTGGTTGCCGCCGCGGCCTGATTGGTGACCGTGACAAAGGATAAAACCGTGGCACTCGCACCGATGGCGCTTTGAATCTGCACATAAACCGGGTAGGTCCCGGGATACACATAGGTATGCGATCCCAGCACGGCCTTTTTACCAACGGCATTGGCGGTGACCACACCACTGTTGGTGGAATTGTCCCCCCAATTGATGAAGGCGGTAAAATTCGTGCTGGAACTGCCCGGCACGCCGTTGGTAAACGTGGCCAGCAGGACATTGTTAAAAGGCACCGAAGCCAGGGCGGTGACAGTGTTGGGCTGCCCGGACACGGGCGTGTCACCAAAAACGAACTTATAAACCTGCTCATCGTAATTCTGTGAATTATAGGTGACATCAAAGGCCAGGTTCACGGGACCGATATAATTCCTTGCCGGCACCACATACACCTTAAGCCGTCCATCCACGTTGGTGACATTGTACGTCAATGTCCGCAGCACATTCGGAAAGAGATCGTAGCCTGAGGTGGGAGCATTAGTGTAGTCTGCCTGGGGGACAAATGAAGGGTACCAGTAGAGTTCGTCACCGTCCAGTTCGACCGCATTGACAAAGTTCGTCAACGTCGTGTTCACCGGCGCAACCAGATTGGTCACGGTATTGGGGTAGATAAACGGCTGATTGTTGCTGTTGGTATCGAGAACGAGCGTGGCCCCAAACGCATTGGTCGTTCGCCCGCCCACACCGTCGTCGGCGATGACAGTGATGGTTCCCACGAGGCCGGGAACGTTCGTAGCGGTCAACGTGAGCACCGTGTCAGCCGTGTCCGCCACGTAACTGGCCGTCTGAATGATCTCATCGGCCAATGGCCGACTGTTGGTATCCACCGCGGTGTAGTTGATATTGGTCAGGACGTCAAAGCCCCGCACCAACTGGCCGAACAGGGTGTAGGAAAAATCCAGCGACCGCTGGGCGCCGACCGTCACAAAGAACTGCGAGCCGTTGGCGTTTTTCGCCGAATTGGCCAGTGCGAGCTGGCCGTTCCCGGTGAACAGGGCCTGAGGATTGAACTCATCATCGTAATTAAACACCAAGCCGCCTGAGCCATTGGTTTGTGGGTCGCCGCCCTGGATGACAAAATCGCTGACTACGCGGTGGAAAATGGTGTTGCTGTTGTAAAAGCCCGCCGTCGTCAGCCCCTGAAACACGTTGATCGTGTGAGGCGCATATTCCGGAAACAGCATGAAGGTCATGGTGCCAACGTTGGTCACGGTCACCAGGCCTCCGCGGTACGGCGTCTGGTAAGCCCCCGGCGCGCTCGCGTCGGCTGCTTGCGCCACCGACAACTGCCAGAACGGATTATTCGTATGCATTACCACCGCGATGCCTTTGGTACTGCTGGTGACCGTGTAGGTCAGGGGCTGCCGGGTGGTTGATGTTGCTGTGATTGGCACGATCAACGATTTGCCTGCGGGAATGGTCACATCGGCTATCGGGTCAACCACCGGTTCCGCGAAACCCGAGGCAGAAACAACAACGGATAGGAACAAACCTCTTAAGCATTGATCGCAACTCATAACCACAAACTACTGTTCAAAATAAAGCGCCGTCATACCTCTCCAGGAACAGCAGTTGGCCATTAGCCTTTCGACCGCTGATTTGCAACTTTCCGCCACACCCGCTATCCGCTGGAAAGTGCGAAACACTCCGCAGCCTGAACCTACGGGCTTCGAGGGCTGATCCAGATGCGGCTACCTGCACAGCCGGCGTCTAAGCGCCAGCAACCCGGCGAGGGAGGCTCCCAGAAAGCCTAGCGTGCTACCTGAATCGGGTACAGAGACCCCCTGAGGGTGAGGGTTACTGGCCTGGTAGCGCGAGTACGCATCCCCGTGGTTGTAAAGGGCCGAGAAAGCGGCCACTGAGGCACCATTGTCCGTCACGAATGAGGGCAAGGATTGCACCAGTGTTTGCGAATCCGGGCTGGGTGGGCCGCCATATATGAGGAAAGTCCCGTGATAGCTCACCGTCGTCGGGAGCACACCAGGGTTGGTAATTGAAAGACCTGTACCTGCGCACAACGTCATACCCGCAATTACGAGCCCGAGTCCCATTGGACGTCCAATTCCTAAGCAATACGCTTTCATAGGTATTTGTAATACCCTAAGCTAACCCTAGTTATGCGCATAGACAACATTCTCAATAACAGAAAGACTTGACGCCTCTTAATGAGTAAGCATTATTGACGCCAAGTATCTTATGATGGGGGGATCATAGTTGTAACACGTTGTATCTGAAACACTTCAAGCTAAGATATAAGTTTATTATTGGCAGAACATTATTGAATCACTTGGCGGAAGTGTAAAGTCTTCCGACGCGCATGGCCGATCGAGGCAGGGTGGAATCGAGGCAACGGAAGGAGAGTGAGTGAATAATGCTGCAAAACAGTGGTTTTGGCTGTTCGCGCCTTAGGGATTATGGAGTGTAAAGATCTTCGACAAACTGTAAGTGGCTTTGGGCAAACCATTTGTGCAATCGGTGCTATTCTGGCCGGAGGCACGAAGGATGAACGGGGGATGGACAAGGGACACACAAGGGAGCAGGTCCATAGTGGCAAGGTGGCTGTGCCGAGGCACCAAGCCGACGGGAGGACTGATTCGACCGGGTTGAGGAAGCCTCCTTCCGGGGCTCGAATCGCGGATGAGCTCACCCGCACACCGCCTAAGTACAAGCGGGCGCGCGAGTGCTGCCTGGTCGGTCCCAAGTTTGTCGCGCACGTGTGGCAGCTTGCGAGGTGGGGCTAGCTTTCATGGCACCATAAACATAAGCTGGGCAACGGTGCCTGCCAAGACGGGGTTCACCGTGGGGGATTTCCCCCGTGCTAGACGGTGCCCCGACATCAGCATCAAGCTGCGAGGGCCGAGCCAGCCGGGCCAATACACCCTCGTCCAAGGTGCCGCCCCGGTCAGCATCGGCGTGCGCTGCGTGCAGCAGTTTCGCTTCCTGGAATTGCTGCCCGAGCCCGTGGATGGCTGGAGCGACATCACCGCGCTTTATGTCGCCTGGTTCGGCGTGTCGCCAGTCGGCACTGCGGTGTTCATCCGCACCCGCCAGCAGATTGACGGCTGGATGGACCTGCCGAAAGTGACCAGCGCCGTCGTTCCGGCCGCGTAAGCCGCCGAGCCAGCCTTTCCCCCGCCTGAAACGGCGCCGGAGCCTTCCCCGCCTCCCGCCGTAACCAGACCTTTCACGCCTCCGCAGCCCCTTTCGCCCTGTCAGCGCCTGAAATCGCCCCTCGCAACCCAGGCACCGAGGCAGTTTTTGCCGATTGCTGGCGCCCAACACGCCGTGAAGACCTGCTGCCCCCGCACGCACCCCCGCCTCAAGCCCTTGCCCTCACCAGTCCCTCGCCTGGCTACCTCCGTTTTACCTCCGTTCTTCCTCCGTTTAACTCACGTTCTATCTCCGAGTGATAAACGGGGGTAGAACGGAGATACTACCGAGATACTATGGATGTACCTACTGGAGGACGTGGTTCGCGTAGTTGCAGAATCGCCAGGGGTTACCTGTGATTGGGGTTGCCAGGGCGACTGAAGGATTGCCTCCAACGGGTGAGTTCTTTGCGGCTGGAGGTTTGCAGACGGAGCTCGAGGGCGCCGTCGCGGCGCTGCCGCAGTTGCTGGCTGCGGTGCCGCGTTCGTTCGCGGATGCAGGTGGCCCTCCGAAAGTCAGACGACATCTGCGCCGCGGCGCTGGCGCGGGGGCGAGACGCAATCCCCGACGGCGGCCGGCTGGTCAGAGCCGCCTTCGACTTTTACAGCATACGAAGGTATAACCCAGAGTTAAACGAACGCACTCGTGACAGATCGGTCTCGCGTTGTGTAGAGTGGGGGCATGACCACAACAGCTAATCAATTAAACAAATGATAAAGCCATTCTCCCACAGTACTTTTTACATCAGTTCGAAAGAGTGCGCAGTGCTATGGACGCGTGCGCTTTGGCTCGTATCAGTCCTCTCCGCCTTCTGTGCTGCAAGTGCCTTGAACGCGCAAACTGCTGCGCTTTCGTCGGCCGTGCCCGCAGTAAGAGACGCGCCTCGGATGGCGTATGGCCACCCCTGCACCCTCTGGGACAACCAAGACGTGGCCGCCTATAGGTCTTCTTTGACGGCCAACCCCGGTTTGAAGGATGCCTTCCAGGAACTGCAGGCTTGGGGCAATAAGCGCGTCGCGGAACCACTCAATGTGCCCGCCCACCAACTGGAGGCGGATGGCACATGGACCTTTCCCGATTTCGTGCGGGGTTCCCAGGACGCCTCTGGCAAGTGGAACTGGGAGTGGAACTTCAACGGCGCGCTCCAGCGGCGCACGGAAGATGTCTCCAATCTGGGCGTGCTCTACGCGCTCACCGGCGACGAGAAGTACGCGGCTTTCGCCAGGCAGGTCCTTTTGGCGTTGGCCGATGCCTATGGCCATGGGAAAGACAACACCATCCCCGATCCGCATGGCTACGACCACTTCGAGGCCTACGGCTTTGACGGCGGCGATGCTGGCATGTTCCTGGCCAAGGCGTGCCACGGCTACGACCTGATCTACAACCTGCCGTCATTCTCCGCCGAGGACCGCACCCACATCGAGCGCGATCTGATCGGGCCGTTGGCCGAGCACCTTAAGAAGTCCACGTTTATGTACACCAGCCATGGGCGTTGGGGTATGGTCTGCCTCTATGGCATCTTTGTCGCAGGGGTGACACTCAACGATCAGGCGCTGGCGGACTTGGCGCTCTACGGCCCGAGCGGAACCAAGGACAAGGTGACCGGCGGGTTCATGGATTGCTTCAACCCTGCTTGCCTGCGTGATGGCGTGGTGTGGGGTGCGGATACGAAGCTCGAGGAGCAGATGGCTGCCGCGTGTGTGCTGACGACTGTCGCTGAGGTGATGTGGCATCATGGCGTGGATCTGTACGATTACCATGACACGGCGATGAAGAAATCGTACGATGCCGCACTGGAGTCGGCCGGGAATGGCGAGGTCTCGAAGCTGCTCGCCCTCCCCGGGATCGACGCGTACCAGTACGTTTTCCGCCGCTACCAGGAACCGCGCTATCTGCCAGTAGTCGGCAAGCTCAAAGCGGGATTCACGCTGGCGATTAGCGAACACCTGCCATCGCTGCCTGCGGCAGCAGCGACTGCGAAGTGAGGACGTGTTCGCTGCATAGCAGCGACTGTTCGATAAGGTCTCCATTTCTCTCCAAAACGCTCAAGTTGCTCTGGCTCAGGTATCTTGCTCTTGCCGTATGCGATCTGGAATCCTCGCCGAACACCTAGATCATGAACGGGCAGCACATCCAGTCTGCCCAGGTTGAAAATCAGGAACATCTCAACCGTCCAACGCCCCACCCCATTCAATTCGGTCAGGCGTGCCATGATTTCGGTATCCCCCAATTGGTCGCACTCCTTCAAGGTGGGCAGGGATCCAGAGGCAGCCTTTTCTGCGATTCCAAGGATGTAATTGGCTTTGGGTCTCGACAGGCCCGCAGATCGAAGACGTTCCAGGTTCATGGCCACTACCTGTTCTGCAGAAGGAAAATGCCCATCGCCAAACAGCGCCTTAAAGCGGCCCAAATTGGCATCTGCTGCGTTGCTGTGTAATTGCTGGTAGATGACCGCCTGAACAAGGGATTAAAAAACTGGAACACGCCTCGCCCGGGTGGTGACTGGTCCGATTCTGTCGATCAGCCCTTCGAGAACTAGATCAACTGATTTGAGGTGGGCGAAGGCTCTTTGATTCATCGCGACACTTACGAGCACAGAAGCCTCATCAGATCGTCGAGCCCTCCTTCTGGGCCAGCCTTTATCCGCCACACCCTACCTGGACTTCTTGCTTGGCCTTTTTCGAGTCGGCCGGGCCATCGCCTCAAGTTTATAGCTCAGCGTATTCAGATAGCGGCGCTTGAGGCCGTGCTTCCTTCTTTGGCGTTCACGTGCCTTGACCAGGTGTTCCAGGCAGCGAGAGCCTTGCGCCGCCGGTGCCCCGCATTCCGTGCAGCGTCCTTCGCGCTTCATGCGCATTTGATACTTCCGCTGCCGGGAAATTGGCAAATCCGTGAATTCGTCTTTAATGGCGGTTCTCACGGTCGTGATAATATACGGATTGTGGCCGGAAAAGGGAAGGCTATTCTCTCACCTCACCCACTTCTGAATCTCATCCGCCAACCTGTACCCCGCCACCGCCTTCGCTGCCTTCTCCGCTGCGATGACCTGGTGACCTGCGCCGCTCTAGGCCCAAAACAAGCGCATTAGGGTTCAGACCCGAGGAGGGGCTTTCTAATACAAAGCGCGTCAAGCATGGTTGCTCGCCCCTCGCTCATCATTTCTCCTGTGCAGTGGCGAAAATGTCGCTCG